>Ga0180433_10010609_pt1 | contig 11055 bp, 12 predicted proteins | sample SS_ome_8_FD_132980 | JGI IMG/M metagenome (GOLD analysis project Ga0180433, IMG submission 132980) | Hypersaline lake sediment archaeal communities from the Salton Sea, California, USA - SS_1_D_1 metaG | ecosystem: Environmental > Aquatic > Non-marine Saline and Alkaline > Hypersaline >...
CAAGAGTTTCCTGAACGCTTCCTTGATTGTGGCCTAGAAGAACAAAACATGATCGGCATAGCTGCTGGATTAGCTGCCTCGGGAAAAATTGTTTTTGCCAGTACTTTCGCCATCTTCGCTTCATGCCGCTGTTTTGACCAGCTAAGGATTTGCCTTTCGCAACCAGAACTAAATGTCAAAATTGTAGCCACCCACGGAGGCATTACTGTTGGCGAAGATGGTATCTCCCACCATGCAATTGAGGATTTAGCCCTGTATTGTGCTCTCCCCGGCTTCACTATTATCGTTCCTGCCGATGCTATAGAGGCCGCTGAAGCAGTAAGAATAGCTGCAAATACCTATGGACCTTTCTACGTCAGACTAAGCCGCCCTAAGACGCCGCTTATTTACCCAGAGGGCTATCACATCACATTAGGTAAGGCAGTGACCATGAGACAAGGCAGGGATGCTACCATCATAGCCACAGGCATCATGGTCGCCAAGGCTCTAGAGGCAGCAGATGCCCTGGCAAGAGAGGGCATAGATTGCCGGGTAATCAACATGCATACCCTCAAGCCTCTGGATGAAGCAGCCATAATCAGGGCAGCTTCAGAGACCCGGGCGATTGTCGTTGCTGAGGAGCACTTAGCCCATGGTGGACTAGGCAGCCGAGTTGCTCTAACAGTAGCCAGAGAGAACCCTGTGCCTATAGAATTCGTCAACCTTGGTGATAGGTATGCTTCATCGGGCAGAGCTGAAGAACTGCTTCAGAGATACGGATTGACTGCCGGAGATATTGAAGAAGCGGTGAAGTCAGTAGTCAAGAGAAAGTAACACCAAGCCGTAGAGGTTATGTCCCTTCATCTTATCCAATTAGCTTCCACTCTTTATCCGAGGTAACCTATCAATTTTCGACTGAGACTTGGATGACGCAGCTTCGCCAGTGCTTCTTTTTCAATCTGGCGTATTCGCTCCTTGGTAAGACCTAACTCTACACCAACCTCCTCCAAGGTCCGGTTGTATTCATTGTCCAGCCCAAACCTCAGCTCAATGACACGCTGTTCCCGGGGTGTCAGCGACTCTAGGGCTTCGCTCAACTGCTCCTTAAGCAGACTTGCATTAGCCTCCTCTTCGGGCTCTGGAACCTCCCTATCTCCGATGAAATCACCAAGCTGGGTCCCTTCCTCACCTACAGGTGTTTCCATAGAAATAGCTCCTCCGGAACTAACCTTAAGCAGCCACTCGACCTTTTCAGGTGAGACCCCCATTTCAGAAGCTAATTCCCTCTCAGTCGGCTGGCGGCCGAGCTCCTGAGATAATCTATTGCTCGCCTGAGCTAATTTCTTTAGAGTATCAATCAAGTGGCCCGGCAGCCGCATAATGCGAGACTGCTCATTAACAGCCCTGTTGACTGCTTGCCAAATCCAGGGAATGGCATAGGTGCTGAATTTATAACCCCTGCGATGGTCGAACTTCTGCACTGCCTGCATTAGCCCGATATTACCTTCTTGAATAAGGTCAGGCAGAGGCACACCCCTATCACCATGCCCCTTGGCCACGCTTATCACCATGCGTAAATTGGCTTGAACCATATGTTTTGTTGCTTAGTCTGCGCTCTACCTTATTTGCTCAAAGTGCCTGGCAATTTCAGAGCCATGCTCTTCTAGCTCATCGCGAAATTCGGATGACTGCAACAACGTTTCAAATTCAGCCACATCACTTACCCTGCACGCTTCCTCTATGATATGCCAGGGTATCATCCCACTGCCCAGTGATAATCGAACCAAGGCCTGTTCAGTCTCAGCCTGGCTCATCCCAGTAGCCTGAGCCACGGCGGTTGACAACCGCTGATCGATATGGCCGTCGATGGCACGGCGCAAATCTGGGTGCAATACCCTCTCTGATATTCTTCTGTTGGAAGGGAGTCCAATATGCTGGTAAACGGCTTCAAAGAGTGAACCTGCCTGGCTGAAGTCCTCCGCTAAAGCTAGCAATATATCTATTGGCGATGGCTGGACGCTATGTTTAGCAATCCAGTCATTTTCAAGCCAAGAGAGATGCTTCCCCTTCTCTATCTGACTACCCAACAGTTTTTCATCATCAGCGTTGAGAAGAGGGGTTTGGCCCACTTCACCTAGATATAAATTGAATGAGCTTTCGCCAAGTTCAAATTCCCGCTTTAAAGGAACGCTCTCAACCTCAGGGAATTCTTCTTTCTGACCAATATGCTGACCAGCTAAATTTAAATCTCTGTCATCGGAAAGCATTTTCTCGGCGTCTTCAATATCTCTTAAAATAGTCGTCATCTTCGACCTCCCTTATACTATTCATTAATCCGCAACTTCACCTCAATTGTAGGTCACCTGTTAATCCTTGTATGCGACTTTTATCTCACACCTACTTAATAAGGGACAAAACAAATATGGAGCAGCTAAGAATTTAGCGGGGAAAATCCGTGAAATCAGTTCAAATTAAAGCTTTAACGGTCTCTATGTTCTTGGATAACTATCTCAAAAGGGCATCTTATGGCCCCGGTGGGACAGACGGCTTCACAGTCTGTACACCAATCACACTCCACTGTCTCAATGATAGTTATAACATTGTTGACCATCACCAGAGCATTGCACCGGCACACAGTAATACACAACCCACATCCGTTACATTTTTTGTGGTCTACTATAGGCATTTCAGCCACAAATATCGATCTCCATTTTAATTATTTTAAAAGTAAAGCATGCCATCCGTCTGTGACCTTTGTCTCAAGAAGGTGTCTCAATTATCTGTCGAAGAGCTCCCTTATCCCTAATTATTATGCGATGGCGGTCCAGGCTGATTGCTCCTTCCTCCTCTAGAGCCTTGAGCGACCTGCCGACCATTTCCCGCGCAGTGCCTGCCATAGCTGCCATCTCTTGCTGTGTGAGCCGTGGCTCATGGCCTGTTCCATCTCCAGCATGTTCAAGGAGTATCTTAGCTACCCTGCCGATAACACGCCTGAAGGATAGGTCCTCGACCAAGGATAGTAAGTGGCGCACTCGCCCTGCGAGTACCTTAACGACATTCAAGGCTATTTGGGGATGATTTCGGAGGATGTCAACCATGTTGTCCTTTCTTATCCCATAGAGGAGAACTGGTCCCATAGTCTGAGCACTGGCGGGATTCGGACCACCGTCAAAGACAGAGACATCATTGAAGGACTCCCCCGGGCGCACGATACCCAAGATTTGCTCCTTCCCCTCAGCCGAGGTCTTGAACACCTTCACCACGCCTGAAGCTACAAGATACAAGCCCTCAGCCGCTTCACCCTCAAGCAAGACCATTTCCCCTCTCTCAAGGGTCTTCTCGAAGACAAGTCCTCTAATTGACTCAAGGTCAGGAAGGCCGAGACCGGAAAAAAAGGGAACGCCCTTTAAAAAATCCAACTGAACAGCCATGCCTCACATCCCAGTGCAGTAGTAAAATCTGTTTTGACTGCTTCCTTCAACGAGTTGCATACTTGAACCTTTCCAGCCTCCCCCTCAATGTCATCAGATTAACCACGTCTTCCCTGTTGTACTCGAGCAATAAATCCAAGGCCTTTCTATCATCGTGAATCTGGTATCTCCACCAGAGCGCTATTGCGTCTACTCCACCAATACCCTGTAGCCGTCGAGGAATGCCTAATTGCCGCTCTACTGCCTTGAAGCCACCGTATAAATTGTTCTTCCAGCAATCGTGCATCAGATCACGATGATGGAAATGCTCTCTCAGATTAACCCCCAGACGGAAATTGATAAAAGGAAGATCGAAGCGGCTGCCATTGTATGTATAGATTGTATCCACACAGCGCAAGGTTCTGAGCAAATTAGTCTTGGTTACATCCCCCCCAACAAGTTGAACCAATCTATTCTCCAAATCATTGGCTAAACAAATGCCAATAACGGTTATTTCATCATAAAACGAGCATAAGCCTGTGGTCTCAATATCGAGATAAGCATTAAACGGTAGCTGCAACCTCCCGCACTCCTTTCCGATACACCTATTTTGGCATATAATAGCATATGTTTGGACAATCAGAATAAATCCACTTTTACGCTACCCCAATTTTATTAAGAGGGACAGCGTTATGTTTTTTTATCCTCACCCCATGGGACCATTCCAGTCTGTTAATACGGGAGGATTCAGCTAAACAATTGCCAAGGAGGGCGAATATGAGAGAGTGCACCGTGGAGAAAAACAAGAAAAAATGTAACTGTACCTATGAACCATGCAGTAGGAAGGGCATTTGCTGCGAATGTATTAGATACCATTGGCGGTTAGGTGAGCTGCCAGCCTGCTTTTTCCCCGACGATGTGGAGGGAACTTACGACCGCTCTATCGAAAGATTCATAGAGACCTATCAAGAAAGGGGGCGGTGGTAGATAACAATTCCAAAGGACAGGCAGATTGCGAAATACTCTGCTATACTTCTTTAGTATGCCAAGGATAGATAAACGAGCAGACAACGAGCTTCGTCCCGTGCGCATAATTTTAGGGTACCAGAGTTTTGCCGAGGGTTCAGCCTTGATTGAACTGGGGCAAACAAGGGTGCTGTGCTCCGTAAGCATGGAGGAAAGGGTGCCCAATTTTCTTAGAGGTGGCAGGCAGGGTTGGGTTACTGCAGAGTATGCTATGCTTCCTCGCTCCACAGTTACCCGCACACCACGCGATAAGGCAGAGGGAAGGAGTCAAGAGATCCAACGCCTTATTGGTCGCAGTTTAAGAGCAGCGACAAGCCTGGATATCTTAGGGGAAAGGACATTCATAGTAGATTGTGATGTCCTACAAGCAGACGGTGGCACCAGAACAGCAGCTATCACCGGTGGATATGTTGCTCTTTATCAGGCCTTCCATAATTTAAGAAAACAGGGCATTTTGCCATTTATGCCATTAAATAAAATGATAGCTGCCACTAGCGTGGGCATTGTGAATGGCCACATACTACTCGACCTCCGTTACGAAGAGGATTACCAGGCTGAAGTCGATTTCAACGTAGTAATGACCGATAAAAATGAGTTTGTCGAAATTCAGGGTACTGCTGAAGGCAAAACTTTCTCTAAAGAAACCGCTGATAACCTACTCTCCTTAGCCCAGCAAGGTATAGATAGACTATTCAGAATCCAGAAGGAAACCTTAAGGGCTCTGTCTTGAATATAAATGCTGCTTCTTCGCTTTGCTTGCCCTCTTGCTACAGGCTACTCCTCAGACCTTATAGTCAACGATTTGAGTTAAAAGGCGTAACGGGCGAAGACGGATTACTCCCTCTAATCCTATCCTGCTAGAGGAAATAAATCACAAGATTCCCTGGTGATTCCAGGCAAAAAAAATTGCTACTCAGATACCCTGATAACGATAACCCTGAACTGGCAACTGGAGGGATATTGTGCAAGGAAATATAATTAAGTTAAACTATCTGCAATCCAAAAAGGGGGTTATAGTCAAAAATGGCTTTTAAGGCAGTGTTAGCAATTCCTGTACCCTATCCCGGAATACCCCACGATGAAAAAGCATACGAGGAGAAAGGGATAGAATTTGTTAAAGCCCTTTGTAAAACAGAGGAGGAAACTCTTGCTGCGGTATCTGATGCTGATGCAGTAATGACAGGACTGCTCAGCAGAAATGTAATCCAGAAGATGAGCAAATGTAAATTGATTCACAGCCTAGGGATAGGCTACGATGGCATAGATGTTAAAGCGGCAACTGAGAATGGCATTTGTGTCTCCAACCCAGCAGACTACTGCTTGGAAGAAGTATCTGACCACGCCATGGCACTCCTTCTAGCTTGCGCCAGAAAAATCACCCGCCAGGACAATGCCGTTAGAGCAGGAAAATGGGACACGGTGGGCAAGCCCGAGTTCCGCCAAAAAATATGGCCACCTATGTTCAGACTAAAAGGACAAACTCTAGGTTTAATTGGTTTCGGCAATATTCCCCAAACCTTAGTTCCTAAAGCAAAGGGATTTGGGCTAAGAGTGATCGCCTTCGACCCTTATATACATCGCGAAGTAGCCCAGAAATACGGAGTGGAACTGGTAGACCTTGATTACTTACTCCAGAATTCAGACTACATTTCTATGCACGCTGCCCTCACGTCGCAAACTCAGCACATGCTAGGGATACAAGAATTCAAGAAAATGAAGCCCACAGTTTACATTATCAATACTGCTAGAGGCTCTCTCATTGATGAAAAAGCGCTTTCTGAAGCCCTTGCCCAGGGCTACATTGCCGGAGCTGGGCTGGACGTGTTAGAAACGGAGTCTGTCAACCCTGACCATCCTTTGCTTAAATTTGATAATGTCATTGTTACCGCTCACGGTGCTCATTACTCCGAATCTTCCGCTTTGGAGCTAAGGCGGCGTCCCTTTGAAGAGATGTCGAGGATTATTGATAGGAAGTGGCCACGTTGCTTCGTGAATCCGCAGGTTAAAGAAAAATATATAAGTAAGTGGGGAGAAATGCAGGAAGAGACTGCTTCTTGCTGAGCCGCCAAAGACCTCGCTTTTTCTATTGCCTAGCCATTCTTGGGTAAGCTTCTATGTCCCTTTGGCATTGACAATCGCCCTATGTTAGCTTTGCCTTCCAAATCTGCATGAAATGTTTTATACTGTAGTTTTATGCAGTTTATGCGAGCTTTAAAATGAAGATGACCCAGCTAGAATTAGCCAGAAAAGGCATAGTCTCACCTCAGGTGAAGCACATAGCTGAAAAAGAAGGGGTAGAGACCGATTTTATCCTCCAAGGCTTAGTTGAAGGTAAAATCATAATTCCAGCCAACATTAATCACGTCAATTTAACCCCCTGTGGCATAGGCGCAGGGTTGAGAACCAAGGTCAATGCGAACATAGGTACATCTTCAGATTTTTGTGATTCGGACGTGGAACTAAGGAAATTACAGGTTGCTATTGGCTTTGGGGCCGACACTGTAATGGACCTGAGCACTGGGGGGGACATTTCGGCTGTCAGGAAAGCTATTATTAGTGCTAGCAATGTGCCGGTGGGGACAGTGCCCATTTATCAGGCTGGTATTGAAGCTATTGAGAATCATGGAGCTATCGTGAACATGACCGTTGACGATATTTTCACCGTAATCCTGGAGCACGCTAAAGACGGCGTTGATTTTATGACCGTTCATTGCGGAGTGACCGAGGCGTCTGTGGCCCGACTTAAAAGGCAAGGTAGAACAACAGATATAGTGTCTCGTGGAGGAGCTTTCCTCACCGGCTGGATGCTCCACAATGATAATGAAAATCCCTTATATGAGTATTACGACCGCCTGCTGGAGTTAGCTCGTGAATATGATTTTGCTTTAAGTTTGGGCGATGGCTTGCGCCCTGGATGCCTGGCCGATGCCACCGACAGGGCTCAAGTTGAAGAGCTAATCATCCTTGGTGAGTTAGTGGAGCGCTCCAGAGAAGCTGGCGTTCAAGCCATGATCGAAGGTCCGGGGCATTTACCTCTGGATCAAGTAACCACTAACGTCCAATTGGAAAAAAGCCTTTGCCGAGGGGCGCCTTTCTATGTCCTCGGACCTCTAGTGACCGATATAGGTGCTGGCTACGACCATATCACTGCTGCCATTGGGGGAGCAATTGCCGCTGCAGCTGGTGCAGACTTTTTGTGCTATGTTACCCCCTCTGAACACCTCGCCCTCCCCAATGTGGAGGATGTTAAAGAAGGGGTAATCGCCTCTCGAATAGCTGCTCATGTTGGCGACATTGCTAAGGGTGTAAAAGGGGCTAAAGAGTGGGATGAACAAATGTCCAGGGCGCGCAAGGGTCTTGACTGGGAAAATCAAGCCAGATTATCTCTAGACCCAGAGCTTTCACGGCAAATCCACAGTAAGATTCCAGCTACCGGAGCGACTTGTAGCATGTGCGGCAAATATTGCGCCATGGCAATAGTAGAAAGGTATCTGGGCATCTCAGCAACCAAATGTTAACTCGGAAATTGTAAGGTCAGTGAAGGCAGAGATAATACCCGTTGGCACAGAAATCTTACTGGGCAACATAGCTGACACTAATTCTTCCTTTTTAGCTAATCAGTTACCTCTGCTGGGAATAGACTTATATTTTATCTCGACGGTGGGCGACAATCAGAAAAGGTTAGTTGACACCTTAAAAAGAGCTTGGGAGAGGGCAGACCTAATTATCACCACAGGTGGATTGGGACCTACTCAGGATGATATAACCCGAGATGCTGTTGCCGAGTTAGTGGATGAAGAACTGAAAGTTGATGAGAAATTATGGCAAGATTTGCAGGATTTATTCAGCCTATATCCCGGGAAAATACCACAATGCAATATAAGACAGGCAACTGTCATCCCTTCTGCCCAGATAATTCCTAACCATATGGGCACAGCGCCTGGCTGGTGGGTTGAGAAAAACGACCACATACTTATGGCCCTACCTGGACCATCCGATGAGATGAAATTGATGTGGCAAGAAGGCGTTTTTCCTAAACTAAGGCAAAGAGTTACTGGAGAAGTCATCGTATCCAGGACGATTAAAACTTTCGGGATAGCTGAATCTAAGGTAGATGAATTGGTCGCTCCTCTTTGCAGACTATCAAACCCTACCTTAGCCAGCTATATCAATCCAGATGGTGTTTATCTGCGTATCACAGCTAAAGCAAAGGAAAAAGCATCGGCTGAACACCTTATTTCCGAAAGCGAAGAGCAAATTCGAAGCATTCTTTCTTCCCATATTTGGGGGGTAGATGATGACACCCTGGACTATGTTATTGGGGAGGTACTCAGAGCTAAGAACTTTTCATTAGCGACTATGGAATCCTGCACTGAGGGGCTCCTATGCAGCACTATTGCCAGTGGCCGGGAAAGCTGTACTTATTTCAAGGGGGGATTGCTAGCTTCCTGTAAGGAGGCTAAGATAGCGTGCGGTTTGGATATTTCAATTATGGAGAGGTACGGCGAGGAAAGCACTCAGACAGCTAAGGCAATGGCTGACACCGCACGCAAAAATTTGAAAACCGATATTGGTCTGGGTGTAGGGGGCAACATGAATACGGACGGAAATTCCGGTGAGACGTTCATAGGTCTGAGCATCGATAAATTTGAGCAGACTTTCACCCACATGCTTCTGGGAGATCGTTCAAGAATGAAGCAAAGGGCAGTTTATGCCGCCCTTTTTGATTTAAGAAAGATATTGCTTGAGGAGGTCTAATGCACCTGATCATAGATGGCTATTCCAGCAACCAGCAAATTCTCCAAGATGAAGATTTCCTTCGCAACTGGTTGGAAAGTTATCCAGCCAGGATTGGCATGACCAGGATTTCACCACCATATGTGCTCAGATATGTAGGACCAGTATTAGAGGATTGGGGAATATCGGGGTTTGTTTTTATAGCCGAAAGCCATATTTGCGTCCATACCTTCGTTGAGCAGAATTATGTTAATATCGATATTTTCTCCTGTAAGGACTTTGATACCGAGAAAGCAATAATAGATTTTCAAAAGGGATTCCAGCTAATTAAATCGCGAACCTGCCTGATTGACAGGGAATGGACCCAAGCAGAACCTGCGCTGACCAATCCCCAGAGTTTTGTTTACCATGAAGAACCGCGACTATCCCCCTGAACCTTCCGTTCGCCGTCCTCCTGAAGAAGCGAAGCGGCGGAAGAACCTAACTCAAGGTAGACTCCACGAGAGGTCTGGAGATTCCTTACCTTCGGATCAGAATGACTTGTGGGAGCCTTCTAAAGAAGGGGGGACATTTCTGTCACAACGGGTCTTTGCTGGATTAGAACTACCTTATTCAAATTTGCAGAAAGCCAAGACCGTAATTCTGCCCGTCCCTTACGACAGCACCAGTGAATGGCGAGGCGGTTCTCGCCACGGCCCACAGGCTATCATAGATGCCTCCCAGTACTTAGAGCTTTATGACTTAGAGTTGGACCGTGATATATATAAAGTTGGTATTTGCACCTTGCCTCAAATAGAACCTTGTATGAGCAGCCCCCAGGACATGATTGAGAGGGTTTATCAAGTCGTTAAAGGCTTAATCCAAAAAAAGAAGTTTGTAGTGATGCTTGGCGGGGAACATTCTCTGTCCTTAGGAGCAGTCCGAGCTTACAAGGAAAATATTCCCAGCCTTTCCGTGCTGCAACTAGACGCCCATGCTGACCTTCGAGATGAATACCTGGGGACCAAATATGGCCAGGCTTGTGTTATGCGCCGCGTCTTCGAACTTTGCCCCGTCGCTCAGGTAGGAGTGCGCAGCCTTAGCTGGGAAGAAAAACAATTCTTAACCCATAACAAATTGATGCCCTTCTTTATGTCCGATTTGGTGTCAAATAAAATTTCCATAGACCAGATAGTGGACTCACTTAGCGACGATGTCTATGTCACAATAGATGTGGATGTGCTAGACCCTTCAATTATGTCGGCAGTAGGCACCCCTGAGACCGATGGTATGCAATGGCGGCAAGTCTTAGACATCATAGAATTGGTAGCCCTTCATAAACATATAGTTGGTTTTGACTTAGTGGAATTCTGCCCAGGGGAGGGGCCAAATTCTTGCGCCTTCTTATTAGCTAAACTAGCTTACAAGATAATCGGTTGTGCTGTAGCGCAAGAGAAAGGATGAGGGACAACATAACTCTGGGCAGAGTCTTTGGCATTCCACTTAAACTCCATTATAGCTGGTTTGTCATCTTTTGGTACCTTCCTCACCCGCACTTTACCCCGTAGAGCGGCCGCTTTGTTCAACTTAATCCCAAGCGGACCTAATCCAGTAATACATATTGCCCGCAGGCCGAAGTTGATTCCCGGTATAATCTTGCAGAAAATAAAAAATCTCCCGCAGCCGTTGGCCCGCCACCTATGTGCAAGATAGAATGAAACCAGCCAGTAAATTAAAAGTAGCCTATGCTGACCAAGATGCCTGGAGCATGACTCCAGGAAATGAGCAGAGAGTATATCTAATTCGCTTGCTTCGCACCCAAGCCGCTTTAGGAACTACATTAACACCCAGATAAATTGACAGTGCCCACTTTTTAGGCTATTATTTACCCCTTGGTGGGAAATAGCTCTGAGCACAGTCCGAC
>Ga0180433_10010611_pt1 | contig 11051 bp, 8 predicted proteins | sample SS_ome_8_FD_132980 | JGI IMG/M metagenome (GOLD analysis project Ga0180433, IMG submission 132980) | Hypersaline lake sediment archaeal communities from the Salton Sea, California, USA - SS_1_D_1 metaG | ecosystem: Environmental > Aquatic > Non-marine Saline and Alkaline > Hypersaline > Sediment...
CTTGTATATATTAAGACCGCCGAAGGAAACGATTCTCTGGTATGGATGGACAAGAATGGCAATAGTGTAACTCAATCTCAACTTGCTGTGCTCAGGGCAGCCGAATGTGGACCTAATACACCGGCGATTCCACGAAACCCTAACCACCACAAACTGGTTAGACAAGGTATAGAACACATTACCCAGCAGGAGAAGTTGGTTGGCGGCCAGTTAGGTCGGCCATCGGGAGCTCGCTATAGGACTTACGAGCGACTGAAACGCCACTACGAGGAATTAAAGAAGCACGAACCAATATTTGCGGGAGAAGAACTTGTTAAGGCTATTGACGATATATATAGGTATGCTCTCCGTTCCACTGCCACTGACGTTCTAAATCGTCAACTAAGAACAGGTGTTTCTGATGAAGATCTTGCTGAATTGGTAATCGCGCTGCGTAATGAAGACCGCCTCAGTTTGAGACATGAAGAAGGAGAGCGCCAAGAACCAAGGATCATATGTTCTATGGGACTTTTTAGGAGAGAAGAAGAACAGAAGTCATGAATATAAATACCAACCGTGTTCGTGACTGCCTAAAGCGTTTCGATTTCAAAACGCTTTTCGTTGAAGAACTAGGCTGGAATACTTGCGGTAATCGGCCGGTAGATGTACAAGTTGACACGCAGACGTTTCGTCTTATCCCCTTTGCCGAGCAAGGTGGTATGGTAGTCTATCTCGGAGAACCAGCCGAAGATGACAACATCCCACCGGCAAATATACGTCGAGTAATCGAGACCAAAATCACTAAACAAACTCACGAGCACATGATATTGTTCGTTGACAGAGACAGAACGAGGTCAGTTTGGCAGTGGGTCCGCCGACAAAGAGGTAAACAAACCGCAGCGCGAGAGCACACGTATTATAAAGGTCAGCCGGGGGATTCATTGCTACAGAAACTAGCCGGCATAGCATTCAGCATTGCCGACCTTGATGAAGAGGGAAGAGTAGCTATAACCGAGGTCGCCGGGCGGGTGGCCAAGGTCTTTGATGTTGAGAAGGTCACCAGGCGCTTCTATGACAAATATAAGAAGGAGCACGGTAATTTCTCCAAGTTTCTAAAAGGATTGGAAGGACAAGATGACCTTTCCTGGTATACATCGGTCATGCTTGACCGGCTCATGTTTATCTACTTTATCCAGAAGAAGGGCTTTTTGGACGGCGATATTGATTACCTTGCCAACAAGCTGAAGGAATCCAAATCCAGAGGCGCTAACCAGTTCTACCGAAAGTTTTTAATCAAGCTCTTCTTCGAGGGCTTTGCCAAGGAGGAAAAGGATCGCTCTCTAGAGATCAACCAGTTGCTCGGTAAGGTTCCATATCTGAATGGTGGCCTGTTCTTGCCTCACCAACTGGAGCTAGCTTACCGGGAAAACATCAACATAGCTGATGCCGCTTTTGAGCAACTATTTACTTTCTTTGACCGCTATAACTGGCACCTCGATTATCGACCATTGCGGGCCGACAATGAGATTAACCCCGATGTGCTGGGCTATATCTTTGAAAAGTATGTTAACCAGAAACAGATGGGAGCATACTACACTAAGGAAGACATCACCGATTACATCTGCAAGAACACCATGATACCCTTTCTCTTCAATAAGCTTGAAAACATGCACTATGACGAGCTCCATCCTTTTCCCATGAAAGACATACAGACATACATTTACGATGCTGTTAAGCAAGAAGATTACCTTCCGACTGAAACTGGCTGTGAGTACCAAGCAAGACAGAAACGCTATCAGCAGATCGAAGAAGACTTCGCATCCGGTAAAATCACGAACATCAACGATCTGATAACTTATAATCTTGACATCCGGAAGTTTGCTGAAGACTGGACGCGTGGAATCAAAGACCCGGTTACCCTGCGTGCTTTTTATTTCCACTGTCTTACCAAATTAACCGTGCTCGACCCCGCGGTGGGCAGTGGTGCCTTCCTCTTTGCTGCTCTGAATATGTTGGAGCCACTCTACGAAATCTGCCTAGACAAGATGGAAGAACTAGGCGGACCCAAGTATCCTGATTTTTCTGAAGAGCTGACAAGAATCAGTCAACATCCCAACCGCAAGTATTTTGTGTTCAAAAGTATCATCGTCAATAACCTGTTTGGCGTGGACATCATGGAAGAAGCAGTGGAAATTTGCAAACTTCGCCTATTCCTAAAACTCGTCTCCCAGGTTGACGATGTAAGCAAGATTGAACCGTTGCCAGATATTGACTTCAATATCCGCGCCGGTAATTCACTTGTGGGATATGCAAACGAGGAAGAGATAAAGAAGGCTAAGGCGACGCAACTAGACCTTAGTGGTGCAATGAAAGGCATTGAGGGGAGGATAGAAAACGCCGACCGCGCTCTGCAGTCCTTTAGGAGCTTACAGATGGGGGTGAGCATCCCAGCGGCAGAGCTCGCTAAAGCCAAAGTGGAAGTGAAAGACAGACTGGCCGAGATTCAACGAGAGCTGGATAGAGATCTAGCGGCGTTTTACGGTGCTCGTGATATTGACCAATTTGTGCAGACCCACCAACCGTTCCACTGGTTTGTTGAGTTCTACAGCATCATGAAGATCGGTGGTTTTGATGTCGTTATTGGAAACCCTCCTTTTCTTGAGCAAAGACAGGTGGACTACATGCCTCGTAATTTTAGGTGTAGCAATAGTGGGGCGATACATGCCATGTTTATTGAAAGAGGGAGGCAGTTATTACATAGTCAAGGATGCTTGAGTATGATAATGCCTATGGCTTTGGTCTCAACTCAGCGTATGAAGGTGATTCAGGAAATCTTAGAGGAAAAGCGAAACACTTGGTATAGCAACTATTCATGGCGCCCCGGCAAATTGTTTGACACTGTGAACAGAGCCATAACTATCCTTGTCGTCACTCCGGCTGAAAAGGGGCGGACTTTTTCGACCAACTACCAGAAGTGGGTCTCAGACGACCGAAGCTTGCTCATGCAAAGGCTAACCTATGTAGAAGTCCCTCGTGACAGGCCATCCTTTTGGGTACCAAAGTTTGGTTATGAAATTGAGCGTTCTTTACTATGGAAATTACTTAATATTGAGACAGTTCTAGGTAGGTTCATGGCGAATAGCCAATATCGAGTATACCACCGTACTACTGGGGGACTATACTGGAAAGTTTTTACTGACTTTCCTCCGGCATTTAAGATCAATGGAAAAGTAGGACACTCCTCCAGAGAGACGTGGTTTACTCTTGCAGAGCCACAGCTAATTAGACCAGTAATTGCTGTTTTGAGTAGCGATATTTTTTGGTGGTGGTACACGATAACAACAAATTGTCGAGATCTCAACCCTTATGACCTTCAAAATTTTCCCGTTCCCAAAGAGGCACTTTATGACTCACAGGTCTCAGATTTGGGCGGTGAATACCTAGGAGACCTGCGAAGAAATAGCACTATGCTAGTGAGAGAGCAAAGACAGACAGGAAGTACGGAAACCCAGTTATTTAAGATCCAAAAATCTAAACCAATCATTGATAAAATTGACCGTGCGTTGGCACAGTACTTGGGTTTCACAGAAGAAGAACTGGATTTCATCATCAACTATGACATCAAGTACCGGATGGGTAAAGATGTAGAAGAGGAGGACTGATGTGACGAGTTACTTACCTATTAGGAGGTGGTAAATGAGCACTATCACCGAGCTTCTTTCTGAAATAGAGAAGGGTGAACTAATCCTACCGGAGTTCCAACGGGGTTTTGTCTGGACAAATGCTAAAGTAAAAGACTATCTTGATTCGATATATCGTAACTATCCCACAGGCCACTTTCTGATTTGGAAGACGTACAAGCCTCAAAAATATCGCGGCGATGCCCAAGATTCAGAGGCCCAATACTATAGGCTTATACTAGATGGTCAGCAGCGACTCACCGCGCTGTACACCATATTCAAAGGGGTGCCACCCGCATTCTTTGAAGGTAGTGGCTTGTACTTTCGTCTCTATTTTAATGTACTAACTCAAGAATTCGAATACTGGCAGCCTGTTAAGATGCGTGGGAAACCCGAGTGGATAGAGGTCACGCCCTTTCTGAAACAAGGTGTGGGTAACTTCTTTGAACAAGGCGAGCTTTCTGAAGAAGATAAAGCTTTTTACTTTGGGCAGTTGAGGTATCTGAACAGACTCGATCAGATGCGCAATTATGATTACGAACTAGAGACTATACCCAAGAGTGGTGAAGAAATGGAAACCGACGAAGTAGTCAGAATTTTCAACTTGGTCAATTCAAGTGGGATGACCTTGAGCAAGGCTGACCTTGCTCTAGCCCATATTTGCGCATCATGGCCCGAAGCACGACAGAGCCTAAAATCTACGCACAGCAAGATAAAGCAAGCAGGTTTCGATTTAACATCGCAAAAAGGTAGAGAACTGGAATTCTGGGTGCGTTCACTAGCAGCTGTTGCAACCGATAGTGTATTACTTGATGGCTCATTCTATAAGAGTGACATAGAAGCAGTTAAGAGTGCCTGGCCGAAGATTACCAAGGCTGCTGAATACCTAGTCAATATCCTCCCGACGGATGCATATGTACACTCTTCCAGTAGACTGAGTACACCCTACGTGTTGGTACCTATGATCAAACACTTGAGCGGGCACGGTTACACTTTTGGTTCTGAGGTTGAAAAAAGGCGCTTCCTATATTGGTTTTATGCTGCTCAGATGTGGGGTAGGTACAGTGGCTCAATGGAGTCAGACCTGCAGAGAGACATAAAGGATCTTAGCAGTGAGAGTGCAACGGAAGAACTAATTTCAAATATCGTTTCGAAAGTCGGGCGGATCAAACTGGAGCCAAAAGACCTTAAGGGTAGGGGTCGAGGTAGTCCTTTCTTTAACGTCGCCTATGTGGCTTCATGTAGTGCCGGGGCTATGGACTGGTTTAACGGTATGAAGCTATATACAGGACACGTAGGGGCAAAATACGCCATTGAAATTCACCATATTTTTCCCTCCTCGCGTCTGTATAAAGAAGGCGGATTAGATAGCAGCAATAGGGCAGATATATCTCGAGCCAATGAAATTGCCAATCTGGCATTCTTGACTAAGGAAGCGAATTTAAAGACTTCGGATAATTTACCGAGTATCTATTTGCCGCGAGTTCTGCAAAAATACCCATCCGCACTGAAAGCTCAATTTGTTCCAGAGAATCCTCCGTTGTGGGAGATACAAAACTACGATGCCTTTCTTGAAGAGAGAAGGAGACTGATTACTGACGGTATTAATAGGTTTATGGAGCGTTTGTTAGAGAAGAGGATCCCTGCTGAGGCCGGAGTCAAAGGCGTAGCTGATATCATAGCCGAGGGAGAAAATAATAAAGTGGAATTCAAATCCTCCCTGAGGTGGGATCACAAATTATCCCAGATAAATAAAGTCCTTGAGATCGTCGCCATAAAGACAATTGCTGGATTTTTGAATACCGATGGCGGGGCTTTACTAATTGGTGTGAATGACTCAAAACAAATACTCGGGATTGAGGATGATTACAAAACCCTTCAAAAGGCTGACCGGGATGGTTTTGAGCTTCACCTTACACAATTGATTTCCAGTTACATTGGAAAGGAACGGTGTCTCAATACCAGTCTCTCTTTCCATGACCTGGATGGTAAAGATTTGTGTTTGGTTCAAGTAGAGCCTTCACCTAAGCCGACGTACGTAAAGGAAGGCCAGGAGTCGAGATTCTACATCCGCACGGGTAATCAAACGCAGCCGCTTGGTATCAAAGAAAGCATCGAATATATTCAGGAGCATTGGCCTTCATAAAGTAAACCCAATCCAAACTGGTAAAGCCTAGTCTCCGCTTTGTATGTTTCTCTGCACAATTCGATGGATTGTGCGATAAGTTAGCTCTTAAGTCTACGAGGCCATAGAATCGTTATTATGTATTAAACTCTGCTGTGTAGGAACTCCTCCACAATGCTGTCGACCACTTCATCGCTTACTTGAGCGAAATCGAACAGCACAAACAGACCACATGCTACCTCACGGACAAGGCTCTTGAGATTACTTGTTACATAGTCATAAGTTACTTCCTTGGTCCACATAGCCACTGAAGACCTGCAAATCCTGCCTAGGGGTACAAACCGGCGAGCGGTGCTGACGTAGAACTCACGTTTTTCAAGACCTTGGTGATTGACGGCAAGTGCATATGGTTCTTCCGGTGGTATGCCAAGCTCACGGTATAGTGTGGTGCTGTGCAGAAGTACTTCGGCAATACGCCATATGCGGACATCAAACCAAATGGAACGTTCCGGGTGACCTCTGCTACTTGTGAACCGAGGTGTCTCAAGATCTTCCTCGAATAGACGCGACATGTAATAGCTGCCGTCCTTGCCAAAGTACCAGAAATCTTCGATCCTGCCTGATGCATAGCGGCCCAAACGGGCCTCTATGCCATGCGGCTTTGCCACTGGGGCAAGTCCAGGTCTTTGGAGCACCAAGCCTATGGGCCAGCCAGTGTTTCTTAGCTCAGCTTGTTGTGCAGCTGCCAAGAGTTCATGTTGACTCCATTCGCGCTCAATGGGTTGTATCAAAAGTTGGCCCGACTCAATGTAGCCTGCGTCCCGAGCTTGTGCCATTAGCTGATATCCTCTTCGGATTCCTTCAGTGATTTCTCTCGCATATACGCCATCCATTTTGGAAGCTCTCCTATAGTGGACGAAGAAGGAGGAGTAGGTTTTGTCATTCGTTCAAACAGCTCACGAAACTCAGAGATAAACTCATCCCTGCGGAGTCTAACACAACGATTGGTGAGATCTTCCCAGTCTTCTGGGGTCGAAACCTCTGATGTTTCCGCACCAGGTCTTCGCATATATACCGCTCCTTGCCGTAGAATCTTCTCACCGGTGTCTGTGGCTTGTTGACCGCTTCGACAGATATAAGGCAGGCGGCCAAAACCCTCAACCCGGATTAGAGGGTACTTGGTACCTGTTTCTGGATGTGTCTCAAAGTATACGGTTACTTGTATCCGTTGCCCTCGTGCTATAGAGGAATTGACTCGCTTGCTGATTTCTGTTGGATCATACGAAGAGCAGATGTCATCGGTGTGGTTAGAGTCTGGCTTGGGTGGTGTACCATTGAAACCAATCACTAGCCAACCTCCATCCCTATTGGCCATGCCTTGGATGTGCCGAATCAGTTTTAGGGTGTAATCATCCTTGCCATTGAATGGAACAGATGACTTATAATCTACCTCTGCTCGCTCACCTGGTGATGTAAGCAGGCGGTGTCGAAAAGCAACCGCTTCTGATGGTTCGTAAGCCATGACCTTTTATCTGATTATAACGTATCAAGTGGCACCAATCTAGAGATGTGATAGAACTATCAAGATATGTAGGGCTTTCGGAAACTTAACAACAAGCCATTTTGTGTTTTTGAGGCTTCCTTCCCTATATCCGCTTATTTTCCCGTGCATTTTCCCTGCTAATTCCCCTCGCGCATACACGAGCATTTTACGAGCATTTCCGCATGTGCTCCCACACGCGGGCCCCGTGCATAACCCGTGCAGTTCCCGTGCTTTTCTCGTGCATTTCCCATAACTCTGCCCCTAATTTTACCATACTTTTCTCGGATTCAGCATCCACTTGTTTCGACTTTGGTTTGGCTTATACTTTTCATCACAAAGTGCAACTTGAATCCTTCCTAGGTGGGCCAAAAACAATTGTAAAATATTAACCCTAGGGTACCTCGACATGGTTACTTCTGTGCAATAAAGCAGGATTCAATCTAACTCAGCTTCAGCAGGTCGCCCGTAGTAGTAGGATAGCTTCCTTCTCAATTCTTCCCTAGTCTGCTCTGACAACTGAATACATTTTGATTCCAATATAGGTGGATCCTCTTCTGTAGTCCTATCCCTATTCCTTATCAGTTCGCATTTAAGAGTCTGACTATTTCTAAAATCTATCATGTAGTAATTTGTTTTGCGGCCCCTCTTTTCATATACTGGGAACAGGTCACTAGGAGCATAAATGAAACAATTCAACAACGTGTAGGGATTCTTCTTCGCTAGAATTCCCCCTTTTTTTTCGTCTGAAAACTTTTCCCAAGCATCAGGTGGGAAAGCTTTTTCAGGTTCGATTTCCCGATTGATGGATGTGAAATCCTCCACAAAATAGGGATTCTTGAAGAAATCGCTTCGAAGTTCTAGAAGAGGTGTTAAACAAATCATCTGGTCCCCAATAGAGCAGCAAGGAGTCAAGACAACAGAATACTGGGGAACTTCAAAACTTATGTCATAGTTATGATATATGCTGTTTTCAAACGACAAAAAGGGTTGCTTGATTCTTGTCGAAAAGGAAATATAGCCTCTGACTACATCGCCAAGTCTGAGGATTTTTTCCATTCTGTCTGGGGATTCGTAAAACATATTCCCACCAATTATTCACGGTAAAACTCGTCAGTATCCACGTAGTTCTGTATACCCATTCTTTGTTTGTGCGATAGGAAATCCTTATTTAATTTAACTTCTACAATACCTATGAATTCATTTCTTGGGCCAACTCTGACCTTAACCTCATACCTATCATAAGGGTAAGAGATTACCCTGTAATCCTCGCCAATACTTCCCGTCGCTTGTTTTACGAAGTTACCATAGCCAAATTCCGTTGTTTCTGACTCCATTTATCAACCCTCCCTCGGCTTTCGCATATATCCCTTTACAGGTTCTTTGATGGTTATTTCGTATTCGTCCGATATTAGCTTATGTAAATCATCCGTGATATTGAGGTAATCCTTTGGATTCAACAACGTCGCAAAACCGTCAAAGTCAAGGAGCAATTTGTATTCATCCTTGTCCTTTACCTTTTGCAAGGATTCAACATAGCGCAAGTAGTAATTTCCCTTTTGCACCATAGCCTTAAAGTCCATTTCATTGGCAAGAGCTATATCAAATCTGTCAAGGGGAAAAACTGAATTGTAGTATGATCTGAATGCTGAACTATCTTTAGATGTGATTGGGCATTCATCAATATATCTTAAACCGATGCGATTTATAACCGGGATTGAAGTGACCGCCATGAAGTTGTCTACAACGAACTTTATAATGTCTCTAAATTTGTCTCCGCCTTCAAGACTATAGGTCTTGTGATGTACCGACCTTATTACCAGCGAATCAGTTGTTACATCTAATTCAAAGTTCTTAGGTGACTTAAAATTCCATACTTTCTTTGCCCATTCCTTGTCAATCTTTTCTTCAACCTCCTTGACCTTCGTTTCTGGTCCTACATCCGTAAATAATATTTGCCTTCTAAAAAGTAGGGCGGACTCTGGAAACAGACCCATTATTTTGACCTGCAACTCACCTACTCTGTTCTCCAAATAAAACAGATTAGGAAATCTTATTTCAAACGCTACCTGTTTTACAGTCGGATTCGGAAATAGTTCCATTATAGCCATCGAATAACCCCCTTGCCTTTTTTGAAGTGGAGCGGTGAATTAACGCCCTCGAAGATACCTTACAATGCTATACACAATCCCCATCCCACCTGCAACAAGGAGAAACAGTTTCCACCAAATATCAGTGTCCAGTGTTCCTGCGGCGACAATCGCCGCTATACTTATGGCTATGATGCCAATACATGTTCCCTCTCTGATCTCCCTCTCAATTCTATGAAGGTGCTTGTTGTTCTCCCCGGTGTCATCTTCTCCTTCTGCTTGCGCGCTTCGACTGCGCCCCGTCATTGTTCTAGAAAGTGAGATCCCTAGAGAAATACTGGTGACAACGAGTATAAATACCGCTATTACGAATACCGCTGCTAAGAGGTACATATTACCTTCGCACTTGATATATTAATGCTATTTGTAGGTTTTTTCAATACTGTCGCCATAAGAGTATGGGGAACATATTATGGATTATAATGACCTCGAGTAAGAGAAGAGGTAAAATCATATCTATATTAACTCAAGAAGAGTAAGATTACACTCCTTTTTTATATAGCAACAGATTTCCCACACTCCCAAGCGTGATTATCCTATATCAGTTTCGCCCCTCCCCCTCACTTGGATAAGAGTCCTACGCCATTCCTCTGGGTCGAGTTTTCCTGCATCCTGTGAGTTTGACATTCTGTAATAGATTTATCACACCGCGCCATTTCGTGCAACAGGGAAACAAAAAGCTATATAGTGTTTTTGAGGCTTCCTTCCCTATATCCGCTTATTTTCTGCGCATTTTTCCTGCTTATTCCCCTCGCGCATGCCACGAGCATTTCTGCATGTGCTCCCACACGCAGTCCCCGTGCATACCCCGCGCAGTTCCCGTGCTTTTCTCGCTCATTTCCCCTAACTCTGACCCTAATTTTTTCATACTTTTCTCGGCTTCAGCATGCATTTGTTTCGACTTCGGTTTGGTTTATATTTTTCATCGTTGTGTGCAACTAAATAGATGACCTATCGAGAGAGACCCGAAAGCAGATACCGCGAGATCCGGTGAAACTGTCAGCCGCGCACAAGTGAAAAATGACGGAGCGCCTGGTCCGGGGCTGCCGCCAGAAATCGCCTAATTTTGTCGGAAAACATGCAGCACAGGCAGTATCTACACCGAAAAAGGTCAGGGTGGTATAAAGACACTGCCGCAAAAAAATAGGGTCTTGAAAATGCCTAAAACTACATGGAAAACCGGTCTCACATAGAGCATAGAAACGAGTTCATACCTAGAGCGATGCTGTTCAGACGAGGCGGACAGGTCCATCGTGATCCAACATTTCTGACAAAAGTTCAGGGCAGGGAAGGTAGATTAGTTGGAGGAAAATGTGTATTTGATAGTCATTTCAGTGTCAACTAATGCCCATTTTAGAATTCAAAAATGAAAATTTGACAAAATCGTGATGGATCTGGTATCATACTTTACTGTCCCAAGTAGCCAAATAAAAATTGGTGGACGAAGAGCCGAGCCTGAGTAGATCGAAGCTGATTATTAGGCGGAAGCTGAACGGTAGGCGGAAGTCGAAAAGAGGAGGGGAGGAAGCCAAAGAATGGGAGGTTGCTTGGGACATTTTACTATTCTATAAGCAATC
>Ga0180433_10010612_pt1 | contig 11049 bp, 5 predicted proteins | sample SS_ome_8_FD_132980 | JGI IMG/M metagenome (GOLD analysis project Ga0180433, IMG submission 132980) | Hypersaline lake sediment archaeal communities from the Salton Sea, California, USA - SS_1_D_1 metaG | ecosystem: Environmental > Aquatic > Non-marine Saline and Alkaline > Hypersaline > Sediment...
CCGTGCTGGTTCAAGAACGTCAAACTGTTGCCACTAGATCGATAGAGCGCCGGAAGACCTGACGACCTCATACCAGGCGCACGGTGAACGACCCGCGCCTGCACGCCGGCCGACGTCGGGAATCGGCCGCAGCATGAGGGTCGGCCCGCATCCCACTCACTCAACGTCGGCGCCACCTGTTGGAGGAAGGTAGACACGATATCTAGGATTAGCCGGGTTTCAATAGCGCTGCTTCTCTCCTTCAGCTGTCTCGCGCAGGCGGGACGGTCCCATCACAGTTGTTCCAGCGCCCGTGGTATGTGCTCGCGAGGGGACTCACCTTATGCCGAATCGCCAAGATAGTGTTCCTGAAGAGGTCGCAGGAACTCATGCCCCGATTGAAGATATGCATTGCATATCCTATTTGCAACCTGTCCCTCCCCCTTGTCGAAGAGTGTTTCCACAACGGCTTTCACCTCTTCCTCTTTGTAGCGGGGAAGTACCCCTGCCTCCATCATTGACATGTACAGATCACCAACCATCTTGGGTGTTCCGTGCACATGCTTCACCAAACCCTCTAGGAACACCTGCGTGTCATGCCAAGGACGAAGATGTGTTGCCGTGAGCTTGATCCAGTCAAAGGATTCTTCGTCAATCGCGTCGATAAGAAGCATCCAGCCCGAGAGCTCAGAAATCAACTCCCGCCATTTCCCATCAGCAGGCTTATCGCGGAGCAATCCATAAAGCCTTCGCCATAGCGGCCTTATCTTCTCCTCGAGCGCTGTTTCTGGACGGAGTTGCGTTTTGCAGAAGAAACGTATTACTTCGGCAAGATGCTCCGGCCTTCCCGCGGAAAAGACCAGTGAAATGAGGCTGTGGTCCTCATCCAGCGATTCCAAGTTCTCTAGATATCCTACGCAGATGTGCTGAATAAGCTTCTCGGTGACGAAGGAGTCTCCGAAGTCCTCGGACAGAGCTTTGTGATAGTGACTGTTGTCTTTGAGCAGTGCATAGAGGTCCTTGTAGACCCCCCGGGAAAAGGCCAGATACCCAATCATCGCCGCACGCCAGCGGTCCGGGTCTCCTGGGAAGATTCGGTTTATGTTGGTTTCTACCCATGTTTCGCTTAGATAGAGCAGGTTATGAAGATACCTGCCCAGAACCACCCAAAGATCGAGCGAAGACCCGGGGGGTGCTTCGAGGCGTTTTGTGAAGTCGCGCTTAACCTTGTCGGGCCATCGCTTCTCCGCGTCCGCTTTGGAGACACGGGCCCGTCGCAGAGAGTAATTCACCATGGCAGAGAAGACTCGGCCGGCCGTGCTGTTTACGGCGGCTGTGTAAAGCTCACGGTCGTCACGTGCCTCCTGGGGCGTGGAGGCAGTTTTGTCAGCTAGAAGCAAGAGGATCTTCTCTGCGGCGTCCAGCAGCGTCTCATCAAAAGCGTGACTGTCATCTCGGGTACCTTCCTCGATAAGGTCGGCAATCTCAGAGACGATCCAATCACGGTAATTCCACGGCCTTTGTTCGTCGTTTTGCTCCTCCCAGAAGCCAGCGTCCGTAACCAGCTCTTCAATGAAGCGTAATAGGGCACCCCAATCCAGACTCTTATTTGCCACCCACGCGTCTCGGAACCCTAGCAGCAGCGAGCTCTGGTACACGCGCGGCACCTTCAGGAATAGGGGCAGCGAGGCGAGGAACTTCCCTGTATCTTCACTGACACAGGTTTTCAGCGTGTCCGATAGACCTTCTTCGGTTGGGCCTTCACGCCCCCTTTTCTGTCTGAAGCTAAGTAGGAACTCAACAATGTCACCTGGCGACTTGTTGCAGAGCTCGTCCTTTGGTAGTGGGCTGTGATCTACGAACCCAGTTGTTCCAAACCACACGTCGAAACCAGGATGCTGCACCGTTACCGGGCATATCTGATCATACCTCTTGTAACCCTCCAGCGCATTGGCATGTCCAGTCTTCCGAAGCGGCAGGAGCCATTCCTTCTTTCTGTATGCCGCACCTGCTTTGTTGTTGGCCTCGAGCCGCTTGAGATACTTGCTCGATTCTATCCATCGAAGCACGACATCCGTCTGCGCTTGCGATAAATGCTGGGCGTTTGTCTCGAAGAGGTGGTACAACTCATGCTTAAGTGAGACGTCATCAAGCGGGTTCCCCGACCAGTTCCAGAGAAAGTCCCCGAGCTCGCGGTAGCGAGCGCCTATCAGGTGCACCGCCACCCTTTTGAAGATGGGATGGGACTTGTCTAGCAGGTCCCGAACCCAGCGTTTCACATCCTTCCCCGACACCCGCTCGAGCATATCTCTAAGGAAAAAGACCATCTGGCAATCGTACCTCTCAGGAAACTCCGTTTGTTCGTGGGTTTCTATTGCGGGAATCCACACCAAGTTGAACTGATGGCAGTCCCGATCTGTTATTGAGTGGATCTTGTCGAAAGCCACTTTCGCCGCGGGGAGAGCACAGAGCTCTGCGATAGCTGGTTTGTTATCTTTAAGCGCTTCGTAGAGGTGGTACTCATCCAACACCGAGGTGTAATCGCCGGATCGGCTGTCGGCAGGGTCCCGATAATCGAGCATCACCTTAAGTAACTCAGGAACCAATGTAACTTCTCGTTCGTTAAGCAGCTTGGGAAGAAGTGACCTGCCCAGCTCGCCGTCGAGTAGTATGCTACGCCGGTTTGAGCACAAGAAGCCCTTCACGTATCCAATGTGTTCGGGGGTGATAGTACCGGCTGGCAAAAGAGAAAGGATCTTCACCAAGTGCCAGTCAGTTATGGGATTCTCTATGCGGACGTTATCCGCGCGGTAGGTTGCGATATCGTGAACGATTTCGAGCAAGCGCTCCGTTACTTCAGGGTCTGCCTTTTCTGCGTTTCTCAGGGCGACAGCCTCGAGGTAACTCAGAACGTTCCAGATTGGGACAGTATAAGCTCCGGGCTCCTCAGGAAGCTCCTGAGGGGCGGGATTTCTTGCACCCAAGAAGTATCCCTCTTTATGCAACGGCTCTAACCACGCAAGGGGATTTGCGGAACTGGCGAGCTTCCGAAAGAAATGATCCTGTTGCGGTGGCCTGTGTCTTATGGCCGCAAGTGCTTTGCCTATCTTCTCTGTGTTAGACTTCATCGACTATTTCCTCGATTTCACGGAACGAATCCAACGTGTAGCTGGAGGTCTGGGCTATCTCTCTGCTCCAACTCTTGATCACCTCGTACAATTGCTCGTAGCCAAGGGTGTCCATAGCGTAGGGCACAAGTGTTATTCCCAGATTAACGTAATACGCTGCTTCGATTCTGAAGATATTGTCCTCGCCTCTATAGAATCCCTTGAGGAAGAAATGGCGGACCGGCTGCTCTTGTTGAGAACTGCTCTTACTGATAAGATATTCGAGAACCTCGTATTCAGACATGCCATAGCCGAGAAAGAGTACAACGTGATGCTCAAAGATCCTTTGCAAGAATTGGCGAAACCGAATGTTCTCTGGGCTGTTCGCGTACCTCTTTAGATATTGAGGAACCGTAAACACCAGAGTGTCTTTAACGCGCTTGCAACCGTGGATGTGATAGAGCTTGTCCCGATCAATCTTGGCGTAGTCGAAATCATCCTCCCTAAACGCAATCCGATCCGGCCGGAAGCTCTGCCTCTCGAAGTGTTCATCCACGTTTGTGGTTATGAACAGTGCCGAGAAGCGATATAGCTGTCGGTACACGTCTGAGGTCTCGAGACTAGGATTGGCGGCCTCCAATCCCTCGTCCAGTTGCTTATAGAAGAGGTCTTCGAGGCCTGCCTCTTTGAGCAAGCGGAAGCAGATTGTCAGCGTTTTCTTGTGATCTGTCTCTCGCAGCAGCGTTTCCTTTTCTCTGAAGTTGATGCACATCCGGCCATCGGCTAGACGGGTTCTGTAGCACCGATCCACGATATCACTTGCCAGCTCTCCCCAGCTTTTACATCCCACGAGGCGCGAGACGCCCGCGCCAATGAAGACAGCGAGTTTTCTGTTGTTGACGGCTGTGATTATTTCCGGTGGAATTTGGGGAAGGTCATTAATGGCTGTATATCGCATTGCTCACGTCCAGACCTGCGGCCCACTACGGCCGCGCTAAGCACATTATGGCAGAATTCTTGACTAGAATCAACCATTTCAATGCTCAACACGTATATCCAAGTATCCGTTCGCACCACCCATATCTACCGCCATCGCTTATCCTAAGGCCGCCCGGAGCTATAGTACAAGCTCTGCGCTAGCCCGTGCGTCCTTTCGGCCTCTTGACGCGCGGACGTGGGCCGGAGCGTCTTGTGCCAGTGATATGTGACACACACAGCTATCCGCTCGACAGCATCTGGTTTCAAGTAACATTGGATGAAGCAGTTTACTGCTGAGCTGTCACAGATGATGTGTACCAATGAAAGGTATTCCGCCTCTGTCACCTCAACCCTTCGCTACCGTGAGCGGGATGTTCCAACGACGGCGGCGAAATCGGTTTGACAGCACCGACAATACGCACTAGAATCACTGGAAAACAGCCCGCACGTATCGCAGACAGCACTATATATGGGGAATCTCGCCCCACACAGTGAGAGACACTGTTTTCAAGGCTGCAGATATCTATGAAGGACTTTAAGTACAAGGAGAGATGAAATGAGACTTTTCTGCCGGTTTGTCTTTATGTTGATCATCGTTGGTCTGAGCTCATTTGCAGCTTTCGGAGCATCATTTGAAGAGGTCACGGTCGTAACCGGATCGGAAGCCAACGACTATGAGACTCGTTACGCTGAACTGCTGAAGAGTCGCCTCGAGAGGAAGGCGAGAATCGAGGTTGGCCTGAGCGAAGCTCGCGCACAGGACGGTTTGACCATATATCTCGGAACCGCCGAGCGGCATCCGCTGTTGCGAAAGGTGTGTGAGGAGCAGAACGTCCAGCTGCCGGTTTACCTTGATCCGGGCGCCGAAGGGTTCGTGCTTCAGACAATCTCCAGCAACCAGTTGGTTGCCATCGGCAGCGACACGCGAGGGGTGCTGTATGCCGTCGGAGAGATACTGCGTCAGGCGGTCGGTCGGGGCGAGGCGATCGAGTTTCCGACAGATCTCGAGCTGCGCGAGTCGCCCCGGTTACGCTACCGCGGAACGTTGGTGTCACAAGGACATACGATCACACAGTTGACGAACTCCCGCACATGGACAGTGCCGGAGTGGCACGATGCGTTGCTGAACTACGCGTTGGCCGGCGCTAACACGTTTCAGGTGCCATGGCAAGGCGAAGGAGGCCATCTCTACCAGTTGGTGCGCGATTATGGCCTTATAGCGCTCACCGATGTCAACGGCAACGCGGGACAGGGGCCGGAAGAGTGGCAGGCAAAGGAAGCCATCGGCAGGCTGAACTACCTGTGTCCTTCGATACCTGAGGCGCGCCAGGCGCTGCTCGAACAGCGGGAGGCGCTCTTCAGGAGCATGCCGTTCTACGACATCGTGCGGTACAAGTCGGGCGATGGCGGCGGGTGCGAGTGCAGCAAATGCGCCCCGTACGGAGGCACGTTCATACGTCTTTGCGAGGACTACACCCGTCTGCTGCACAAGTACCATCCCGAAACCATCGTGTTTGCGGGGAATCAGAAGCTGGACAATGCCGGCGAGCAGGCGATTTTCGAATATCTCCAGGCGGAACCGCGCGAATGGCTGTCGGGCATCGTCTACGGTCCCGGCTCCAACGCCATGGGGTGGATGCCCGGGCGCCGGCAGGATCACCGCGTGGACCTGTTCGAATACGCGGGATTCGGTGCGTTAGGCGGCTATCTCAAGGAAATGCTTCATCAGTTGCCGCCGCAGCAGAGTATCTTTCTTTTTAGTGACTTTACGCATTGGGTATACAGTCAATATGGTCTCATGGACCACGAGCTGATCCCCGACCGGAACTACCAGGTTCCGCCGAAGTGGGATTTCTGGATGTACTCGCGCCGGCCCGATCCTTATCTGAGCATGGTGTACAATCGGCGTACCTTTAACGCCCGGCCGCGCAATTATTATCGGGCCGCCATGGAGACATTACCGTACGTCATCGGGGACTGCACCTATTCGGAAGGACACCACGACCACTTCAACCAATGGATGTACCAGCGGCTCCTGTGGAACCCTCATCGAAGCCTCGATGAGGTGGTGATGGAGTACGTGCGTGTGCACTTCGGCCCTGATGCTGCACCGCTGATGGCCGACGCAATTATGCAGCACGAGCTTAACCTGCAGACGCCGATCGAGGCCAATCCCGGCATCGACCGTATCATAGAGGTGCTGGAGAAAGCCGGCAAGACGATGCCCGCCGACCTCATGGCGCGCGATTATCTCTGGCGTCAGCACATGCAGAAGGCATACCTGGACAAGTATATCCAGCTCGATGTCAGGCGCCAGATGCAGGCGGTGGCCGACAGTGAAACCAAGCTCAGGGACGCGTTGGAACGCGACGATCTGGCGCGTGCGCTCGCCGAGGTGCAGGAGATGCTGAATGACAAACCCGCGACGGGCGAGATGGCCCGGCTCAAGGCGGAGGCGAAGCGTCTCGGCGAGGAGAGCGACCGCATATACGGCGTGCGGAGTGAGGGGTTCTTCAACGTGAAGCACGACTATGTCGGCCGCGGTTGGATCCGGCGCGAGGTCAAGCGGGCCGTGGCAGCGCAAGGCGATGACCAGCGAGACATTGTGCGCCGGATCGTCTATTACGAGGACGCCGGCGAAGGCGGCTTCTACGACGATGCGGGCAATCCGGCCAAGTCGCCGCATCTGGTGTACGGCTGGCCGTTCGGCGAGGGCGGGTTCAGCGGATTCAACAAGGTGTCGCAACGCACTATGGCTTTTACGACGGACGAGGAAAAAGGCGTGACGTTCCAGTATGACGGACTGGACCCCGAGGCACAGTATCGCGTCCGGTTCACGCTGGTAAGGCCGGTGTACCTGCCGCGTTTCGGCATCCGCCAGCCGCAGACTAAGGAGTCAATCTACGCGGACGGATATCTGCTGGTCAAAAACCTCGAGCTGCCCGCATTCGAGTCGGAATCCTTCGAGTATGACATACCGAAGGAAGCGACCGCTGACGGGAAGCTGACAATCTGGTTTGAGAAGCAGGCGGGTATCGGCGAGGGGCCGGAATCCGGCGTGACCCTGTGGCGCAACACGGGCGGCTGGGGCACCCTGGTCTCCGAAGTATGGCTCATGAAGGAAAAATGACAATGACGTCGAGAAAACACTTCAAGAGCGTTGCAGCACGGTTGATTCTGGTTGTATCACTGGCCTATTGTATGGCTGCCGGTTCACAGGCGGATGATGCAGTTGATCGGGAATCGGGTATGCGTGTCGATGCACGGAATGACAACGGAACGTTTGTGCTCGAGAACGGTATTGTCTCCGTCCGGTTCGACCCGACGGACGGGACGCTCTCGGCGCACGCCAGCGCCGTGACATTCCTCAGAAACGGCCGACTGAGCAGCACCGGTGGCACAGCATCGCTCACGACCATCAGCGACAGCGTGGGCACGGGCAAGGCGATCGAAGTCGTATATCCAAATGGGAGCGCCGACCTCGTAACGTTGTACACCGGTGTACCTTTCGTATGTATCAAGCCGCGCATGCACAATGCAGCACCGGAGAACACCTTCATCGACACGATCACACCTGCCAGTCTCACGATCGACCTTGACAGAGTGCCTGAGCATCTGCGTGTGCTCGGCTGTGACGGGCTGACGCCGGCTGACGATGACAGAATCAGCTACACGTTCCTCGCGCTGGCCGATCCCGCCACCCGCGCCGGCGTAATCGCCGGCTGGCTGACACACAATCGCGGCAGCGGCATAGTGTTCTCCAGACCGGACGAGTCCGAGGTCAATATCGATGCCAGGTGTGAGTATGGAAGACTCCTCATCGAGCCGCACACGACAGCCGAGGGCGAGCTTTTCGCGATCGGCTACTTCGATGACGCGTTGTTCGGTCTCGAAGCTTACGCAGACACCATTGTTAAGGCCAATACCATCAAGCTGCGACCCGTCACCTGCGGGTACTGTACCTGGTACCACGCCGGGGCACTGAACGAGAAATCTATGGCGAGACTCGCCGAGTTCTGCGGGGACAAACTCAGAAAGTTCGGGTTCGAGGTGCTCCAGATCGACGACAGGTGGCAGGTGAGCAACCGCGACTTCACCACACACAAGCCCGACGGTCCCTACCCGAGCGGGATGAAGTCTACAGCGGATACGATCCAGGCTGCCGGTATGACCCCGGGACTCTGGTTTATTCCCTTCGGGTGGGACCGTCAGCGACCGGTCTTTGAGAACCGTCAGGACTGGTTCGTACGTCGCGACACCGGCGAGATATACAGCGTCGAGTGGGCGGGAGACTGTCTGGACATGACCCATCCCGAAGCAAGAGATTTTCTCCGCGAGGTCGTCGCGCGGATAACCAAAGACTGGGGTTACAAGTATATAAAGATAGACGGTCTCTGGTCGGGCATGGCCGTCAAGACGCTCTATCCGGAACCGGCTTACCGGAATGACAATCTAGGCGATGTGGTGTTCCACAATCCCCACAAGACGAACATCGAGGCGTATCGGGACGGGCTCAAGCTTGTCCGCGAGGCTGCCGGAGCTGATGTGTTTGTTCTCGGCTGTAACATCGCTCAGAACATGCGAACGTTGGGTGCGTCGTTCGGGTTGGTTGATGGAATGCGTGTCGGTCGCGATATCGGAGCCGATTTGGACAAGATAAAACCGTGCGCCGAGATGGGTTCGCGTCTGTACTTCCTGCACAATCGGGTGTGGTACAACGATCCTGACTGCCTCATGCTCCGTAAGCCTCTCACGCTCGATCAGGCTCGTGCCTGGGGGTCGTGGATAGCCATCAGCGGCCAACTGAACCTCGTCAGCGAGTGGCTCCCGGGCCTCCCGGCGGAAAGGCTTGAGGTGGTGAAACGATCTATGCCGAACCACGGGCTCTGTGCCAGACCGATCGACCTCTTCGAGAGGGATCTGCCCGAACTATGGCACCTCGCCGCCGGTTCGGGCGAGAGCCGTCGAGATATCCTCGCTTTGTTCAACTGGGATGGCGACAAGGGAAAAACCATCAACGTAGACTTGGACAGACTTGACCTGCCCGGGGACGGCACGGGATCCTATGGCGGGTTCGATTACTGGGCGGACGAGTTCGTGCCGCCTTTCGACCGAACGCTCAAGGTGAGCCTTGCGCCTGCCTCGTGCCGTGTCATAGCGATTCGACCACTGCTCGACCACCCGCACCTGGTGAGCACCTCACGCCATATATCGCAGGGCGTCATCGACGTAGTCGAAGAAAACTGGAGTGGGAACGCACTGAGCGGCACGAGCCTGGTAGTTGCTGACGACCCTTACCAGTTGCGTATCGTTACCCCGACTGACCGACAGACGTGGAAGGCCGTTTCCGCCAGCGTCTCTGATGAGGATGAGAAAGCCGGCGTCACCATCGCCTTCAAACCGTCCGAGCAGAACGTTCGCGCAACCATCCTGAGTCCAACAAACCGCCGGTGTACCTGGACGGTCGTGTTCGCCCAACGGTAATCGACCGCAAACCGCTATATCTCTCAGCTTGCTCCCGCGAGATTGACAAGCACTCTATGTTCACGGTACGATACCTGCGCACAACATACAAAGGGAGGCAGTGAGCGCGATGACGCTTCCTCACCCACCGACAGTCGTGGACAAGGACTACAGGTTTCCATACTCCCGTGGTGTAATGACCCAATCGTTGCTCTCGCTGGGCCTAGGCGTCACGGAATCATACGAGACGGCGAACGAGATACTGAGAGAACTGGAAGAGCGGGGTGTCAAAGAGATCACCAAACCCGACCTGAAGACGCTCGCCGCCGACGTCATATCACGCACTCTCGGAGAAGATTACGCCCGAAGGTACAAAGAGCGCGGGAGAGTCACCCCTCAGCTGTTGGTACTGGAGAAGGATACAGGGTTCCCGTTTTCTAAAGGGCTTCTCTCGCAGTCGCTCCACGCTTCAGGGATGCATCCGAGCGACTCACACGAGCTTGCCCAGGAGATTCAGGACAACCTGCTCCGTTCCGGGCGGCATACGGTGACGCGGGAAGAGCTGAGAAATACCACCGTGGAGGCGCTCAGAGCGAAGTACGGCGAGCCGTATGCCCGACGCTACCTTCTCTGGCGCGAGTTGAAAGCGCCAAAGAAGCCGTTGTTCATTCTTGTCGGCGGCGGCACGGGCACGGGGAAGTCGCTCGTCGCAACCGAGTTGGGATACCGATTGGGCATCACGCATGTTCTCTCCACGGACACCATACGCCAAATGATGCGCGGCATGTTTTCGAGCCAGCTTATGCCGTCCGTTCACCGATCCTCTTATGACGCGTGGAAGCAGTTTCATATCCCGCTGCCCGAAGACGCAGACCCGGTCATTGCGGCGTTCCGAGAGCAACTGCTGCGCGTCTGCGTGGGGATACATGGCATGCTCGACCGCGCCCTTGAAGAACACATCAGCATGATAATTGACGGTGTCCATATAGTCCCCGGATTCATACGGGAACAGTACTTCCGCAACGCGTACGCGACGTTGCTCATCCTCACCACCAAGGACGAAGTCGCACATCGCAACAGGTTTGACACACGCCGCGATCAGGCGCCTTACAGACGCGTCCAGAAGTACCTCGACAATTTCGAGAGCATCCGCAAGATTCAAGACTATATCATCGGCTGCGCGCGCCAGCAGAACGTGCCAATGTTCGATAACGTCGAGTTCGACAACACGGTGTTGTCGATCATCCATTTTCTTACGGACTTTATCAAGCTCCGAGAACAGGAAGACCGTGGGAAAAGTTGACGCGGAGAGTAGACACCTTAGAGCGATCTGTCTGATTGATGGCGAACACTATCCCCCGGTTAACCAGAGCGGTATCGAGCACGTGAGGAGCACCCGCGGCTACGACGTTGCGGCGGCGGTATTCATAGGTGGCATAGAGAAAATCGGATCGACCGACGACCTGCAGAAACTGGGTGTGCCCGTCGTGGTCGAGCCGGACCCGCTCCGCGCCGTCATCAA
>Ga0180433_10010613_pt1 | contig 11049 bp, 5 predicted proteins | sample SS_ome_8_FD_132980 | JGI IMG/M metagenome (GOLD analysis project Ga0180433, IMG submission 132980) | Hypersaline lake sediment archaeal communities from the Salton Sea, California, USA - SS_1_D_1 metaG | ecosystem: Environmental > Aquatic > Non-marine Saline and Alkaline > Hypersaline > Sediment...
CGCCTTCACGAAATCGTTGAAGCTCACCGGCTTGACGATGTAGCTGTTCACCCCCAGCCGGTAGCTCTCGACGATATCCTGCTCTTCTTTGGAGGAGGTGAGCATCACCACCGGTATCACCTTTGTCCGTTCATCAGACTTGATCCTCTGAAGCACCTCAAGGCCGCTCACCCTGGGAAGCTTCAGGTCGAGGAGAATAACCCTCGGTGTATGGTTGATATCTCTCCCACTGTATGCTCCCTTCCCAAAGATGAAATCAATCGCCTCCTGGCCGTCCGAAACCACGTGCACCCGGTTCGCCAGGTTGTTCTTTCGCAGCGCCCGCATGGTGAGCTCCACGTCCTCCTCCTTGTCCTCGACAAGGAGAATCTCGACTTCATCGGGATATTTCATCGGTTCCCTCCTCATGCATAATGGTAAAATAAAAAGTCGCGCCCTCGCCGACCTTCCCCTCGGCCCAGATCCTGCCCCCGTGCCGGTGAACGATGCGCCTGACATTGGCAAGGCCGACCCCGGTCCCCTCGAATTCCTTCTCGCTGTGCAGCCGCTGGAACACACCGAAGAGCTTATCTCCGTACTGCATGTCGAAGCCCGCGCCGTTATCCCGGACAAAGTAGACAATTTCCTCGTCGATCTGCCGGAAACCTGCCTCGATGCGGGTGACATCTTTCTTTCGCGTGAACTTGATCGCGTTGGAAAGGAGATTGGCGTAGACCTGCCGTATCATCGAGCGATCGCCGATCATTGAAGGGAGCGTGTCGATCTTCCATTCGATATTACGATTATTCTCACTCTGCATGAGATTGTCGATAACCTCCCGAACCAGCGCCCGCACGTCAATCTCCATACGCTTCATCTCCTGCCGGCCCAGCCGGGAGAAGGACAGGAGATCGTCGATGAGCTTCCCCATTGAATTGACATTCTTCATTATAATGCCGAGCAGCCGTTTTCCCTCTTCTTCGAGCGCATCCCTGTGCTCCTCGAGGAGAATATTTGCGAAGCCGTCGATGGCCCGCAGCGGCGCCCGGAGATCGTGCGATACCGAGTAGCTGAAGGCCTCGAGCTCTACGGTGCGCTCCGCGACCAGCTCTTCGAGATTATCGCGGTGTCTTCTGAGCTCTTCCTCCGCGCGCTTGCGCTCGGTCACATCCCATACCATGGATATCGCCAGGTCCTTTCCGGTAACCGGTATGTTGTGCGCGGAAATGAAGGAAGTCTCCTGCCCCTCGCGCCTTATCGGGACGTTTTCCCATCTCATGCTTCCCGGGTTTCCGCTTGCGCAGTCCTCCAGCACCCTCTTCCTGATCTCCGCCCGGAACACGGGGTCTTCATATACCGCCTCCCAGAAGGCATCCCGGTCGGCGAGCGCCTCTCTGGTGGTGCGGTATATCCTTGGGAAGCTGTCGTTCATATAGCTGAACGCCACGGCGGGATCTACCGAGTTCACAGCGACGCCGACAGGAAGGTTGTCCAACACCGCCCTGATGAAGTCTTCGCTCTCCCGCACTTTCTCCTCGGCTCGTTTGAGATCGGTGATGTCCTGGAAGGAGCCCCGCACACGCGCGACCTTCCCGTTCTCGATCATCGGGTTGCCGATGGTGCGGACCCACTTGTGCGCTCCCTTCACGGTGACCATCTCCAGTTCGAGGTCGTACGATTTCCCCTGTTCAACGGCATCCCTGATCGCCTGCTCGATCCTCTCGCGGGACTCGCCCCTGAAGACGCTCAGACCGATGTCGACGTTCGTTTCGTCTTCAGGATCGAGATCGTGAATCCGGGCGACCTCCTCGGTCCAGGTGCCCCTGCCGGTATCGGGGTCGAACTCCCAACCGCCGATCCTGGCGATACGGCCCATCTCACGCAGCAGCATCTCGTTATAGCGGAGCTTCTCCTCCGCACGCCTCTGTGCCGTGATATCCTGGAGATTGCCAACGATTTTTACGATCCGCCCCGACTCCCGCACGGCCTGGGCCATGGTCCGTATGCGCAACCGCCGGCCCGTGGCGGTCGTGAAGCCGCATTCCAGGTCGTAGGGTTCCCCCTCTTCAGCGCACCGCCGGAACGCCTCGGCGACCCGCTCCCGGTCCAGGGGATCGTAGCACGCAAGACTGCGCGCGATGTGCTCCGGCGAACCGGGAGGAACCGCATCCGGCTCGAAGTCGTGGATGCGGTAGGTGCCGTCGGTCCAGGTCATGCTCTGTGCCGCCACGTCCCACTCCCAGCCGCCGACGGCGCTGAGCGCCTCGGATGCGTTCAGCAGGTGGCGGCTGCGCCGCAGATCTTCTTCCGCCTGCCTGAGATCGGTGATGTTCTTGTGTTGGACAAGCACATCGGTCACATCGCCCTGCGCATCCCTGATCGGCGAAACCACCACATCCAGAATTCTGTGAGTGCCTCCCTTCACATCGATGTGCTCGACTTCGCCGACGTCATAGTCGATGGTGAACCGCGCGACATCGCCTTTCTCAAATACCGCTCTGACCAGCGGCATGTGCCCCTGGACCTCAACCAGGTTGTCTTTGAGTATGTTGTACTTCCCCACCACCTCCTCTTCCGTTACGCCGAACAGCTCGCGGCACGCCCGGTTCATCCTCATTAATGTGCCCCTGTTGTCGGAAATCCAGAGGCTTTCCGGGCTCTGCTCGATGACGGCATTGAGGAATTGCTCCGATTCCTCACGTTTCGCCTTCACCTCCATACTGTTAAGCGCGAAAGAAATGTCGCCGCCAATCTCGTCGAGCAGAGATTTTTCATCCTGGTCATCGGCGTATAGGATTGGAACCAATATTCCCAGAAATCCGTATTCCCGTCCGTTGTGCCGGAGAGCGAGGGACATAGAGGCGTGTTCACCGCAGAAACCCGAAAGGGGGCAGTCTTCGCAGGCGTCCCGCACGTGTTCTGTAACCGTGATCGCGTTCCCGCTTTTGCTACCACGGCAGCATGCCGGCGGATTTCCCTGCCGGATGCGTTCTGTGAACTGCTTAAAGTCCTCGGCGTTGAAACCGACTTGCGCGCCCTCAACGCAGTCCGGCATCCGGTCTGTCAGCGCAATCCAGGCGCCATGAAAGCCGCGCCCGCGGACAAGTTTCTCGCACGCGGTCTCGATAAGCCGGTCGCGTCGTTTCTCGCGAACGATAAGCTGGTTCACGTCGCGAATCGATCGCAGTACGGCGGCGAGATGCCGTTCGCGCTCCCGGGCGCGCTCGCGCTCGATCATGACGCTGAGCTGCCGAACGATATCTTTAACAAGGTGTCGTTCTTCCTCGAGAAAAGGTCCCTCATCCTTCTCGGGTTCCTCTTCCAGATAATAAACAGTCACGCCAATGCGAGGATTGTCGAGACCGGCGGAAAGACTCCATGCGGTTTCTTTAAAGTTATCCGTGGTGAAGACCCGGTCCTCGAATGTGATTCGTACGCATGCTTCGTCCGGGAATTGAAAGCCCTGAGGAATCAGCTCAACGGCCTCCTGCAGAGCATCGTCAATCGACTCACCGGTGCCGGCGACAAGGCTGGAGACGGAGTACAGACATCTGATTTCCTTGACGCGCTCTTTCAGCTCGGCGGTCCGCTCGTCAACAAGCTCCTTCAAGTGGTCCCGGTGTTTGAGGAGTTCTTCGCGGTAGCCGTCGATCTCCAGAAACACCCGCACCTTGCCGCGCAGGGCATTCGTATCGAACGGCTTCACTATATAATCCACACCCCCGACCTCGTACCCCCTGAACATGTGTTGCTCGTCACCATAGGAAGCCGTCATAAAAACAATAGGTATATTCCTCGTCTTCTCGTCGCCGCGCAGGTGCTCCGCCAGCTCATAACCGCTCATTCCTGGCATCTTTATGTCGATAATCGCGACCGCGAACCGATGATCGAGCGTCGCGGCCAATGCGTCGTTCCCGCTGCAAGCCTCGACAATGTCCGCATCGATACCCTCAAGCGCCTGTCGCAGTGCGACAAGGTTTTCCTTCCTGTCGTCCACGATCAGAATCTTCTGCGTTCCCAACGCGGAACGCGGAACGGAGAAGGGTGCAGGTGCATGATTGTTGCCTTTGACTTTCCCTTTCCTGGTCATGTTACCTTTCCTTTCCTATCTCCACAAGACGCTGCGTGATGGCTTCCGGTTCAAGCACCTCATCCACCGATCCCGCGTCAATGGCCGCCTGGGGCATGACCGGGCTCTCGGCGCTCGCCGGATCCTGTGCGATGGTAAGGCCCCCGGCTCTCTTGATCGCGTTCATGCCCCGCGCACCGTCGGTATTCGCGCCGGAGAGGATAACGGCGACCACCGCTTCCCCCCAGGCGCGGGCGGCGCTCTCGAAAAGCACGTCAATGGACGGCCGCGACCAGTTCACCCTGTTGTCCACGGAAAGCGCGATGCTCCCCTCCGCCTCCACCAGCATATGGTAGTTCGCGGGAGCGGCATACACGCGCCCGCGCTCGATCTGCTCCTTGTCGCAGGGCTCGATCACCGGGATCCGGGCCGTGCGGGCCAGGTGTCTGGCGAAGGAACCATCGTCGCCGGCGTGCAGGTGCTGGACCACGAGAACAGGCAGCGCAAAATCCTCCGGAAGCGCCGGGAGGATGGCTGCAAGCGCCTTGACGCCGCCCGCGGACCCGCCGATAACGATTGCCCTGTAGCTCACGGTACGTCCTTCTTCTTGTATATTCTCGCATTTTCATCCACAACCTCGTACCGGCCGTTCGCGTTCGTGAACCTGATATCTTCCTTGGTGCCGAGACACAGGAAACCGCCGTGCACCAGGCTCTCCGTGAACAGCCCCAGCGCCCGGTTCTGGAGATCGCGGTTGAAGTATATCAGCACGTTGCGGCAGAAGACCAGGTGCATCTCCCCGAACGCTGCGTCCGAGGCCAGGTTGTGGCTGGAAAAGACGATACGCTGCTTGAGCGCGCTGTCTATTGCCGCCGCGTCGTAGCGGGCGTGATAGTACTCGGAGAATGACGCCTTCCCCCCCGCTTGCTGGTAATTCCGGGTGGCCTCGCGTATTTTTTCAATCTCGTACACGCCTTCGGATGCACATTCCAGAGCCTCGTCGTTGAAATCGGTGGCGTATATGGTCGCCCGATCGTATACGCCTTCCTCCTTGAGCACGATAGCAAGCGAGTAAACCTCTTCGCCCGTTGCGCAACCGGCATGCCACACCTTGAAGTGCGGCCAGGTCTTGAGCAAAGGGACGACCTTCTGTCTCACGGCCAGATACACGGAGGGGTCCCGGAACATCTCGGTGACAGATATGGAAAAATATCGCGCCAGCCGCGAGAAGAACTCCCCGTCACGCAAAACTGTGGGGATCATCTCGGCTATTGATGCGCACCCCGTTCCGGAAAGGAACTGCTTCACCCTTCGGTCGATGGATGCTCTTGCGTAGGAGCGAAAGTCGTAGCCCCAGCGCCGATAGACAGACTCCAGAAGGAGGTCTATCTCGATATTCTGTATCTCGCTATCCTTCATGGTTCTCTCTCGTTTCGACCATCTCCCCTCAGCGGCGCAGCCACACGCGCATCATGGAAACGAGCCGCCCCGGGTTCACCGGCTTGGGCATATAGTCGCTTGCCCCGGCTGCCAGGCACTTCGCGCGGTCCTCCGGCATCGCCTTGGCCGTGAGCGCGATGATCGGCAGCTTTCGAAACTTCTCCTGGTCGCGTATCCGCTTCATGGCCTCATAACCGTCCATCACCGGCATCATGATATCCATGAGCACGAGCGCGATGTCCGAGTGCTCCTCCAGCAGCCGGAGTGCACGCTCTCCATTTTCTGCCTTCAGCGGCGTCATGCCCCGTTCGGACAGCAGCCGCGACACGGCGAAGGTGGTGCGCATGTCGTCGTCCACGATGAGCACCCTCTTGTTCCGCAGAATCTCGTCCGTGTCGTGCAGATCGCGGATGATCTTCCGCTTCTTCTCGGGCATCAGGCTCACGACCCGGTGCAGGAAAAGCGACACCTCGTCGAGCAGACGCTCCAAGGATTGCACGTCCTTGATAACGATGGATTCGGCATGCTCGCGAAGCTCCGCCGCCTCGTCGCGGGTGAGGTCGCGTGCGGTGTGTACGATAACCGGGGGCAGCTCCATGCCTTCGCCTTCGAGTTTCACGAGCATCTCACTGCCGGTCATGTCCGGCAATTTGAGGTCCAAGACCACGCAATCATACTTCACGGAGCAAATTGCCTTCAAAGCCTCGGCTCCGGTCGCGGCCTCGTCCACCTTGACATCCCCATTCCCGATCATCCTGGCGATCTTGCGGCGTATATTCGCATCGTCCTCCACTACGAGCACGCGCCGCGGCTTCCCGGCGGTTGCCCGTTCAAGCTTGCGAAAGGCCTCTTCCAGCTCCTCCTGGTCAAGGGGCTTGGTGACATGACCGACCGCTCCCCTGCGGATCGCCTCGGTCGAGCCTTCCTCCACGGAGACGACGTGAACCGGTATGTGACGGGTCCTGGTATTGTCCTTGAGCGCGGTCAGCACTGTCCAGCCGTCTATGCCGGGAAGGCGAATGTCGAGTATCACCGCGGCGGGCAGGTGCTTCTCGGCCAGCTCCAAACCGTCCTCACCGGTCGGAGCGGCCAGGCATTTGAATCCTTTCTCGCGGCACTTGATGTACAGCAGGCGTGCGAAGCTCGGATCGTCCTCGATGACCAGGATGACATGATCGTCTTTCTCCAGATTCCCGCGGTCATCCTCTATCTGCACGGCGGGTTTCTGCCGGGAGGGGTCACGCGCCGCATCACCGCCAGTCATCGAGATTCTGGCTGCGAAGCCATCGGCCACGGCGACCTTCCGCCCGGCCGAAACCGCCAGGGGCAGGTACAGCGTGAATGTCGATCCCTCGCCCGGCGTGCTCTCGAGCTGTATCTCGCCGCCCAGGAGGCGTACCAGCTCTCTGGATATGGAAAGCCCGAGGCCCGTTCCTCCGTACTTCCGTGCCGTGCCGCTGTCCACCTGCTGGAACGCCTCAAAGATAATCATCTGCTGCTCCGGCGATATGCCGATGCCGGTATCCAGCACTGAAATAGCCAGCGCCTTCGCCGGGTCCAGGCCGCTTCTCGAAAGGTCGGTTCCGGCATCGGGCCGCCCGAAGGCGACGGTTACGCCTCCCCGTTCCGTGAACTTGACGGCGTTCGACACGAGGTTCCGTATGACCTGCTCAACCCGTTTGCGGTCGCTCGTTATTTCGGCCGGGGCGTCATCGCTCACCATAACCTCAAGGCTGAGCCCTTTCTCCTCGGCCATGTGCCCGAAAGAGTCACGCAACCCCTCCGCGAGTTCGCTCACGCGCACTGCCTTGAGCGAGAGGTCCATGCGCCCTGCTTCTATCTTTGAGAGGTCCAGTATCTCGTTTATCAGGTTCAGGAGGTCGCTGCCGCTTCCGTGAATGATCCTCGCCGACTCGACCTGATCCTCGGTCAGGTTTCCCTCCTTGTTCTGCGAGAGTCCCTGGGCAAGGAGGAGCAGGCTGTTGAGCGGCGTCCTGAGCTCGTGCGACATGTTCGCCAGGAACTCGGATTTGTACTTGCTGGCCAGGGCGAGCTCCCCTGCCTTTTTCTCGATATCCCTCCTGGCGAGCTCCACCTCCCTTTTCTGGCGCTCAGTTATTTCGTTCTTCTCCTCGAGCTCCTCATTCGTGACTTCGAGCTCCTCCTGCTGTGCCTTGAGCTTCTCCTCGGACTCCCTGAGCCGCTGTGTCTGATCTTCCAATTCCTCGTTGGCCGTTTTCAGCTCTTCCTGCTGCACCTGGAGCTCCTCGGACAGCTTCTGAGACTCTTCAAGGGTCCTGGCCAGATTGGTGCGGCTTTCAGCGCTTTCAACGGCGATAGCCAGAGCGGGCATGGCCTGCGCAAGGTACTCCAATTGCAGATCGCCGATCTCGTTCAATGTTCCGATCTCAACGAGGCCCTTGACGCGCCCCTCATAGAGGAACGGCGTGACACAGATGAAGCGGGGCACGCGCTCGCCCAGGCCGGAGGTAACCTTGACATAGTCCTCGGGAACGTTCTTTACCAGTATCTGCTTCCGCTCCAGCGCGGCCTGACCGACCAGGCCCTCGCCGGGCTCGAAAACGTTCGACAGGTTTTTGCGTTTCGTATAGGCATAGCTCCCCAGCAGCGAAAGTGTCGGCTTCCCGCCGTCATGCGCGATATAGAAAGCACCCACATGGGCGTCCAGGTATGTCGTTATTTCGGAGATTACCTTCGAGGCCAAGGCGTCGATCTCCGGGTCGCCGCGCATGGCGTCGTTGAGCCGAGCGATACCGTTCTTCAGCCAGTCCTGCCGCTGCGTCTGGTTCCGGTTCTCCCTGAGCGACCTGAGCATCGCACCGACCGATGCCCGTATCCCCGTTCCGCCTTCAAGCTCTACATCCAGGTCGCCCCGGGCGATCTGATCGGTCAAATCCGCAATCACCGAGGGCTCCCCGCCGATCTTCCTGAGAATAGATCGCACCATATACACAATGGTCGAGATCCCTGCAAGGAAACCGAGACCGACGATAAGAATAATAAGGAATATGTTCAGGCGGGCCGCAGCGGCTGCCTCCTTTTCTCTCTCATCAAGCAGTTTTCGCTCGACGTCGATGAAAGCGCTCAGTTTATCCCGTATATCCACAAAGAGATTCCTGCCTCTTCCTTCTTCCTTGATACGCTGTATAATCCTGTTCAGCGTTGAGAGGCCCCTGTTGACCTTTTGGCGCTCCTCAATCTCCGGCAAAGCAACGGTCTCTATCCACCTGCCGATGAGCGCCTCGACATCTTCCAGGCGACGGACCTGGCTGGGGTTGTCCCCGACAAGTCCCTTGAGCCCTGACATCTCCCGCTCGTATGCCTTCCTGGCCTCACGGTACGGCTCCAGGTACTCATTCTCACCGGTAATGAGGAAGCCCCGCTTCCCGGACTGCATGTCGACCACAATTTTCTGTATCAGGCGCACCTTTGTCATGACTTCGTGCGAGTAATCAACCCGCTTAAAGGTTTCCAGTAGTGAGCTGGTGCTCTGATAGCTTATGCCCGCCATGAGAACCATCAGTGCGAAGAGTACAACATAGCTCAGAACCAGCTGCGTACGCAGTTTCATGCCTTTGATCTCCTTTTTGTAATTGCAAAATAGTCCCGCACTGAACGGCATCGGCTGTCTCTGTCCTTCAGGAAAACGGGGTCGGGCGAGCCCTCGACAACGCCATTCAACATGGCGCGGTGCTCTCGGGTCTTTTCGTCGGAGCCGGTCCCGGACGCGTCAAGCTCCACCGGCGCATCGTTCCCATTCCGGCAAAGCGGCAAATAGTTCTCGCCAGCTCCGATACGGCATTACTATTCGGGTGACATCGGTGACGCCGAATCCGATCTGCTGAGCAACCTCATTCCTGTCAGATCTCTTATATCCTGTGTCGCAATGGCATACCACCGCTCACGCGACCGTTGTGATATAAAGAGTATCCATTCGGTTCTCCTCTGTAAATAGCTGATAGTGGTTAAACTATTATGATGGATTCAATTATGTTTATATTTGCAGTTTTGTTTAGTTATAATTATTCTCTCTTGCAGCGGATGGGAGATTAAGGAGGGAATATACTTTCACTGATTCTCATTTCCTTGAAAACAGGCTCTGATATAAATTTATTGCCTGCGATGAGCTATTCTCTGTTCATCACTCATCTTTACTTTCGAGCGACCATTGAACGGCAAGCCTCGTAAGCTCCGCCGAGCTCTTCAGTCCCAGCTTCTCCTTTATATATCGTCGATGTGATTCAACCGTGTTGACGCTGATATTGAGCTTTTTCGCTATGACGCCCGTCTTGAATCCCCTTCCGATGAGGCGAAACACCTCGAGCTGCTTGTTGCTCAGTTTTTCTATGTGCGTATCGACATCCTCAGGACCTGCATGGAGGAGCTTGTCGATAATCCGTCCCGACATCTCCTCGCTGAGATATATATCCCCCTCCATCACCTTCCGGATCGCCTGTATGATGTTCCTGGTCGCCTCCTTTTTCATGATGTATCCCCGGGCGCCCGCCCGGATCGCCCGCTCGGCGTATATCGATTCATCGTGCATGGAGAGAACGAGCGTTTTGATTTTCGGATATCGCTCTCGAATCGCCCGAACGAGATCGATGCCGCTGCTGGTCCCGTTGAGCGAGATGTCGACGAGAGCGAGGTCAGGCTCATGCTTCGCGATAGCCCGGATGGCGCTCTTGGTATCCCCGACATCGTCACAGACGAGAATATCCTTATCACGTTCAATCAGTTCTTTTAATCCCTGTCGAACGATGGGATGATCATCGACAATGACAATCCTGACCGTTCTATTGTCCCTCTCATTTTCATTAACTGTCTTCATTTTTTTTGCTATTGCAGTATGAAACCTCCGTACGTGTTATAAAACGTGAGGCCATGTTTATCGAACAGACGAAAAAGAATCTCTTTACAGCAAGATGTACTTATTACGTAATTGACCGTGTTATTATCGAACTGTTCGGCCATCGTCGCGGTAATCATCCCTCATAACTATATGAAGTATACTATTAAATAAATATTGCAAATGATAGAATATTTCAATAACCGAAACTGGTTGTTTTATTATCATGGAAAACATCATATTTAATGTTTAATAATCCTGACCCGAATCAAGCTTTCAGGGCAACCGTAACGGTAAAGCCGCCATTTTCACCGGGAACGCCGGAAAATTCAGCGCCAATCTGTTCTGCCCGGTACCGCATAATCCTCAATCCCATCCCGGCGTCCTCCTTTTTCTCCTGTGTGTACCCGGTTCCGTCGTCGTGAATGGCGATGGTGATCTTCGATTTACCGGTGTTCAGACAGAGCCGGATTTTCTTAGCCTTCCCGTGCTTTATGGCATTGTTGACCGCCTCCTGGGCTATGAAAAAGAGATTTGTTGCAACAGCGTTATCGGAAATCCGAATCTTCCCACTTCTCTCCACCCGGCAGCTTATCCCGAAAATCCGCTCAACTCGCAGCGCCATGCTCTCCAGTGCGGTGATAATCCCCGAGGGCTCAGAGATCACCGGATAGAGGCCGCGCGCCAGGCC
>Ga0180433_10010614_pt1 | contig 11048 bp, 9 predicted proteins | sample SS_ome_8_FD_132980 | JGI IMG/M metagenome (GOLD analysis project Ga0180433, IMG submission 132980) | Hypersaline lake sediment archaeal communities from the Salton Sea, California, USA - SS_1_D_1 metaG | ecosystem: Environmental > Aquatic > Non-marine Saline and Alkaline > Hypersaline > Sediment...
GGAAAATCTACCTTTTGCCAGCAGGCGGTGGTGAGGGGCATAGCAGCCGAGAGACCGGTAATCTTTGTCACCAGCGAGCAACGCCCCGCTGAGGTCATAGAGCTATTGCGCGAAAGGGGCATGGGCGAAATGCTCGGGTTGAGCTTCGTTGATGCCTTCACCCAGACAGTGGGGCTGACGTGCACACCCCGGACAGACACGATATGCGCTGACTGTGCTGACTTAAACAGTCTGAGCATCGCCATTACTAAACTGCGGGACAGAGCGGGTCAACAAGGCACCCTGCTTGTCTTCGATTCGCTTACCTCTCCCTACCTGTTCGGTGGCACGGAGGTAGTGAAGTTCATGAGGCTGTTTCTATCTAGATTTGCCTCCGAAGGGAACTCAGTATTAGCCTTGATGGATGAAGGCTGTGGCAAGGAGGAAGATTTGGGCGCCATGATGAGCGTCGCTGATGGCATTTTGAGAATGGAGATAAAAGGGAGTTCCAGGATTATGAATGTGGTTAAGCATCCCAAAGCGGAGCCCGCAAGCACTGAGGTCCCCACAACCGAAGCTTGGCAGAGGAAAATGTATGACGTGAAGTTTTGGGACCAGGAGATGATTAGACGCATGATGGAGGCAGAGCAGAAGCTCACACAAGAGTTTGGAGTGAATATTTTCTGGCCGATCTTTGCCCTCTGGAGCAGCATACTGTGGGACCCCAAACGGTTCCCGCAAATGACATACGAAGTGTGGAAGGAGTACGGGTCCTTAACTCGAGAAATGGTCTCGTTTTTCCCCTGGCACATGAAATTTCTCTTCAAATTAGTCATACCTAAAAATCTCAGCAAAGTGAAAGACATGAAGAAATTGTGCTCAAGATTCCTGATTCGACATACAAAAATGCGCCGCGATGCAATCTTAGAATACCTCGAGGACGCCTCCAAGACTGACGAGCACTACTTCAGGATCTACGAGAGCCGTGAATGCTGTGGATTCGAGAATATCGGTGCTTCCATGGCTTCCATCATTCCACCTCTGTGGGCAGGTTCGTGCAAAGGACTCGAGAAGGAAGAGAGGGAATGGAACGCAATAGAGACAAAGTGCATAGGGCTGGGTGACTCCTCCTGCGAATTTAAACTGGTTCCCGGGGAAATAAGTGAATTGAGGTCTTCTCTGGAGAAGGACGCCTCGGTTGTTGAAAGGATAAATGAGCGGTTGATGGAGCGTCTAATGGGATTTCTGCTTCATGGGACACCATTGGTAGAAAGGCCAAGATTGGGTAGTAACTTCGTCATGGCCCATCCGGACATTATTCTTCCCGCCGTGGCTGGCGAGAGATACCGTATGGCATTAAGAATGGGAGGCGCTAAGGCTGGTAAGGAGATCGGCGAACGCCTGATTGAAGCCGGCCTGAGTAAGGACGAATCTATCAAACGAGTTATTGATTTCATGAATTACTGTAACGTGGGAAAGGTCAGGGCAGACCAGGCTATAACGATGAATGATAGCTCCGAGAGCTTGTACACGAAGTATTATACAACGAAGTGGGAGGAGCCTTCTTGTTTTTTCACTACTGGTTTCCTTAATGGACTTTTCTCAGCAGTTAGGAACCAGCATGTCAGGGAAGTAAAGTGTATTGCTGCCGGAGACCCCTACTGCGAATGGGAGATAATTTAGACGACATGTGGGACTAGACCGGAATTAGCAGTCCTATGCCTAGAGTTGCTGCCGCAGCTAGCGTCCCGATAGCCATCATCTCCAGTCCACTCCGAAGCCAGCTTTTCCGGGTAAAGATAGCTTTACTGGCTCCAACCCCAAAGAGGCAGGCTATACTGGCAATTGCTGCCGTTATCGCTGCTGAAGTTACCTCCATGAAGGCGAAAGGCAGGATGGGGATAAGAGATACAACCGCGAACGATAGCCCGGTAAAAAGAGCCGCTTTGACCGGGGGCCATGATTCTTCCGATGCCAGCCCAAGCTCTTCCCCAATGGTATAGGACTCACTTGACTCCAATTGCTGAGCTACTCTGTCCGCCACAGACTCTGCATCTTGCCTCTTGAAACCTCTCGCCTGGTAGAACCTGCTCAATCTCTCTTTCTCTTCTTCAGGAGTACCCCTTCTCTTAATTCCTTTTCTTTCGCTTTCCCTCTCGGTTACCTCCTTTTCGGACTTAGCTGAAAGGTATGCGCCCGCCCCCATAGATATGGCCCCGGCAATTGCTCCTGCTGCACCAGCTACGAGAATAACGTGACTCTCTGTAATTGCTCCGTAAACTCCGGAAACCGTTGCTAATATTGATACCAGACCATCATTAGCTCCAAAGATGACATCTCTTATTCCGCCGCCACCTCCCATCTCCCAGCCTTCCATACCCAGGATATCCTTCTTTATCCTATCTATATGTAAGCGTTCATCGGATGCTATTCTGGTCCATTCCTCCGAAATAGCTAGGTCACCAATATTCGCTGCCTGGATAGCAAAATCTTCAACTGCCTCGTCTTCCGCGATTAGAGACCATTCAAAAAAACCCCTGGTGCCCAGAATGCGCATCATCAGGCTTATTCTTCGATTCACAAAAGAAGCTGTGGTGAATTTCTCACTCTTCTCCCCTAATTCCCGGATTTTCTGTGACCAGCATTGGGACTCCTTGAGTTCATCGGCACTGATATGCGTCAAGAGTCGCTTAGTTCTTCCATCTCTGGCCTTCTTGGCAAGCCTTTCGTATCCTTTGGCCTGCATAAGCTTATAGCTGTGTATTCTCTTGGCTGCCTCAATCAGCGCCTCCCTTTCCCTGTCAGTCAGCTGAGCCATTTCCCTGCATTAATTGTAGCACAAGCTGTATTTCTATTAGATATGGACTCGTGAAATTAGGCGAATCTGACTAAGCTTTGTTCTTCGAAGGTAAGTATCTCTGGTCTGGTTTGAGGGCAAGTCTATCGGCGCAGGCAAACCCGGCAAGCTAAGCAAGGAATTGCTGGCTGCCCATAGAAAAGTTGCAGAGGAAGCAGTAAAATAATTAGGGAAGCCATGAACTCAAAGCAAGCAGGTGGACTACTTTTCGGGACGGGTGGTGTGCCACTCAGCGCCGAATCCCGTTCCACTGAGGCTGGTATTGAGCGTATTGCTGAATTCGGCCTCGGCTGTATGGAGGTGGAATTTGTCCAGGGGGTAAGGATGAGCTCTGAGGTTGCCGCTTCTGTGGGAGAACTGGCAGCCAGGAAGAAGGTTGTGCTCACCGCTCACGGACCTTATTTCGTAAACCTGAATGCCGTCGAGCCCCAGAAAGTACACATGAGCAAACAAAGGATACTCCAAACCGCTCGCATCTCCGCTCTTTTCGGCGCCAGGAGTATCACCTTCCATGCCGCCTTCTATCTTAAAAACACCCCTGCAGAGACCTACGCCGTGGTTAAAAAGCATCTGCAAGAGGTGGTGAATATCCTGCGGAAAGAAGGAAACAATGTCACGATTTCCCCTGAAGTTACAGGCAAACCCTCTCAATTCGGCACTTTAGAGGAAATACTTCAGCTTAGCAGCGAGATAGAAGGAGTTTTACCCTGCATTGATTTTTCTCACTGGCATGCCCGGACGGGAAAGGCCAACTCTTATCAGGAGTTTTCACATATCCTGGACCAGGTTGAAAGAATACTGGGCAGGCGGGGCTTAGATAACATGCACATGCATATATCCGGGATTGCCTACGGAAACAAGGGGGAAATTAAGCATTTAATGCTCCCTGAATCGGACTTCCAATATGCGGAGCTACTTAAAGCCCTGAAGGAACGGAAGGCAAAAGGAATAGTCATTTGCGAGAGTGCGCCCTACATAGAACAAGATGCTCTCCTCCTCCAGCAGACCTACCGGGAACTCCCTTAGCGCAGTAATACATGATTTATAGCAGGCCTGATTGGTATGGTGTCCCCTGAATTCATGGGTCAAATAGTATGAAAAATCCTACCGGTATGGAAGTGATTGAACTGAAGAGTGGGCTGGCTATGATACCAGCTATCGAAGGACCGCCGACCGCAACCCATTTGCCAAAAGCACGCAATCTATCTGCTTTGCTCAGCAATTCATCATCTGTCTTCTTAAGTGTATTTCTGATTAGTAGGTCAGTCGCTCGCTTGCTGAATTGTATGGATGCTCCACCAACAGCTATGAATTTTGTGAATGGTTGTTTGATCCTGGATACTATCCAAGAGAAATCATTGAGGAAGACCCATTCCTCGAAAAGGATATTCATTATGTCCTCATCAAAGTGTGCCCTGCGCTTAGGAAAAATCTTCCTGGTCTCGTCGAAGATACCTTCGCCCTCCTCAAGGATTCCCAATAAAAACTCGACCTCTGCTCGAAGGGCTTCATAGAATCGATAATGTGTTTCTCTTTGTTCCGCCTTTACTTGAAAACCGGACACCACTTTCTTGGTATTTTTAAAGAATTTGCGAATTTCGGCTGGCGTTGACGGATACGCATTGCCGAGAAAATATTTGGGGGCCCAGCGTTCTTCGTACCATTCTGGTTTCTGGATAAGTTTACTTAAGGACTGCGGGTAGTAGAATTCAAATTGCGGCTCAAGGCGGCTAAATGCTTGCACTGCTTCAAGTGTTCTGTATGTGCTATTCTCCGCCACTATCAGAGAAGGATCGATCAGCACCTTGTTTGAGACGTCTTTCATCATTAATCTCCTTTCCACTACTTGATTTCATATACTTTGAGAACCTCGTCGCCGTAATGGTTGATGACCTTGATGGCAATCTTGCCGGTGTTCGGTACATCAAAAGGACGGCTGACTGTAGAATAGAGTGAAGACCAGGCTGCCTCGTCAATTTCAGCCTTGAGTGCTCGTTGCAACTTCTTATATGGCTCATCATCACCACAGAAGTATGCATGGCGAACAAAGAAACTTTCTTCGTTGTAGTCAGTGTCAATGAACCAGCAGGCGATATCGTCCGTAGAGCTGTTTCTTATTTGGCCTGTGGTCGGGTCATAAACATCTACGCCTTTTATTTTCACAACCATTTTGCCATCCTTCTGTTTCTTAATATCCACATCTGGCTCACCAAAGACCATGAAGAGATTGCCGGCTCCAGTTGTCTTCAGCAGTTCATCGCCCATTGCTAAGTCAGGATTCATACGAGTTATCAGGATATTGAGCTTACCATAGTGCTTTACCTCCTCTGAAACATGCGGGTCAAAGGCGAAGCCGCAGATTACCAGCAAATCAAAACCAACGCCCATTACTGCTTCTTTTGCTGCTTCTTTCACCAGTTCTGTCCCTACTGTGCCGTGCTCTGGGCCGATGCACACAGCCACCCGTCTCGTCTTGCCGCCTTTTTCGGTATATTCTCCCTCAGCGTGCAGCCATTCCCCGGCATAAGGGTCAAGGCGATCAAAGATGAGTCTTTCATTTTTGATTGTGTTTTGCACACCTGCCTTTTTAAGGGTGTCCAGAATCATGGTCTCAAACTGGCCAACTCCAGCCTCTCTCTGCGCCTCAATCTCTGTGGCTGGCCTCTCCTCATCTATCGCCATGACACGGTGAGGGGAAAGGCTCTCTACTGTGAAGGGGCCGGTAACCCGGATGCGTTTATTATCCTCGTAGGGTTGGTCAAAGAGGGTCTCTGTATCAGCGTAGCGAGCGATAGCAGCGTCAATTTCTGCTTTTGTCATACCCTCTTTGATATCAGGATTATTGGCGATGGATTTGAGAGTGATGTGTGGCACACGCTTGTAAACAAAGCCTTTCTTAATGTCGCTCTCAGTCTTGTATTCCGGCGGTGTTTTGCCCGTAAGCTCTGCCTCTTTCTTAATTCCCTCGGGAGAATCTGCCAGCAGGTAGTACGGGAACCTGGCAGACATGAGGCGAGTACGTGCCAGCGCGAGAGCTACCCGGCTAGTATCTATCGTTATCCAGCGCCGTCCCCACTGCTCCGACACATAGGCTGTGGTGCCGCTGCCGCAGGTGGGGTCAAGCACTAAATCGCCGGGGTCAGTAGTCATCAGAAGACAGCGCTGAATGGCTACAGTGCTTGTTTGGACGGCATAGACCTTTTTTCTTTCGAGAAGGTTGAAATTACTGTCCCTTGCCAGACGTTGTCGTGCTCAGTTACAGCGAAATCGTCCTCAAATCTCTTGTAGTATTTACGGTCTTGTGTAAGCCTACCTGCGTTTTTCAATGTTTCGATTTCCGAATTAGTTAGACTCTCACCAAGCTGGGCAATCTTAAATCTCTTATGGAGACGTTCATCAAAGCTAGTGAACGTGCCTTCGATCTCATCGGAAGTTCGGGAACGATAGATTCTTCGAAACTTGATGTTTCCCCCCTTACCGTACCAGAGCAGGAGATCATATAAGCGTTGTATTCGCTCAGCGTTTTGATTTGTGGCAGTCTGAAAAGCGACCATGGCCACAAAGTTCTCACTCCCGAACACTTCATCCATCAGGCAACGCACTAGGTGCACATTTTCATCGCCGATTTGGACAAAGATGCTGCCTGTCTCGGTAAGCAGGTCTCGAGCCACCACAAGACGGTCGCGCAGATAGGCAAGATAGGAATGGAGACCCAACTTCCACGTATCTCTGAACGCTTTTATCTGCTCGGGTTGGCGGGTGGCATCCTCAGCTTTGCCATCTTTGACATCTCTTTTCCTCGTGCTGACCTGCCAGTTAGAACTGAAGCTGATGCCATAGGGCGGGTCAATATAAATCATCTGCATCTTGCCCTTGAGGCCTTCCTTCTCCGCCAGAGAGGTCATTACCAGTAGGGAATCGCCCAAAATCATGCGGTTAGTCCAGTTCTGCTCATGCTGATAAAACTCGATGAGGTCTTCAAACTGGATGCCATTAAAGTCAGCGAAGAGTTGAGGCTGCATTTCAGGCTTCTCCTTTTTTGCCTGGGCGCGCAAATCCTCAATGATATACTTGGGGTGGGTTTTTTCTTGTATATAGACCGGCACCACCGGCACTTCTAGAGGCTTGGAATCTGACTCGTCCTTACCTTTCCAGACAAGCTGAGGGTCAAGCGAAAGGTCGCGGGGGTAGAGAATAGTCTTCGGTTTCGCCTCATCCTCAGCCACGAAACCACGTAATTCCTTGGTGGGGATATTGGCACGCCGGTCCTTGTGCCGGAGTGCCTCTATGTCTACAGATTTAATTGACTTGCCTTTAGTCATAGGTTTCTCCTTGAGTGATGGTATTCAGCTTGTACAGCCCTTTACGAATACGGATGAACAATTCGGAGCTATTGCTAGGATTACCTACACGGTGTTTGGGGAGGAAAGTCCCAGCCCAATTGATTCCAAGAGCAGTATTGACTTGGGTGGGCGTAAATTCAGCCGGAATCTTATGGGTATGTACCATCTCACGAATTTTACGAGTAGTTTTTCTCTCCATTACACTCCCCTTATCCTTCCCAACACGTTGTCAGTTTCACGTATTCTTACGCATCTTACCATCATTACATGAGATGCCTTCGGACTTCGTGATTGACTCATCTCCTGCTTAAACCAATTAGGGGTCACTTCATAGATGGTATAAAGCCCGTCTTTATCTTGCAGGGCAGCTACGATGGCATCTACACGGTTCAGTGTGGCCGGGGTAGCGCCAATTTGTGGGTCGCCGTAATGTGCGGACTTGATTATAATTCGGCGGTTATTCCACGTGGCTTCGTTGCTTCTCCCGGGGTTGATAAGTGTTGCACCCAAATGGGCGGCTACATTTCGAGCGTTTTCGTAGCCCCATTTTCTAGCTCTATCTCCACTCTCACGGTCTTGCGGCATTATATACCTCCTTTGAGCGCAGCGCGGATAGTGTTCTTGGCATCCCAGGGGTCAGATATCTCTAAGAATGCCCAGCGGCCAAAGCCCCCGTGATTGTTGACGGCAGGCACCCAGAGGTTTCGGGCTGTGGATACCTTGGCGGCTTTGTCTTTGCGGGGTTCTCCACTGACCTCGATGATGATATTTAGAGGGTCATCATTGCCGTCCTTAATACGCACCAGAAAGTCAGGCATGTATTTCTTTTCTTGGCCGCTGATGGTGTATGGAATAAGGAAGTTCAAGTTGTGGTTTTTGGCGTAGCACATCACTTCTTCCATATCCTCAAGCGCCTGCGCCATCTTTTGTTCCCAAGACTCGGTATCAGCCACAACATGAGAAATGTGGCATTTGGCTGGGTCTGTAGGATAGACTGGGCGGGTGGTATCGAAGTCCACATAACGCGTAGAACCGATATAATCGTAAGGCTATAGTATGGACTTGAGAACTTTATTGCCTTCTTCAGATGCAACAATACTATTGTAAATCCGGTCAGCGGCATCATGAGCCAATTCTATGAGTAGGAGCATCTGGATAAAGGTGTTATCCTTCAAGGTGACACAATCCCTAATCCACTCCCTGGTTATGGATAGAATCTGGGGGAAGAGCCACTGTTTGACAGTGCCTTCGTCATCACGGAAGTATTTCTCCAGCACGAGTTTGGCCAACAAGAAAACAACCTTCTGAATCCGGTGGTCTTTTAGTCCATAGAGGGTGTGAATGGCAGTCTCCCCGACAATAGGCGCATTTTCGGTTCTAGTAGGTATATCGGAGGTTGCGAGTGCCACTTTTGAATCCTGAGTGAAGCGTACAGCCAAACGCTCTCCGGAAAATTCATACCGATAGCCTATGAGCCTGGGGAAGGTGATCTCGCAGGCGATTCGCTCTTCGAGGGCACGTACTCTGGTTGGTATGGGGCCAGGTTTGGGGTCTGTGGCGGAGCCAGAGCAGGGGATGAAGGAGAAAGGCACCCCATAGACTTCGGCATATTCTGGCTCGAACATATTTTGGTCATTAGTTAAATAGCTTGTGCGACGCAAGCCGCGACCAACTACTTGCTCGCAGAGCAACTGTGTGCCGAAGGCACGAACTCCCATGATGTGAGTGACCGTATTAGCGTCCCAGCCTTCGGTAAGCATGGAAACTGAGACCACGCACTTTACATTCTCCCCCAACTTCCCTACTTTGCCTACCGTGTTCATGACCTCACGTAGAAGGTCTTCATCGGTTAGCTTTTCCACGTCGCGGCCAGGGAAACGAATACGGTACTCGTTTTTGAACTCTTCAATAGCACGGGCAGCTATTTTCTTGAACTCCTTACTCATAGCTTCTCCGGATTCCAGCTGCTCGCTATCGATGAGTATGGTGTTTGGTTGAGGCGTCCATTGGCCGTAGTCGTCGTGATTGCGGAAGATGGGTAGAGCACCAGGAACTACGACAGTTGAGCTGTCGGGTAAAGATTTGTCCCAGCCAGAGATGTAATCATAAACCAATTTGGAAACATTGGTATTGTTGCAGACAACGATGAAAACAGGAGGAGTAAGCCCATTGGCACAGGCTGCGGTGCTCTGTTCCCAACGAGAGTAATACTTCTCGTAGTTGCCGTAGAGGCTATGCAGGGCACCTTCTAATTCCTTTGGGAGGTTGCGCTCCGTACCTAGTTCATCTTGAGTTCTACGGCCTTTCTTGGGAAGATGGTCGCGGATGTGAATCCAGATGTTGCGGTAAGTGGGGAGTTCGCCCCGCATGGAGTCATCAGCGACGGGGACACGCGGTACTTTAACTATACCGCATTCAATGGCGTCGACAAGCGAAAAGTCGGACACGACCCAGGGAAATAACGTACCCTCAGAGTAGCCTGAGCCACGTAAGAAAAACGGAGTGGCGGAGAGGTCATATGTTACCTTTATACCGATCTTGCGTTTTACGGCTTCCAAGCCAGAGATCCAGACACGGGCTTCTTCGTCACGTTTCTCTGCTTCCCTGCGTTCGTCACCGGTGAGCTTCACGGTTTCGTCTACAGCACGGCGGCGGTAGCAGTGGTGCGCTTCGTCATTGATGACTATAATGTTCTTCTTGTTTCCTAAGTCTCGGCAAACTCTCCGAACCATTTGATCAGGGGTCTCGGTAAAGGAGTCGGTCTCACCCCGTGAAACAATCTTCTTGGTTAGTTTTGTGGCTTCGATCAATTCCCGAAGTTTGAATGTGTGGAAATTAGTGATGATGATTTTAGCTCTGCCTAGATTCTCCATATCGGAGATGGGGAGGATATCCCGCTGGCGGTAATAATTGCCGGGGTCATTGGGGTACAGCACACGCAGGCGGTCTTTGATGGTTATTCCGGGGGTGACGATTAAGAACGCATCGGAAAAGCGGGCGTCTTGGGGGTTGGCCAGTTTATTAAGGACATGCCAGGCGATAAGCATAGCCATGACCACGGTCTTGCCGCTGCCAGTTGCCATCTTGAAGGCGATGCGAAAAAGCTCTGGGTTTGCGTCTTCATTGAAGCCGCGTATGTCGTTTTCAATCCAAGAATCACCGTATTTGTTTGCCACCTCTGTCAGATAAATAGCTGTTTCCAGAGCTTCGACTTGGCAGAAAAACAACTTCTTTTCTCGTTGTGGATTCGTCCAATAGTCTAATAGAAAACGGGTGGTTCTAGTGATGCCGACATGTCCGCCTTTGCGCCATTGGGATACCCGTTCACGGATACGGTTGATGAATTTATTTTCTTCGATACGGTCTTGCGTCCATTCGGTATCGAAGGCTAATTGGTGGGCCCTCCCTTTCTTTTTGGGTCTGGCAATAGGAATAAAATAAGAGCTTACACGTCGGGATTCTACGATATTGTCTGTGATTCCTTCGTCAGAGAAACGCCAATGACGCTTGGGTTCTTTAAAAGGAGAATTGAGGATGGGATTTTCAATAACTACGGGCGGCATGTGCCCTGTATAACCTCCTACATAACGACTTAGTACTGTACCAATTATTCACTGATTATATGTTACTATTTCGTATACGGCTAGTCAATTTTAGCAAAAAATCTAGGCAGGCGCGATGTCCTCAGGCCAGGAGCAGATGCTCCGCAATCCCAGAGATTGCTACGATCCGACAGGACAAATCCGAAGCACGAAGCTCTAAATCCTAAACAATATCAAATAACCAAAATCCCAATGGCCAAAGCGGTTTGGAGACACGAGGCTAAAGCCTCGTACTACAGAGATTGCCACGCTTCGCTCGCAATGACA
>Ga0180433_10010616_pt1 | contig 11047 bp, 11 predicted proteins | sample SS_ome_8_FD_132980 | JGI IMG/M metagenome (GOLD analysis project Ga0180433, IMG submission 132980) | Hypersaline lake sediment archaeal communities from the Salton Sea, California, USA - SS_1_D_1 metaG | ecosystem: Environmental > Aquatic > Non-marine Saline and Alkaline > Hypersaline >...
AACTATTCCGCTGATTTTCTGATGCTTTCTCTTTTTTGGGGGTTACTTGTTGACTTGTCCTTTATTTTATACCTATAATAGGTGATGAAGTCGCTTAGAGGATGGGAATTTGATGAATTGGAGGAAAAATCAACAACAATCAAAAAACGAAATTCTTATGTTTTTCATGGCAGGCAGGTCAATATACATTTTGATCTCTATCTGGTCCTCATAGACTATTATCTCTTTGATGAGGCCTTGCAAGGGGTGATTTCTGGAGTTTTCCCAAAAATAAAGGGTAAATTTCTATAACTATATATAAATAGCGGGGATATAAAAAATAAGATGTAGAAAAGGGGTCAACCCTGTTTTATACTGTTTTTTGGTTAAAAAAATGGGAAAAGAGTTTTCCCAAAAATTTGATTAACTAATGTTTTCAATCATTTCTCGAGATGGACATTCTGGGAAAATCAGCCGCTCCCCTTGGTATCGAAAAAAATGGAAAAACTCCAGTGGGAAACTCCAGGGTGATTTATCTGTTGTTACTAAGTCAAGATGTTAATTTTTTACTACGTGAAAATGTTAAGTTTTAAACAGAGCATAGTTCATATTCTCTTTGTTTTAAGATATTTTCAGTTTGTTTTTTAAGTTTATAGGCCTTAGTGTTCTTTGACAATTTAGCCGAGTGAATAAGCTGGTTTTTGTAAAGGATATGGACATCGTTGTTTTCCAGCAAACACACATCCACAACGCATTTAGCAAAGGATAGACGATATTTTGAAGGCGGTATCTGAATAACCGTGCCTTGAATTTGAATAGTATTGTCAAAATTAACTTTGCGTTGGTACTTTTTGCAGAGTATTAGATCAAGATTGGTTTTTAGAGGGAGTGGTTTATAAGAGTTTTCAACACCAGCGGTTTTAGCAAAACGTTTATTATAGTAACCAACAAAATAGTTTTGCAGGAACTTATTAGCCTGACGGTAATTCTTAATATTGTGCAGCCGCAGTTCTTTGATAAAGCGATCCTGGAAGGTTCTGAACAAGCGTTCAATTCTGCCTTTAGCCTGTGGGGAATTGGCCGGAATAAAAGTAATACCTATTTCCTGCAAAGCTCTTTCAACTTGAGTATCGTCTTGTTCTTGAGCTACTTTAACATGTAAGCCTCCGTAACGGGTAGTAGTAAAATGACTGGCTTTATCAGCATATAAAGCAGCGAATAAGCCTTCTTTTTTAATGGTTTCACGTATTACTTCCATATTATTGAATACACCGTCAGAGGGATAAAGTTTAGCAAACGGCACTTTGCTGGTAGCATCGTCAATGGTTGAGGTAAGATGCCATTTTTCTTTGATAAACGGCAGCCAGTTATGCTCGGATGAGTCCATTTGGATCAATAAGCCGGAACGCGGCATACGTCTGCGCCGCCGGTGAACAAGCTTTTTTTTCTTAGGAATATGGATACGGTTGGATATTAGGATTTGGCGGATAGTTTCATATGATAAATTTATTTTGTGATCTTCTTGAAGTTTATCATTAAAGTGCCGAATGTTGAAATCATAATAGATTTGCCGGTAAAGGTTTTTAATTTGTTCTTTTAAAGAATCGGGTAGCTTACGGTTGGAAGGCAGCTTGGGACGCAGGATGCCCTTGATTCCTGAGGCTATAACTTTCTTTTTTAGGCGGGATATGTGGACTGGATGACATCCCAGTAATACCGCAGCTTCTGTCCCTTTAAGCTGTTTGGCTATAACTTGTTTTAAGATTTCGTATTTCTTAACGTCTTTCATGGTTAAATGATATTCCATAAGCGTTACCCCCTTTAAAATAGCTTAAATCATGGGGTACCGCCTGAAAATAGAAACTTAACATTTCTATTTAGTAACTAGTATTAACATTTCTACATTGTAACTACAACCAGGGTGATTTATCTTGACCCATAAAGAAATATGATGTAATATAATAATTTCCTATGTGTTAGAAAAAAAGGACGATGAGGTTCGTCCTAAATGTTCCAAAAGGAACTGATAACCTCTACTAATAATGACTGGTAGAGGTTGTTTTTTTATAGGCCTCTACCAGAATAACCGGTGGAGGCTTTATTTTTATAAGTACAAGATATGCACGATAGCAAGAAGCTTATTAATGCGGCAGTTATTTGGAATTGCTTTTATTAGTCTTACTTTTAGTTTGATCGGCTCGATTATGGCCTTTTTGATAACTTATGAAGAATATACCCATCATTACTCGGACAAGAAAAGGCCGTTTCAGCACGCAATGCAGACCGCTATTTTTACATTTATATTTTTTCTGGTCCTGACATTCCTGGCGGTTTCGTTTCTAATGCGTGTGAAATAAAAGGGATGAATTTATGGGGGTAGATAAACACATGACTTATTTTAATTTAATGGATGCTCTTAAAGAAGCAGGATGCCCCATTTGTTTTCTGTTGAAAAAGAGCACACATAAATTAATGGATGATTTCCTATATGAACAGGTTAACGATCCGGGGGTAAGGAGTGAAATAAGAGAGTCTTTGGGTTTTTGCTCTCTGCACGCTTGGCAGTTACAGAAATTCGGAGATCCTTTCGGATCAGCCATAATCTATGATGATTTGATTCAAATGGTTGTAGATCGTATCGAGAGAATGGCTATATCAGAAAAAGGTATTAAGGAGTTCTCCGCAGAAATTTTAAAAACAAACAATAAAAGCTATTATAGAAAAAAAGCTGTCTGTCCAATATGTAAATCAAGGGCAGAGACAGAAACAAGATATGTTTCTGCATTTGTGGAAAGTTTTAATGAGCCGGAATTTCTTTTAGCTTACAGAAATTCGTTCGGATTATGCCTGCCGCATATACGAGAGATATCTAATAACTGCAAGCAAAAGAAAATACTCGAAGAGCTTTTGAATATAGAATTAGCCAAGATGAAAGAGTTGATTAGCGAGTTGAAAGAAATTCAGCGCAAGCATGATTATCGTTTCTCTCACGAAGGTTTCGGAAAAGAAGGCAATGCCTGGATAAGGGCAATTGAGAAGATGGTTGGTAAAGAAGGGGTATTATGACCATAGCTATTTGGGCAGCATTGTTATTTATTAGTTGGCTGGCGGCGACGATTTCCGGGATAGCTGGTTTCGGCGGCTCTCTTATTATATTACCGGTGTTCTCTTTCTTTATTGGAGTTAAAAAGGCAGTTCCAATCCTGACTATAGCATGGATGATGGGTAATTTTTCCCGTGCGGGTTTTGGATATAAAGAAATCCGGTGGCGACCTGTAATTTATTTCTGCATCGGGGCGCTTCCAGCGGCTGTTATAGGAGCTAGAATGTTCGTTGAATTGTCATCGGCATTAATTCTGAAGGCAATAGGTATCTTTCTTCTTGGTGTCGTAATTCTTCGGCACCTTAATATAAAGTATGCCCTGCCAGAAAAATGGTTTATCCCTTGGGGTGCGTCAGTTGGTTTTCTCTCGTCAATCCTTGGCAGCGCTGGTCCTATAGGAGCGGTAGCATTTTTAAGTTTAAACCTTGCGCCTACGGCATACGTAGCCAGCGAAGCCGTTACCGCAGTCCTGATGCATTTTACAAAGACCGTAGTTTATGGACGATATTCTCTGTTAACAATAAATGATTTATGGGTAGGCGTTGTCTTAGGGCTTGCGATGGTGATTGGATCTTGGACAGCAAGACGATTTATCAAAAAAATTTCCAGCAAGATATTTGGTTATTTTGTGGATATTTTACTTGCGATATCTGCATTTTCATTATTTTTAAAAAGATGATAAAAACTATAAAAGAGTTGCATTATGTCCGAACAGAAAAAAGATATTCACAACAAATCTGGAAAACCTGGAAAAACTAAACCTCAGGTGGTCTGGTTACAGGGGGTTGGTCAAGATCATGAAAACTCTAATTGGCGCTACAAATGAGGGAAGGTCAGGCATATGTGTTTAATTAGGGATTTATAAAAAAAGGAGGAGGCATGCACTATTTAATTCTATTCCCTTTACTGGGCCTTTTAGGTATTTTGTTTGCTGTTTGGACATACTTCACTGTGAAAAAACGCAGCCAAGGTTCCGTCCGAATGGCGGAAATTGCCGAAGAAATTCACTTGGGGGCAATGGTCTTTCTAAAACGTGAGTATAAGATAATCGCTGTTTTTGCTGTGATTATTTTTTTAGCTTTAACAAAATTTTTAAGTCTGGGAACAGGGATATCTTATATCGTAGGTGCTTTTTGTTCTATGCTGGCCGGATTCCTGGGTATGCAGGCGGCAACCCGTTCCAGCGCTAGAACGACACAGGCGGCTATTGACGGAGGAACGTCGGAAGCTTTGGATGTGGCTTTCCGGGGTGGGTCGGTTATGGGTATTGCCGTTGCTGCTTTAGGGTTATTAGGCTTAAGCATCGTCTATATATTTACCAAAGATCCGTATATAATTAACGGTTTTGCTATGGGCGCTTCTTCAATAGCATTATTTGCTCGTGTCGGCGGAGGTGTTTATACGAAAAGCGCTGATGTAGGAGCTGACCTAGTAGGAAAGCTCGAGGAAAATATACCTGAAGATGACCCCAGGAATCCCGGTGTTATTGCCGATAACGTGGGTGACTGCGTGGGCGATACGGCAGGCATGGGCGCGGACCTTTTCGAGTCTTATGTGGGTTCGGTTGTAGCTACTATGGCAATTGGCGCGACCCTTACTCCTTCGCTTAAGTATATGTTTTTACCCTTGGGGTTAATTGCTATGGGTTTAATTTCCTCTTTTATAAGTTTATTTTCGATGAGTATACTGAAGCGTCTGAATCCTCAATCTGCTTTGCGTTACGCAACTTATGTCAGCGGCGTGCTGTTTCTGGCTTTCAGTTTCTGGCTGGTAAAAACGATTTTGGGAGAAATAAATATTTTCTGGTGTATTTTAAGCGGATTGATCACGGGAGTTCTTATCGGCCTTGAAAGCGAGTTTTTTACCAGCGGTCCTCCCATAAAAACTGTCGCAAGAAGCAGCCAATCCGGCGCGGCAACAACGATCATAAGCGGCTTGGCAACAGGTTTTGAAAGTACTATTTTACCTATATTGACTATCGCCTTATCGACTTATATCTCCTATCGTTTCGGAGGCATTTATGGGATCGCTATTTCTGCGGTAGGAATGCTGTCGACTATTGGTATTGTAATGTCAACTGACTCCTACGGCCCTATTGCTGACAACGCCGGAGGAATAGCCGAAATGTCCGGCCAGCCTTCAGCCATAAGAAAGATAACGGATAAACTTGATGCTTTAGGAAATACCACTGCCGCCATCGGTAAAGGATTCGCTATAGGCTCAGCGGCCTTAACGGCATTGGCGCTTTTTTCCGCGTATCAACGTACCGCGCGTATTGAGGTTATCGACCTTACCAACGTAACAACCATTATCGGTTTATTTTTAGGCGCTTTGATGCCTTTTGTTATCGCTGCTTTAACATTAAAAGCGGTCGGTCGCACAGCTAATAAAATGGTTATTGAAATAAGGCGTCAGTTTAGAGAAATCCTTGGATTAAGAGAAGGTAATGCGAAGCCGGATACGGCAAGTTGCGTGGATATAGTGACCAGGGGGTCGCTGCGTGAAATGGTTATTCCCGGTCTTTTGGCATTATTGGTTCCTCTGTCGGTAGGTTTTTTTATCGGCAAAGAAGCTCTGGGTGGATTTTTAGCAGGATCTCTTGTTTGCGGTGTACTTCTGGGAGTAATGATGACTAACGGCGGGGCGACCTGGGATAATGCCAAAAAATGGATTGAAGAAGGCAACCTGGGAGGTAAAGGTACTTCTACGCATGCCGCGGCAGTAGTCGGTGATACTGTAGGCGACCCTTTTAAAGATACAACCGGTCCTTCCATGAATATTTTAATAAAGCTCATGGCGGTCGTTTCTCTGGTCTTTGCGCCGTTATTTATGTAGACAGGGTGTGTACACATAGGTGATATTAAAAATAGAGAAAGGAGAAGATCATGGCAAAAATCAAAAGGATTCGCGCAAGAGAGATTTTTGATTCACGGGGGAATCCTACGGTAGAGGTTGATGTTATATTACAAAGCGGCATTATAGGAAGAGCGGCTGTTCCTTCCGGCGCTTCGACAGGAAGCAGGGAAGCTGTGGAGCTGCGTGACGGAGATAAAAAAAGATTTTCAGGAAAAGGCGTTCTTTGTGCCGTGGATAATGTCAATAAGATTATAGCGCCGGAGGTTATCGGTAAAAACGTCGCAGAACAGGAAAAGATAGACAGATTAATGATCGAATTAGACGGAACGGAAAATAAAGGCCGTTTAGGCGCTAATGCCATTTTAGGGGTTTCTCTAGCGGTTGTCAAAGCAGCCGCGGCTGAAGCTAGTGTGCCTGTTTATCGGTATCTTGGCAGAGAAGGCGCCACCCGGCTTCCAATACCTTTTTTAAATATTTTAAACGGCGGCAAGCACGCTGATAATAATGTGGATATTCAGGAGTTTATGATTGCCCCTGTAGGCGCGGCTTCTTTTAAGGAAGCGATGCGATACGCGGTAGAGGTTTATCATAATTTGAAGGCGACGCTTAAAACAAAAGGGTTAAGCACAGCGGTTGGCGATGAAGGCGGGTTTGCCCCTAATCTTACACATAACGAGGAGGCCCTTGAGGTAATCATTGCCGCTATCGAAAAATCAGGCTATAAACCCGGTAAAGATATATCAATAGTTTTAGACCCTGCGGCAAGCGAGTTTTATGAAGAAGGAAAGTATCTCTTGAAAGCCGATAACCGAAAGCTTTCATCGGAAGAAATGACGGACTTCTATGAAAACTTGATTTCGAAATATCCCATTATTTGCATTGAGGACGGGTTGGCCGAAGGTGATTGGGAGGGATGGAAGATATTAACGAAACGCTTGGGGAGTAAAATCCAACTTACCGGTGATGATATTTTTGTTACAAATCCAAAAATATTAAAGGAAGGCATTAAACAGGAAATTGCCAATTCAATTCTTATTAAGCTTAATCAAATCGGAACGATTACGGAAACGTTAGAGACGATAAAAATTGCCAAAGCGGCCGGATACACCTGTATGTTTTCGCACCGCTCCGGTGAGACAGAAGATTCATTTTTGGCCGATATTACCGTAGCGACAAATGCCGGTCAGCTTAAAACCGGCGCTCCGGCAAGGTCTGAACGTCTGGCAAAATATAATCAATTGCTTAGAATCGAGGAAGAATTGGGAGACAAGGCTGTATTTAAGGGAACGCTTAAATGAGATATTATTGCCCGGGTTGTTGGAAGGATTTTTGGAATAATAATTTCGAAGTTTGTCCAGAGTGCGGTTATAACGCAAAGGCACATAATGATAAAGATTATGTGGATAAACTCCTTGGTGCTTTAAACCATCCCTCAGGAGACGTAAAACATTGGGTAATTATGATATTGGCACAACGAAAAGAAAAAAGAGCAATTCCTTATCTTGAAAAGCTAAAGCGGCAATCGAAAGATCCGTCTTTGGTTAGAGCGGCTCAGGAGGCAATTAGCAAAATTTGGGCGGGTAATTAATATTATATAATAGAGGCGATGAGGTTCGCCTTTTAATAAAACCACCTAAAAGGATCAAGGTTGATGACCTCTACCGAAACTTGAACGGTAGAGGTTTTTTGTTTAAACCTCTACGAAAAACGGGAGGTTTATTATGGAAAGCATTTTTACTATCGCGACAATTTGGTTGGGCCTGGCTGTTCTCTCAACGGTCATTGCTTATCATCTTAGGGTATCAATTGCGCTTATTGAAATTTGTGTGGGCGTTGCCGCCGCCGCCATTGCCAATCATTTCTTTGGACAGGATGTGTTAGGCAGTAATCTGGAATGGCTTCGTTTTTTGGCTTCGGCGGGCGCTGTTCTGCTTACATTCTTGGCCGGTGCAGAGCTTGACCCGAAAGTAATTTCCGCTAAGAAGAAGGAAGTTTTCGTTATAGGTGTTATCGGCTTTTTAGCACCTTTCTTAGGATGCGCGGCCTTAGCCAGATTTATCCTGCATTGGAGTGTTCAGGCTAGCTGGCTGACAGGGGTTGCCCTTTCAACGACTTCCGTGGCTGTGGTTTACGCGGTTATGCTGGAGACCGGTTTTAATAAGACAGAATTCGGCAAAGGTATTTTAGGCGCTTGTTTCGTCAACGATATAGGCACAGTATTAGCGCTCGGGCTTTTATTTGCTCCGTTTACATATAAGACAATTATTTTTGTGTTAATAAGCATCGTTGTTTTGGCATTGTTCCCGTTCGCGGCATCTTTTTTTACGAGGCGATATGGGAATAGAACCGCGGCTATCCGAACCAAATGGATACTTTTAGTTCTATTTGGCCTCGGAGCACTTGCCTTGTGGTCGGGTAGCGAAGCAGTGCTTCCCGCATATTTTGCCGGGATTCTTCTTGCTGAGTTTGCGGCTAAGGAGGATCATTGGGTAAGGCGCATACGGACGTTGACAGTTGGGTTTCTTACGCCCTTTTATTTTCTTCGTGCCGGGACGCTGGTTTCTCTGCCGGCATTGATTTCGGCTCCCATTGTATTTGTACTGTTATTCGCCGGGAAATCCATTTCAAAGATTTTTGGTTTGAACCCTGTTGTTAGTTATTTCCGTAAGGAACGAACTGAGAAGTGGTACTATACTTTAATGATGTCGACCGGGCTCACCTTTGGCTCTATATCGGCGTTGTACGGATACTCGCATGGGATAATAACGCAGAATCAATATTCATTTTTGGTGGTGACAGTTATCGCCAGCGCGGTTATTCCGACGATGATTGCTACTTTTTTCTTTCTTCCGAAGCACCTTCTTCCAAAAGATATGCCTGAGAAAGCGAAAAGACGAATAGCGTATGAATCTGAATTAAATGAAGAATAATAAAACTATTAAGGAGATGTGTTTTGATGGTCGTATGGAAGAAAGAATTAAAAAGACTTTTAATTCAGAAGGGTGTATTATCTGCTCGCTTTTGAGAGATGATGAATTCGAACTTCTCTGTAAGTGGGTCGGCAACAGAGAAAAAGAAGAGTTTAAGCAAAGGCTTCTTATAACAAAAGGATTTTGTAATCATCATTTTTTTAATTTAGAAAAATTATGCGATCCTCTCGGGCTGACCCAGTTAGAAAAACTTTTATTACAAGAATTCCTTAGAGAAGCAGAAAGAACAGATAAAGAAAAAACGGAGTGGCTCATCGCATATAGACAACAGCAATATAACCTTTCAGATAAGAATATTTGTCCCATATGTGAGGTTTTGTCTCGGAATGAATCCGAATATATCAGGCATCTGACAAATTTTTTAAAGGATAGAAACAACATGAAGCTATACCACAACTCGGGAGGGTTATGTACCCCCCACTTTATAAAAATATATTCTTTTCTGGAAGACAAAGATATTAAAGATAAACTTTTTGATATCCAGAAGCGACACATAAGGATTTTGTTGGAGGCACTAAGCGGATTTGTTAATAAAAAGGATGCCCGTTGGAAGAGAACAGAGGATGAAAATAAATCTTACATCAGAGGGCTTTTAAAACTATCCGGCAGAGAAGGAACAAAATGGCGATAGTCAGACGAAAAGAAAAAGAGATAATAACCAAAGACATTTTATATCGAAAGAGTTTAGTCATTTATGGTCCGGAAGGCGTTGGCAAGACGTTCCTCTTGCGGCATATTTTAGAAAATATCAAAGATCCGAATATTTTTTATTCCGGGAATTGTTCTTCTTTAAAGAATACTCTTTTAGGCCTGTTGGATTGTGCATATAGCAGATATTATCTCCTTCAAAAGAATACCTTAAGCTTAAAGAAATTATTCCGCAAACTACTCAAAAGGGGAAAGCCATATTTTGTATTTGACCATATAGGCAGAGTTGCGCCGAAGTTTTATTCTTTTTTTGAGCACCTTATGGACGAAGAAATTCCGTTTGTAATAGTGAGCCGCGGGATAAGCAGAAAAGAAATAGGCCATTTAGTAATGGCTACGTTCTACTTTGAAAAGATTGAAATATCCAATCTGGACAGGTTAACGACATATACCTTGACAGACCATTTTATTGAGGAATTTAAAATAAAAACAACCAAAGAAGCTGATTTCAAAAAGAAGATATTTCATTTTTCCAAAGGCAATCCGAAAATAGTCGAAGTGCTTTGTTCTTTAGCCAGAGATGCCAAATATCAAAAAGACGGGTGCTTAGATGTGAAGCTAATGAATTTAGACCTCAAAATCAATGAAATAGTGTATTAAGTATGTTTAAAAGTAAAACAAAATACAGGTGGGAGGGATGGGAATCATCGGGTAGAGAAGCTTGGGTTTTTAACGTCAAGCATCCTTGTGAACTCATCGGCGTTCACGCTAAACTCATTGATAACGAATTAAAGGAATCGGAAAAGGTTGAATACTGTATTTATGTTCCGCGAATATCTTCTACCTCGACATCTTTTGGGTTAAAGTCAGAAGAGTCATCATGCGGAATCTGCGTAACAGACAGAAGGTTTATTGTGTCTAAAAATCGGCATATTAAAGAGCATAAGCCGAGTTTAGATTCCATAAATTTCAGAGATATCTTGTATATCAACTTTGGCGGAGTGATGTTATTGAGCTGGTTTTCTATAACTTATGTATGTAAAGGACTATTGAAGCAGTTACCCGTTTTATTTGCTTCGAACGGAAGGCGTGATTTTGAAAAATCCATACGTTCTTATAAAAAATATCTCCCTGTGATTAACGCGGAGAATTTTGATTTCGATGCTTTTAGCGCAGGTAGTTTTATTCATAAGATTACCGACACTTTTCACAAAGACCGTCTTAAAAATCTAATCAGCGCTAATGAAAGATGCATTTTAACTTTTCCATGTAACTATGTGTTGAGTAAGTTGGAAAGGAGAAAAAATATTTTTAGGAAAACAAAAGAACTGTTATATGTAGCAGATAAAGCCACATTTCTTTTAACAAATAAAGCTTTGATGATTGCGCGAAATAACAGGCAGTCAGCGATAGGCATCAGCACAGATACTTTTCCCCTTCTCTCTGCTCTCTGTGTCTGCGGCAAAGAAGC
>Ga0180433_10010619_pt1 | contig 11045 bp, 11 predicted proteins | sample SS_ome_8_FD_132980 | JGI IMG/M metagenome (GOLD analysis project Ga0180433, IMG submission 132980) | Hypersaline lake sediment archaeal communities from the Salton Sea, California, USA - SS_1_D_1 metaG | ecosystem: Environmental > Aquatic > Non-marine Saline and Alkaline > Hypersaline >...
CCTCGCGGGTGATGCCGTACCTCTCGGCGACGTTCTCCGCGGTGTAGCCCATGTGGTAGTTGTAGAACGTCTCCTGCAGGCCGTCCCACAGCAGCAGGTCGTGCATCTCCGCCTTCCCGTCGAGGTCCATGCGGTACCCCCAGCGGGCCTTGGGCAGGGAGTAAGGCACGTTGCTCATGCTCTCCATGCCGCCGGCGACCACCACCTCCGACTCTCCCAGCAGTATCGATTCCACGCCCAGGGTGATGGCCTTCATCCCCGATGCGCACAGCTTGTTGATGGTATAGGCGTTGGTCTCCTTGGGCAGCCCGGCGTACACCGTGGCCAGGCGGCCGGGGTTCTGCCTGGTGCCCGCCAAGATCACCTGCCCCATGATCACCCCGTCTACCTGCACCGGCGTTAGGGTGTCGTCCCAGTCGTAGTACTGCTGCTCCAGGTCGATAAGCCCCTGGCCGCAGAATACGTCAGGCCCGCAGGCCAGCTTCTCGTCGCTGACCACCGGCCTCAACCCGGCGCGGCGCATCGCCTCCTTGATGACGATGCTGCCCAGCTGCACCACGGGCACGTCCTTGAGCGAGCCGCCGAACGCCCCGATGGCGGTCCTGACGCCGCTTACGATGACCACTTCATTCATCATTTGTTTCCTTTCTCCTCTGTCTCGCTATCTCGCTCAGCCGAGCGTCGCTGATCCCGAAGTGATGCGCTATCTCGTGGCGCACCGTGTCGGCGATGCCGCGCACTATCCTGCCCTCGGTGCGGTACGCTATCTGGATCGGCTTGCGAAATATCGTTATCTTATCCGGCAGTGCCGCCGCATGTTTGCGGCCGTTGGCGGTCAGCGGGATCCCCTCGTAAAGCCCCAGCAGCTCCCAGCGGTTGCGCAGCCCCACGCTTATCAACTGCGGTCGGGTGGGCCACTCCTGCACCACTACGTCGATGTTCTCCAGCCGCTCCTTGAACTCCGCCGGCAGGCTTTCCACCGCCTCGGCCACCAGACTATCGAATCGTTCCCTGTCCATATCGGCAGACCTCGACCAGCACACATTCCCCGCAGCGGGGCCGTTGCGCCCGGCAGACCCTGCGGCCGTGTGCCACCATATTCACGTGGAACCGATAAATCGCCCCGTCGGGCACCATCGCTTCCAGCAGGCCGTGCGCCTGCGCCGGGGTAGCCCCGTTCCCGATAAGCCCCAGCCGCCGGGAGACGCGGTAGACGTGGGTATCCACCGGCAGCGCCGGCCTCCCCAGCGAGAACAGCAGCACGCAAGCCGCCGTCTTGGGGCCGACGCCGGGCAGGGACTCGAGCCAAGCCTTCGCCTGCGGAAGCGGCATATCACCGAGGAAACCCAGGTCGAGGCCCCCACGCTCCTTCCGTATCATTTCGAGTATGGCTTTGATGCGGGGCGCCTTGACCCGGCTCAGCCCGCCGCTCTCTATGGCCGCCGCGATATCTTGAACCTCCGCCTCGGCAACCCTTTCCCAGACTCCGAATCTGCGGGTGAGGTTACGGAAGGCCCGCCCCGAATTGGCGTCCGACGTGTTCTGCGACAGTATGGTGGCGATCAGCTCGGACAGGGGGGTGCCGCGCGGCTGCCACCGGGGGCGGCCATACTCTCCATCGAGCAATTCGATGATACGTCTTACCGTCATGCTGACCTCAGATGGCAGGTATCGTTTATCAGGTGCACGGTCGGTTTCCCCTGTTCCAGCTCGAAAACGTTGATGGCGGTGGTGTCCTGCTCAATCTGCCAGAAGTGCGAGTTGCCCAGCCCCAGCACATGACAGAGGAGCACTTTGCACACCACCCGGTGGGTGAACACCGCTATCGTTTGCCCCTCGTGACTGGTCGCCAGCTCCTCGATGGCGGCCACCGACCGGATGCGGACGTCTTCCAGGGTCTCGCCGTCGGGGATCTCGAGCGCGTCGGGGCGGTTACACCATTGATCGAACTGATCCGGGTAGCTGTCCTTCACCTCGGTTATCGACATCCCCTGCCACACGCCGAAGTGCATGTCGGTAATGCCGTCGATGGCGTTCACCCCCAGCCCGGCGATGTCGGCCAGCGCCTGAGCGGTGGCCAGCGCCCGCTTCAGCGGGCTGGAGTAGATGGCGGACACCCCCCATGGGGATACCCTGCGGGCGGCGGCCTGCGCCTGCCTGCGCCCGGTTTCATCCAGGTCGATATCGACCCAGCCCCTGAACCTCTCCTGCTTGTTCCATCCCGTCTGCCCGTGACGTATCAGTATGAAGCGAGTCAAACGAGCCTCCCCGGAATCATTGTAGTCCCTCTTCCCTCAGCCGGGTGAGGATGTACTGTATCTCGGTGCCGGTCAGGCCGAAACGGTGCAGGGTATGACGCACGATCTCCAGGCTGGTTTCGACGTCGGGTCTCACCATCTCGGCCACTCCGATGTCGCGGAGCTTGGTGACCTCATCATCGAAGTGGACCCGGGCCACTATATGGAGCTTGGGGTTGATCGCCAGCGCGTTCCTCACCGTCAGCTCGGTGCCGATGGGTTCATGGAAGGTGATGACCAATGCCTTTGCCTTTTCCAGGACCGCCCGTGACAGTATCTCCGGATTACTGGCATCCCCGTAGATATACGGCACCTTGCGCGCTTGCAAAGACTCGATGATCTTGGGGTCATTGTCGATAACCAGATATGAGAAACCCCTTTGGTCCAGAACGTCGCCCAGGTTCCGTCCGATGCGGTCGAAGCCGCATATCACAACGTGGTTGGACAACTGAAAACCCCGACTGAACTGGGGGTCGGTGCGGCGCGCCAAGATAGCGGCGAACCGCTCTCTCTGGCTGATCTTGCGGTACAGGATGGTTGCCGTTACCATGGCTAGCGGTGTCAACAATATAGTAATGACCGCGCTGCTCAAGGTCAAGTCGTAGACATCTTTGGATATGACCCCGGCACTCAATGCGGCGGCGGCCAGGACGAAGCTGAATTCGCCGATCTGGAACAGCCCGGCGCCGGTATACAGCGCGGTCTTGTGGGTATAGCCGAAGATCCTGGCGATGAGGGAGCAGATGATGAATTTGCCTCCGGCTATCGCCGCTACAACGGCGATTACCGCTCCGATATGTTTTACCAGGAATCCGAGGTCGATCAGCATGCCCAGCGAGACGAAGAACAGGGTGGCGAAGATATCCCGCAGTGGAACCACCTCGGCAATAGCCTGATAGGCATAATCAGACTCGCTGATGAGGACTCCGGCGACGAAAGCCCCCAGAGCCAGCGATATCCCGAAGTAATAAGTTCCGAAGGCCACTGCCAGGCAGAAGCCTACGATGGTGAGCAGGAACAGCTCGCGAGAACGTACCGCTGCCACCCGGCGCATAAAGCGCGGCAGGACCCACAGTCCCAGAACGGCCATTGCCCCGAGGAACACCAAGGCGGTGATGATGGCTTTGCCTAGGGCGCCGGCCAGGCCCGGTTCCCCGAAGGCGGGCACCAGCGCCATCATTAAGACCACCGCCAGGTCCTGCACCAGGAGTATACCGATCATGACACGCCCGTGGGCGGTGTCGATCTCGCCGCGGTCCATCAGCAGCTTGATGACGATCATGGTGCTGGACAGGGAGATGAGGAATCCGAAGAATACAGCCTCCTGCAGTGACCAGCCCAGCAGGAGGCCGATGCCGAAACCCAGTCCGGTGGTGATAAGGATCTGCGCCAGGCCGCCGAGTACGGCAACCCGCCCCATCTTCTTCAGGGTCTTGAGGGAGAACTCCATCCCCAGCGTGAACAGGAGGAGGGCGACACCGACCTGCGCCAGGGTCTCGATCTGCCCCAGTTCTTCGATTCCTACCAGTCCGGTTCCGTAGGGACCGACGACCATGCCACCGGCGAGGTAACCCAGGATGACCGGCAGACGCAGCAGGCGGGCGATAAAGCCGCCGGCCAGGGCCGCTACCAGAACGTCGACCAGTATGAGTAACTCAAGTTCTGCCATCTAGTTCATGCCCAGATAAGGTTTGGTCTTGAATATTCTAACATATGGAGTAGCAGGTATGAAGAGCGGTCATTGACAATCATAGCTGTGCATCTGTAAACTGAAGTCTGACGTCGCTGTAAGGGATGTAAATGGGACAAACGGATAATATACGCCAGCAGGTGGAGCATGCCCTCAAGGGGCAGGATGCGGACTATGTTGAGATACGCATCGAGGAGCGGGAGTCGAGCCGTATCCAGTATCGGGGCAGGGATCTGGAGGACGTAGGCCGCAGCACCAGCCGCGGGGGCAACGTTCGCGCTCTGGTGAAGGGGGGCTGGGGGTTCACCAGCTTCAACAAGATCGAAGGCTTGCGGGACAAGGTGGCGCAGACCGTCAAGCAGGCGAGTCTGGTGGGCAGGGATGAGAGCCGGCTGGCAGCGGTGGAGCCGGTGGAGGATATAGTGACTCCTCAGATAGAGAAGGATACATCCAGCGTGCCGCTGGCACACAAGAAGCACCTCCTGGACGAATACAACGATATCATCTGGTCCACGCCCAAGATCCAGACATCGATACTGGCCTACGGCGACGGCAAAAAGATGGTCACCTTCGCTAACTCCGAGGGCAGCTATGTCCAGCAGGCCAGGGACGGTCTTACGCTGCGGGTGATGGTGGTCGCCAGGGAGGACGGCGACGTACAGCAGTTCTCGCTGAGCATGGGCTCCAGCGGGGACTTCGGTATGGTGGAGGGACTGCACGAGCAGGTTAGGGATGCCGCGCGGCGCGCCGTGGACCTGCTGGCGGCGCCGCAGGTGAAGGGGGGTGAGTACACCGTGGTCCTCGATCCGGTGCTTGCCGGCGTCTTCACCCATGAGGCCTTCGGGCACCTCTCCGAGTCGGATTTCATCTATGAGAACGACCGCATGAAGGAGATCATGGTGCTGGGGCGCACATTCGGCGGGGAGCACCTCAATATCGTGGACGGTGCCGCCGTGCCCGGCTTGCGAGGCAGCTACAAGTACGACGACGAGGGGGTGCCGGCCACCAGGACATATCTGATCAGGGAAGGGGTGCTGGTGGGCCGGCTGCACTCGCGGGAGACGGCGGCGAAGATGGGCGAGGAACCCACCGGCAACGCCCGCGCCATCAACTACGGCCATCCGCCCATCGTGCGCATGACCAATACCTTCATCGAGCCCCATAACGTCTCGTTCGGGGACATGATAGCCGACATCAAGGAAGGGGTGTACGTGAAGAACTGGTACGGGGGGATGACCAGCATGGAGATGTTCACCTTCTCCGCCGGGGAGGCCTACATGATCCGCAACGGCAGGGTGGAGGAGCTGCTGCGGCCGGTGGTGCTCACCGGGAACGTGTTCACTACGCTGGGCAACATCGATGCTGTCGGTGATGACCTGCAGATGAACCAGGGGGGTGGCTGCGGCAAGGGGGCACAGTCGCCGCTTCCGGTGTCCAACGGCAGCCCCCATATCCGCATCCGCAACTGCCTGCTGGGGGGTAAGTAGTTGGAGAAGATCCTAGATCTGGCTAGAAGGGTCGCCGACGAGGCGGAGGTGTTCCAGGCGACGCTGCTGGAGACGCCGGTGGGCTTCGAGGCCAACCGCCTCAAGATGCTGGAGACCGGGGAGGCGACATCGGTCTCGCTGCGCGTGGTGAAGGACGGCAAGATCGGTTTCTCCACCACTACCCGCCTGGATGACCCGCAGGCGCTGGTGGACATGGCGGTGGAGACGGCGCAGTTCGGTGCGGCGGCGAGGTTCGAGCTGCCGTCGGGTCGGGACTATCCCTCTGTCGAGGTCTACGACGGCGAGGTGGAATCGTTCGATATCGACGACATGGTGGAGATGGGCAATGCCCTGATCGCCAAGTTGCTGGAGCACACCCCGGAACTGGTATGCGAGGCCGAGGTGGCCAAGAGCCGGGTGACGGTGGACATAATGAATTCACGCGGCGGCGAGGCGAGCTACCGCAAGAGCTATTTCTCCGTCGGCATCGAGGGCACGCTGATCCGCGACACGGACATGCTGTTCGTCGGTGAGAGCGAGAGCTCATGCCACCCGGTTACCGATATAGAGGCGATCGTATCCCCGGTGGTGCGGCAGCTCGAACTGGCGAAGAGCCTGGCCTCGGTGGCCACCGGCAGCCTTCCGGTGATCCTGACCCCCAAGGGGGTGAGGAGCGCCATTTTCACCCCGCTGGCGCTGGCGGTCAACGGCAAGATGGTGATGGAGGGCGCCTCGCCCCTGAAGGGCAAGCAGGGCGAGCGCCTGTTCGACGAGAGGCTTTCGCTGTGGGACGACCCCACCATCAACTACCGCCCCGCCAGCCGTCCCTGCGATGACGAGGGGGTGCCCAGCCAGCGGACGGCACTTATCGAGCGGGGTGTGGTTAAAGATTTCCTCTACGACCTGCAGACCGCCGCCCTCACCGGCAACCGCAGCACCGGCAACGGCAACCGGTCGAGGGGCAGTCTGCCCACCCCTTCGGTGAGCGCGGTGCTCATCGATGAGGGCGATACGCCGCTGGAGGATATGGTCCGGGGTATGAAGGAGGGGCTGGTCATCGAGATGCTCATCGGGGCGGAGCAGGGGAATGTCCTCGGCGGGCAGTTCAGCGGCAACGTCCTGCTGGGCTATAAAGTGGAGAACGGCGAGGTCATCGGCCGGGTGAAAAACACCATGGTGTCGGGCAATATATATGAAGCACTGAAGAGGATCGAGGCCATCGGCAATGAGGCGAAATGGGTGGGTGGGGCGCTGAAAGCGCCGGCGCTTTATCTCCCCGCCTTAGCGGTGGCCACTAAGGGATAGAGGGGAGCTCCGGTGCCGATAGAGGACTACCTCGAAGAGTTGAAGGATGCGGACAGGCCGCTGGTCGCCTCCGCGCTGGACAGACTGTCGAATCTGCCTCCAAAAGAGCAGGTGCTGTTCCTCGAAGCATGGTCGCATGTCGGCACGGAGCGCCGCAGGGATATCTCCAGCAGGCTGGTGGATCTGGCCGAGGAGAATACCAGCCTGAATTTCGATGACATCTTTCTCGCCTGCCTTAACGATGCCGATGACTCGGTGAAGGTGAGCGCCATTGAGGGACTGTGGGAGTATGAGAGCCGCTCCCTGATAGAGCCACTGATAGGCCTGCTTGAGGGGGATGGCTCCGAGTCGGTTCGGGCCGCGGCCGCCACGGCGCTGGGCAAGTTCACCCTGCTGGCCGAGCTGGGAGAGCTGCCGTCGCGCGACGGGGACAGGCTGGAGAGCGCGCTTATCGGGGTTATCCAAAATGAGGCGAATCAGATCGAGGTGAGGAGGCGTGCGGTGGAAGCGGTCGCCGTTTTCAGTACCGCGGAGGTCAGCCAGATTATCCGGGAGGCCTACCACAGCGATGATGAGATGATGAGGGTAAGCGCCGTCTACGCCATGGGAATGAACTGCGACCCGCAGTGGCTTCCCATCCTGCTGGATGAACTGAGCAATCCCGATGCCGAGATGCGCTTCGAGGCGGTGGTGGCTTGTGGCGAGATAGAGGATGAAGAGGCGGTCCCACCCCTGGTGGCACTCACCGATGACCCGGACCCGCAGGTGCAACTGTCCGCCATCGCGGCTCTGGGGAAGATAGGAGGCAGCGAGGCGGAGAACGCACTGCGCAGGTGCTTGGAGCGCACCGATGAGCATGTTCGTGAGGCAGCCCTGGAGGCAGTGGAGGAGATGGAGCGCAGCGAGGACCCGTTCTCCTTCATGGTTGAATAGCTGGAGATTCGAATGCTTGAAGGTAAAATGGTGGTGATAAGGGAGAAGAGGATATCGGACGCCGCCAACGATTATGCCTGGCGCAGCGACGAAGAGCTCTCCCGGCTGGATGCGGCGATGACCCTGCGCATACCCTTCAAGCACTTTCTGACCAGCTACACCGATGAGATAAGCCGCTCCAGCCCGCGGCGGCAGCGTTTCGCTATCGATACGCTGGACGGCCGGCATATCGGGAACTGCATGTATTACAACATCGACCGCGTCAGGGGGGAGGCGGAGTTGGGGATCATGATCGGGGACCGGGATTACTGGGGGAAGGGCTACGGTGCGGATGTGGTGGCTACCCTGCTGGAGCATATGTTCAATGGTGACGGACTTGACAGGGTCTATCTGAACACGCTGGACTGGAACATCAGGGCTCAGCGCTGCTTCGAGAAATGCGGCTTCATCCCCTGCCGCCGCCGCAGGAGGTTCAACGGTACATTCATGGTCATGGAGGTGTACCGCCACGCCTGGTTGAAACGCTCGTCACCGCCGGGCGAGGTGGCGATAACAGAAAAGCAGGAGGGTTGAGCCCCCTGCTTTTCGCTGGTTCTAGCTCTATCTATTTAGATTGCTTCGGGGGCGACGGGTTCACCAGTCCCTGGGCCAGAGCGCCGGGGACCTGCTGCGCCAGTTCATCCACGGTCCACAGCCCGTCCTTCTTGATGTCCTTATCGATACTCCTGATCACCTCCGGCTCGGAGTAGAGGCCGACCTGCCCGCCGACCACGAGGAAGGTGCAGCCGTTTATATTGGCGGCCGCAGCCTCGTCGGTGCACAGGAATACCACGAATGGCGATACGCACTCCGGCGGCGGCAGGAACTGCTCCACATTGAGCTCGCCCTCTCCCCCAGCCAGTCCGGCATCGCCGGCCTTCTTCCAAGACTCCAGTACCGCATCGTTCAGCGTCATCCTGGTGCCGGCTCGCGGCCGAATGGCGTTGCAGATGACACCGTATCTGCCCAGGTCGCGGGCCACCGTCCGGGTGAGTCCCACGATCCCCTCCTTGGCGGCGCTGTAGTTCGCCTGTCCCAGGTTGCCCAGCCCGGCCTCGGAGGAGGTGTTTACGATGCGGCCGTAGCGCTGCTGGCGGAAGGCGCCGGCGGCGGCCCGGATGCAGTTCCAGTGGCCGTACAGATGGGTCTTGATCACTAAATCCCATTCGTCCTCGGTCATGTTGAACACCATGCGGTCGCGGAGCACGCCAGCGTTATTGACCAGTATATCCAGCCGCCCGAAGTTGTCGATGGCGGTCTTGACCATGTTCTCGCAGTCCGCCAGCCTGGTGACGTTACCGTAGTCGGGGGCTGCATCTCCGCCGGCCTTCTTGATCTCATCGACCACTTCCTCGGCCGGGGATTTGTCGGTGCCCGAGCCGTCGGTCGCCACCCCGAGGTCGTTGATAACCACCTTGGCGCCCTCGGCGGCCAGCGCCAGCGCGTGGCAGCGGCCGAGGCCTCGCCCGGCGCCAGTTACCAGCGCTACCCTGCCCTTCAGTCTATCTCCCATTTCACCCTCGTTTCTGTTACTTCTTCTTGGAGGGAAGGGCTACCCGCGCCTTGCCCGGCGTGGTCTTCTCGCCCTTGCCGTTCTCCACCCAGATGTCGCACTCCACTATATTCTCGCCGTCCTCCACCTTCTTGCCGGTGACAACGCCCTTGCACCACCAGGTGTCGCCATCCTGGGGCTCGGACATGGTCTTCATCTTGCGCGGGTAGTCCATGCCGCGGAACTGGCAGGAGAGCATCTTGACCGTTCCCTCATCGCCAATCCAGTCCGTCACCAGGTTTCCCAGCCAGGCGCGCTTGAGCTGGCCGTGAACGATGGGGCTGCCGACGAACATGGCCTGGGCGAAGCTGTCCTCGTAGTGCAGGGGGTTGAAGTCGCCGGAGGCCCCGGCCCACTTGACCAGCATGCGGCTGGTTGCCACCTTGGAGAGGGGCGTCACCTCGTCGCCGACCTTGACGTCTTCGTAATACAGTTGCTTCTTATCATGGTGCGTCATTTCGTTACCTCCTGCCTAACTGCAGATCAGCGTCTGGCGGGCTACAGCCACCATGGCGCCGTCCTGATTGAGATATTTCTGCTCTATGATGAGGAACAGCATCTTGCCCTGCGACGTCTGCTTCTCACGCACATCGGCGAGCTTCCCGTAGGTGACCAGCATGTCGCCGGCGCGGACGGGGATGTAGAAGTTCAGCTCTATGCCGCCGTCGAGGATGCGCAGCATGCCGGCCTGTGCCACCGCACCCACCACCCGGGACATGCCGGCCTCTATATCGCCCCCTCCTACCGGCCAGCCGAAGAAACCTGGAGGAGATATTATGCCGCCGTACTTGGTGTTTCTGGCATACTCCTCGTCGCGGAAAAGCGGATTGGGGTCGTCGATAGCATCGGCCAATCGTGCTATGGCTCCCCGCTCCACCTCCAGCACCACCGGCTCTGACCACAGGCCGACCATGGACTGGATTTCGTTAGAGATCATTGAGCCTTCTGCCATCTGTTTGCCTCCTTAGTTTTTTATCTCTCAGACAGAATAAAGCCAGGCAGGGCATCGATGCCGCTTACCTGGCTATCCTGATAAATCCCGGTGCGATTGCGTTCTCTGGTTGAAGCCTCTGCTCATGTCGGTATCGTCTGTCGAACAACCAAGGGCAAAACCATAGAAAGTCTAACTCAATCCCGATGCCGCTGTCAAGACTGGTGCACCTTTTCCATCGGGGCCAGGCTCAGCAGCAGGCGCTTCAGCCCGGCGTCGCCCTTGAACGCCACGGTGACCTCCTGGTCGTCGTTTACGGAGGCGCAGCTCACCACGATCCCCTCGCCGAACTTGGCGTGGCACACGTGGTCGCCGGCGCTCAGCGCCGCCTTGGGCGGCGCGGCGGCTGGCTTCCTCGTCGCGGGCTTCACCTCCGCGTCGCGGTCGGCATCGCCGGGGGAGGTCACCAGGTGGTGCGGTATGTCCATGAGGAAACGCGAGGGCAGATTGAGCGAGGTGCTCCCCATGGAGCTGCGGCGGAAGGTGCGCACCAGGTACACCCGCTGCCTGGCGCGGGTGATGCCCACGTAGCACAGGCGGCGCTCCTCCTCCATCTGGTCGGCGGCGTCGAAGGAGCGGCGGTGGGGCAGCAGCCCCTCCTCCATGCCCACGATGAACACCACGGGGAACTCCAGACCCTTGGCGGCGTGGAGGGTGATCAGGGTCACCGCATCCAGCTTCTCATCGTAGCTGTCCAAGTCGGTGACCAGCGCTACGCCCTCGAGGAAGGATAGCAGGCCCTCCTGCGGCG
>Ga0180433_10010620_pt1 | contig 11045 bp, 8 predicted proteins | sample SS_ome_8_FD_132980 | JGI IMG/M metagenome (GOLD analysis project Ga0180433, IMG submission 132980) | Hypersaline lake sediment archaeal communities from the Salton Sea, California, USA - SS_1_D_1 metaG | ecosystem: Environmental > Aquatic > Non-marine Saline and Alkaline > Hypersaline > Sediment...
AAACACCTGATCGAACAGTATTACCAAAGTGAAGGGTATATGAAGGCCAAGGTATACAAAGTAGATGTGGACATGGACAAAAAAACCAAGCACTTTACGATAATATTCCATGTGCAAGAAGGCGACATCTATAAAATCAACGAAGTAAAAGCTTCTGGAAATGATATTTTAAAAGATGAATATGTTGCATCCCGAGTTCCAATTAAACCGGGCGACTTGTACTCAAGAAAGAAAATTGTTGATTCGATAAAAGCACTTGAACTTCTCTGGGGTGATCTTGGATATATTTTTGCACACATAGAACCATCAATTCAGCCAAACGAAGATGAAAAAACGGTAGACATATCCTTCTTCGCTGAACTTGGAGAAAAAGTTTACTTGAACAAAATAAACATCATAGGAAACAAAAAGACAAAAGATAAAGTCATCAGGCGAAAACTGATTATGCGTGAAGGTAACATGGTAACAAACAGAGGAATGGAGCTTTCTAAATACAACACAGAATCACTTGGGTTTTTCGATCGCAGGGATGGAGTCAACTGGAAAAAAACACGTATCGATGATAATCATGTTGATCTTGATCTGATTGTTAAAGAAACCAAAACAGGGCATGCTGGCATTAAACTTGGATTTGGCGGTTCTGTACAAAGTTTATCAGCAGCAAATTCAGGCTTTTCGGTAAATGGAGAACTGAACGACACCAACCTGTTTGGAACTGGCATCGCAATGTCGTTAAATGCGACATTTGCAAAGGGCGAGAAAAACATTATCTTTAACATCACCGATCCATGGTTGTTTGACATGCCAATCACTGGTGCTTTGGACATATACCACAGAAGACCAAGCTATGGAGAATTTCATAATATCAGATCTGTACATGAAAAGTTAACTGGTGGTGGTGTCACCTTAGGATTTGTATCTCCAAGGCTTTATAATTCAAACGTTATGTTCAGACTTGGTGCAGATCGAGTGCTCTATGAGCAAAAACCAACCGTTACCTTTTTTGATAGAAACTCAAAAAGTGTCTGTGATCAACTTGAAATTTGTGACTACCAAATGTTGGTAGATCGATATCAACAAATACTTAATCGCTTATTTGAAGGCGGTTCATACTTTTGGTTTGAAACAAACTTTGGACAAGACAGAAAAGATCACCCAATGCACGCAAGTCGTGGATACAAGTGGTTATTAAAAACACGTTGGGGCTTACCAAGTTTTGACTGTAACGTTGGATTCTTTAAGTTCGACCTTGACTACAACTGGTATACACCTTTGATTGGTCAACATGATCTGATTTTAAGATTGCACGCATACTTCGGGTACGTAAAAAGATTTCCAAAGAAATTTGTTCCTTACAGAGAGCTATTCCACATTGGTGGTCCTGCCAGTGTCCGTGGTTTCCTGTTTGGACAAATAAGTCCACAATTCTGTGGTGATTCAATTGGTGCATCAAAAACATTCTTCACTAATGTCGAACTTCATTTCCCAATCACAGAAGACTTTAACCTTAAAGGCTTACTCTTTTACGATGGTGGAACCGGCTGGGATCATCCATACACAGATCTTTGCCCAAAACAAATAGACCACAATAATTTCCACTACCGACACGCAGTAGGTTTTGGATTTAGAATGATGAATCCGGTACCAGTCAGAATTGACATTGGCTTTAAGTTAGATCGTAGAAAAAAATGGAACGAAACTCCATACGAAGTACACTTTGGCATGACATACGATTGGTAATATGAAAGGCATATTTATGAAAAAAGTTCTTTTAGCCGTTAGTTTGTTTGCTTTCTCTCTAACAAGTCAAGCTCTGCGCCTTAAATTACCCAGCCAGCAAATCCTAACAAAAAGTTTTGTGGAAGGTGGTTTTAAGCATTTTATTGAAAAAACGGACATTATTGAACATTTGGCGGGTCAAGAAGTACTTCGTTCTGGAGTATCCGTAGAAGTTGATTTAGCTTTACATGCCTATGCCCAATATACAAAAGACCCTATGATGGCAAGTATTATGCAAATGAGTCGCCCAAAAATAATAAAACTAATCTTACAAGACTCTAAACCAATAAAAAAAGCAAAAAGTTACACATGTAGCTGTGATTCCACCTGCTGTTTGTTGGTAACCACACTCTCACTATGCTTTACCTATGGACTTGCGTATGGTTTAAAAATCCTCACTAGTTAAATATTTTTTGTAAAACCAACAGGAACCGAATGAAAAAACAGACAACACTTACACTTTTATTTTTACTTGCATCCCTCAACAACAACGCTTCAGCAATGGGAAAGATAAAAGATCCAATAGAAAAACCTGCGCCAAAAGAATCTTTCGCTCGAAAAACTTTCAAAGCGCTTGGGATAATTGCGTGTATAACAACCTGTGAAAAAAACTATTGCTGTCCACAATTTGAAACATATGCTTCACAAGGGCAAGAGCCTTTATCTGAATTTGAAGAATGCTTCCAAAGATGCGAAACATGCTGTAATCAAAAACAAGAGCGCTTCTCTTTAAAATGTTGTTCTCGCAATATTTTTTCTTCCTTATGCAAAAGTATCCTTTGTTTTATAGAATGCTTTCAAAACCCTTGCGGAAAATTTTACTATCCGCATGATAAAGATGTCTAAAGTATTTGCATATAAAAATTGTTGATAACAAAAAGATATTTTATGTACCCTCAGTAAAGAAAGGTTTTTACTGAGGGTTTTTTATAAAAGAGAGTAGCTAAAATGAAAAGAGTAACATTCATATCTTTATTTATCACAACACACATTTTCTTTATATTTTTCATGATTCATAAACACATGCAAATCATAAAATTATCATTTCAAAAACAAAAATATGAAAGCGAAACAAAACAATTAACAAAAAGGAAACAGGAACTTTCGCAGCAGTGGTGCCATCTACTTAAGCGATCAACCATTAAAAAATTCGCCAAAGATCGTTTGAAAATGAGTAAGGTAAAATTTAGCCAAATAAAACGAATACAACCAGATGAATAAAAGTTATAAAATTCGTACTACGCTACTTTTTTTACTTTTCTGTTCATTGTATCTTGTCATTGGAGTAAATCTCTTTCTTATCCAAATTATGCAAAACAGCTTTTTTAAAAACCTTGGAAAAAACCAATACAACGTCACCATTACCATGCAGCCAGAGCGAGCTCCTATCTTTGATAGATCTGGAAAACAATTTTTAGCAATGAATAAAGATTGCTTCTCTGCATTTATTCTTCCCAAGCAAATAACAGAAAAAGAAACCGTAATAAAATTTTTAAAAAAGTATTTTCCAACAGCTGTTAAGCGGCTTGAGCACAATAAAGAAAAGCATTTTATGTTCATTAAAAGAAAATTAACAGACAAACAAGTACAAATCATCAAAGACAGTAATATCACAGACATACACCTTCTGAAAGAACCAAATAGATTTTACCCGATAGAATCCACCAGTACCATTGTGGGAATTACCGACATAGACAACAAGGGCTTATCTGGCATTGAATTGACATGTAACAAATTACTTTCAGGTAGACCAACAACCTTTTCCTTAGAAAACGATGCTCGTTCTGGATGTTTTTACTTTAAAAAAGAAACAAAGGTTGAAGGAAAAACCAGCACTCCGGTGGTACTCACCATAGATAGTGATCTACAATTTTTAGCAACAGAAGAACTGGCCGAATGGGCAGTAAAGTGGGGTGCAAAAGAAGGAGCGGTGCTCATCATGGACCCACAAAACGGTGACATTATGGCAATGGTTAACTATCCCTATTTTGATCCGAACAAAAAACAGACATTTTCACCTGAAAAAAGTAAAAATAAAATTGTTGCAGAATGCTATGAACTTGGCTCTGTCATAAAAGTTTTTGCTGCACTTGCTGCACTTGAAGAAGGCGTTGCAACACTGAATGAAATGATAGATTGTAAAAGCAAAAAAACTGCTTACATCGATGGTAGGAAAATAAATACAGTCAAAGCACATGGATTACTTTCGTTTTCTGAAATTGTAGAAAAATCTAACAACATAGGCATCGCCATTGTTGCAAAGCGTGTTGGAGAAAAAATTTACGACCATTACAAAAAACTCGGATTTGGAGAAAAAACAAATATCGCATTTCCAGGTGAACAAAAAGGATTTATAAATCCCCCAAGCAAATGGTCAAAACAATCAATCATCTCACTCTCTTACGGATACGAAATCTCTGCAACGCTTATCCAACTGGCAAAAGCGTTTTGCATCATTGCAAGAAACGGCTCACCAGTACAGCCTCGCTTGGTATTGTCGTCAAATAAAAACTTAGAAAAAAATCAAAAAAGTTTATATTCCCCAAGTAGCATACAAGCAATAAAACAAATATTGGAAAACACAACATTACGAGGAACAACAAGGCGCGCTAAAATTAAAGGCTACAGAGTTATGTGCAAAACTGGAACAGCAAACCTACTTGTTAATGGAAAATATTCGCAGGATGATAACATATTTACCTGCGCAGGAATTATAGAAAAAGGCGACTACCAAAGAGTTATCATAACATTTTTAAAAGAGATAGAGAAAAAAGGAGTATATGCCCAATCGGTAGCAGTACCGTTATTTGAAAAAATTACAGAAAAAACATTAATAAACGACAAAATTATTTAAAAGATTTTTTAATCCCAAAATATAAGGAAATTTTATGATCAAAAAACGTTTCTTTACCCATATTTTGCTACTGGCACTATTAACATTACCTTTACAAGCTAAACAACTGAAAAATAAAGAAGGCATTGCTTGCATGATTATAGACTTTAAATTTGATGGCAAAACGATCAAATTTTTAGAATTTGGACGGCTTGAAATGTCACGACTTGAAGGACACGAGCAACTTTATGGTACAGGAAAAATATGGAAAAAATTGTGGAAACATCTTTGCAAGTTCAATTTACCCATATGGTATGTTGGAGAAAAATTCACCAATGACAAAGCAATACGACAATTTGATTATCTTGAAAAGATTGGTGGCTCATACCATAGAGATTTTAGTACTGTTGAAAAAGATCCTATCTTTGCTAAAGCTACGATGGGCAAGCCCTTATCAAAACGTAAAAAGAGGCAATACATAAAAAATTACAAAGGTATCATCATTGACAAGTTTCATAAAGGCAGTAAGTTAAAAAAACTAAAAAAAGAATATCCCGATTTTATCGTTATAAACTGTCGCTCAGTCGATTATTGTGCAAACAAACACAAAGCAAGCCAACTTTTCGAAATGACCAAACTGGACAAATACAAGCCAAACTGGAAAGCATATCCCGCAAAATATAGTCCAACATTAGCAAATGAAATTGTACAAGATTTGAGCTGTGACACAGTTGTCATAAAACCTTTAAGTTCCTCTAAAGGTAAAGGTGTAATTATCGTAGACAAGCAAAACCTTGATAAAACACTAAAAAAAATTTTTACAAACAAAAGTGCACTACAAAAAGAAGAAGATGTCGCATTTAACTACTGGGCAGACTATACCAGAGATACATTCTTAGTTGAATGTTTTGAACAATCAAAGCCAGTATGTGTAAAGAAAGAAGAATATGATGGAACTGCACGAGTTGTTGTTGTATTGACTCACGACAAAGGTAAGATAACCCTTAGAACGCTTGGTTTTTATTGGAAGCTACCAGTTAAAGCTCTTTCTGAAGAAGGAACACTTTTGGAAAAACACAAATCAAAAATAAAAAAAGGAAAACCAAGTTCTGCCAAAGTAAGTAAAAAAGATCAAAGAAAAATAAGAAAAATTCTAAAGAAAATAATGCCAAAGCTGTATAAAAAAATGATAGAACTCAATTAACTGGAGGATAAAAATGAAATCAATAGAAATCCCTGCGGGTGTTCCCAAAGAAACAGAAAAAATATATGTAAAAAACTATGAACAGATCACAAAAAAAACAAATAGACTCTTTCTTTTTGCTGGCGATCAAAAATTTGAACATTTAAACAAAGATTTTTATGGTCCAAATATTCCAGAAGAAGTTAATGATCCTGAACATCTTTTTAAAATAGCAAGCGAGGGACAGATAGGAGCCTTTGTAACACAACTTGGCCTTATTGAACGGTATGGTAAAAAATATCCAAACATAAACTACATCGTAAAGCTAAACGCAAAGACAAATATTATTTCTCAAGATCTAAAAGATCCTGATAGTAGAATTATGTGGAATGTAGAGGACGTTGTAGATTTTAAAAAAATTTCCGGTCTTAACATTTGTGGTATTGCACGAACCATCTATCCCGGCAGTGAAGCAGAACACGAAGCTATAAGATATTATGAGCAAAGCGTATATCCAGCACATAAACATGGATTGATTGCAATATTATTTCTTTATCCTAGGGGAAAAAACATAGAATACGAAACAGATCCAGATCTAATAGCAGGTATAGCGGGAGTTGGCGCATGCTTGGGAGCTGATTTTGTCAAAATAAAAACCACAAAGCGCATAGAAGATTTAAAGCAGGCAATTGGCGCAGCTGGCAATACTGGAGTCATATGCGCAGGTGGCTCCAAGAAAGATGAAAAGAAATTTCTTCAAACAATATATGAGCAAATGCACATTGCAGAAACATCCGGCGTCGCAGTTGGACGCAACGTATACCAAAGAACACTGCAAGATGCTATCGCATTCACCCAAGCAATCGCTGCTGTTGTATATGATGATAAAAGTGTTGAAGAAGCTCTAAAAATTTATGATAAAAATAAGTAAAACCCCTGCCAGCTTGCTTTAACCTTGTTATCTAGACATGAATCTTTTGATACACATCTCGCAATAATACTGCAACTTTTTTTGCATTCGCCTCATCAACAAGATTGAAAACGCTTTGCAACATATCATCACTTATTTGTATATTTTTAGTATCAGCGATAGAAACAAGATTCTTCCCTTGCATAACAAGATGTTGCGGAATAATACTTTCGCCTGCTTTTTTGATGTTTACGATAGATTTTTTGATCATATCTTTTGTTGGATACACACCATTTAAGAATTTAAATGTAAGATAGCTAATCCCTTTTGGCCAAGACACTTTATACAAATCTTGCAGACCTTGATTACCTTTAAAAATATCAACTTCGCTCTTTTTGACTAAAAACCTCTCTTGAGGATTGCTGTAGATTTCATAACCTGGGCTATTAAATTCTATTAATCCTCGACGCTTAAGACCTTTTTTTTGCCCCCTGAGAAAATAGGTATTTGCAAAAAGATCTGGTCTGGTGTGTCTCCTGCTTGTTCTTGCAATAACTTTTCCATCATGTTCTTTTATAAATTTGTTTATCCCAGGAAGGGTTGGCTTACCGCATGAACCGGTATCATTGATTGGCGGTGTCTCTACAATTGCATAATCACCCAAAGCTAATACGGCGTTTGCAGCAGTAAGCATCTTATCCTCTGGAAAATGATGCAAAACATTTAACGCAATAACCACATCAAAATGCTCACACTCACTCAATAATTTCAATTCATCAGCAGTTATTTTTTTGTAAAGCAATATAAGATTATCCCGATCTGTGTTTAACTCACACAACTGTTTTAAAAATCCACCACTCTCTCCTGATGGATGTTCTATCATCACACAGGTCGCATCAAAATCATTAGCTATTCGTAATGACATGTACCCTTCTGCAGCTCCAATATCCAAAACCGTAATTGGCCGCTTAAACTGCGCTAATATTTTTTTAATCGCCTGATATCGAGACTCACAACGTGGTCCACGGCCACGCTTTACGATTTTGTTATTGATAATAATATCCTGATACGGATGCCGAGGAAGCTTTAAATCAACTTGAGCAACAGATGATTCTTTTTTTTCTGCTGCATTTTTTTTAAAGAAAAATTTATGCCCAATCAACATAACTGCTGCTGACAACGAGATAAGAGTAATTTTGTAGTAACGATTCATACTTTCCCTTTTATGAAAAAATTTAAAGAAATCCACAATAGTCTTTTTAGTATTGAAAAAATATGAAAGAGAGACAAGTGAATTGTCAAAAATTTTAAGCTCCCATACCAAACAAATCAAGCCACTATGCACAAAACAATTGACTTTAAGCCATAGGAAATTCCATTATTAAAAAGAAGATAGGAAGTAAAATATCTTAAAAATAAAGAGAATAGTATGATAAAAAAATTTTTTCGTCTACCAAATCCAAGAAACCTTGCTCAAGTTGGTGACCAAATCTTTTTAGTAGCTCTCAACCTCATAATAGTTATTTTGATCTTAATGAAACCAATTAACACGTTCATTAGCACCGATCCACCCCCACAAATAGAAGTAGTTAGCCGACAAAAGGGACATATTGGATACAAAGTTGAAGCTGGTATGCACATAGAAAACTTTCAAGAATTTGATCTTACTAACAACAAATTTGTGCTAACTGCGATTGTATGGTTTAAGTTTAATCCTGCAGTTTTATCCTTAGATACTATAGAAAAATTTTCATTCGAAAAAGGAGACATTCTTGATAGATCAAAACCGATAACAAAATTGGTCGGCAACAGAGTTCTTGCACGGTATAGAATAAAATTTAAATTTACCTCAAACTTAGATTACAAACTGTTCCCCATAAACAGTCACACGTTGTATATCACTCTAACAAACAAAACCGTAAGCCCAAAAGAAATGGTCTTTGAGGCATCGGAATCTGGCTTTACCCTATCGAAAAACATTATGGTCCCCGGTTGGAAAAAAACAAGACATGAAGTAATCACCGGTTATTCAGAATCTTTACTTGACAGAAATGACCCAACGACAAAAATAGAACACCCGGTTCTTGTTTTTCAGATAGACTTTGAACGGTCAGGCATCAGACAATTGTTCGTTCTTTTCATACCACTCTTTTTCATGTTTTACTTAACCCTCTTTTCCCTCTCTTTGGGAAAAGAACAGTATATGAGCAGAGTTAGTGTATCTTTGGGGAATATTTCTGCATTCATAGGATATAGATTTGTTGTGGAAGGGATCTCTCCAAAAGTTGGTTATTCAATGTTTATTGACCATTTGTTCCACTTGCTTTTATTTGTATCGTTCTTTGTATTCTTTGTAAGTTTATTCACTAAAAACAAGGAATACTCCATGCTACGGGGTACTGTGATATTAGTCATTCACACAGTCTTTTTGATATCATGGTATTACTTATGCCACATCTGGGCATTTAAACATTAAAAAGGGGGAAAAATGAAAAAAAAAATAGTAATATGCTCACTATTGCTTCTTGTGCAAAGTTGCACACACGCACCTGATGTTTTCAAAACTGTTGACCAAATCACACACTATGCACAAAGCCATGAGGAATATCCAGACATAGACAATAAAGATTGGCTTGATCCAGATTATACTTCATTTTATAAAAATTCTATGCCCTCTACGCGCGAGAAAATACTGAGATTTTTCAGAATAAAAAGTCAACCACTCTGGAACGTAAAAGCATTTTACAAACTACTTAATACCGTAATAAATCAAAGAGAAAATAACGCACATATAGGAAGGTTTGCCAAAAGAATAGAACCACTACAAGGCTCAAAGTTCATTATTTTTGGAAGCCTTTTTGGAGCTTTTCATTCGCTTGCACGATGCCTGCAATACCTAAAAAAAGAAAAAATTATCGATAATAATTTTCGCATACTAAACAAAAAACATTACATCGTATTTAACAGCGACGCAGTAAACGTATCGCCATACATTTTAGAAACGCTTACCGTTATACTCCGTTTAATGAAAGAAAATCCAAAAAATGTTTTTTACATACGAGGAAAACATGAAGACAAAGAACATTGGTTAAACTATGGACTTCGTGACGAGCTGGAAATCAGAGCAGCTCAGCTTTCTAAAGAAAAACCACCACTTAGAAAAAAAATAAATAGATTTTTTAGCACACTCCCTCTTGCACTCTATCTAACAAGAAAAGAGGATGACACGCATAAAGCAATCAGAATATCGTACTATGACAGAACATACTTAGAACTTGAAGAAGTAAGATTCTCCCAATTATTTACCCCCATTGAAAAAGGAGAAATCAACATATATGATATATCCCTTCGTCAAGCTCAGGGCAGGCGTGCCATGTCTGAAAATGTCATACCTGCGCAAATAAAAGCAATTATCAAATCAACCAATACCTTCAGAGTATTTTTGCCCAAAACTGGTATTGCCAAAACACCTCCTGATAAGGGGGCAACATCTTTCACCACATTCTCATCACCAACAAAAAGTCAACGAGTCGTTAATAAATTTTTCTATGATGCGTTTACCGTTATAGATATCGCTAAAAAATTTGAAGACTGGACCATCACCCTGTTCAGTCAAGATGTACGAGAAAAGCTAAGCTTTAAAAAAGTGGTCAAATTTAATTTGGATTCAGGAGACATTATCACACCAGAAGCTGAAACAAAACGAAAAATCACAAAAAGAATTAAAGAACCACCTAGCCTTTTACTCCCGGATCAAAGATTCGAGGAAAGGCGAGGGCAAAAAATAAAAGAGTTCAAAATTGGCACAACGCTCGATACAACAGGAGAATTGGCAAATACTGGGAAAAAAGTAAAAAAAGTACTTAGCAACTATATAAACAACGAAAACAAGCAAGGAGGCATTAACGGTACTTCGTTAAAATTTATAGCGCTTGAAGATGAAAATCAGCCAAAACAAGCAAAAAATAATATAAAAAGTTTACTCGATAAATATAACACCAACATTATATTGTCACCTCTAGGAGGAGCAACAACACAATCTTACATGGATATGATAACAAAAGGATCAATCGCTCTATTATTTGCCAATACGGGTTATTCGCTGTTACGAGATCCTAAATTAAAGTATGTGATCAATTTTGGCCCAGGATACAATCAGGTAGAACCGTTTGCATTTTCTTATGTTAAAAAAAATATTCCGGCCAAAAAGTTTGCATTCTTTTATCAAAAAAAATTAGCAGGCGACGCAATCCCAGAAATAGTCAAAAATCTAGATAAAAAAACATATATCACTACCCCATATGATCCAGTAACCCTACTTATTGCAAAAAAGGCTGATA
>Ga0180433_10010621_pt1 | contig 11044 bp, 15 predicted proteins | sample SS_ome_8_FD_132980 | JGI IMG/M metagenome (GOLD analysis project Ga0180433, IMG submission 132980) | Hypersaline lake sediment archaeal communities from the Salton Sea, California, USA - SS_1_D_1 metaG | ecosystem: Environmental > Aquatic > Non-marine Saline and Alkaline > Hypersaline >...
AAGTCAGGGCTAGTCTCTACATTCTAAGCTGGAGCGAGGTCTACACCTCACTACGGAGGTCCCTCTTTTGAGGGAACGGTCTGGATGAATTAAGCAAGAGTGACTTCAGGAAAGTCGCAATCGAATTTCTTACGTGAGAAGTTTACACCAGGCTTTGCTGATTGTCAACCTGCGATCGGGAATGCTGGAGTACTAACCCAGTGGTGAGCCGGGAGGGAATCGAACCCTCGACACGCGGATTAAAAGTCCGCTGCTCTACCCCTGAGCTACCGGCTCTGTGTCCAAATATACCCTTTCCCTTTTCCCCTTGTCAACGATGAAATGTTCACCGTTTTGGGCTGCTGCCGGGCTTGGTTAGTGGCACCCCTTGGGCACATAAGGGGCACTGCTCAGGGATGTAGGTGGGGATGGCTACTTGATAACAACTGAAAAAGGGCACATCAAATGTGATCCTGCCTTGGGAACGGTCAACCAGCACCCCGACTCCCATCGGCTCACCGCCAAGTTTCTCGACTGCTTTGATCACTTCAAGCACGGAGGTTCCGGTGGTCAAGACGTCGTCAACGATGAGCACTTTTTCCCCAGGTTTGATATCGAACCCCCGCTTAAAGGTCCTACCATCGCCTTCTCTTTCAGCGATGACGTAGCGTATTCCCAATTGCCTTGCTACCTCGAAGGCGATGATGATGCCACCCAAGGCGGGTCCGGCGACAACTTCCGTTCCCTTGTCTCGGAAATGCTGGGCAATCATGCTGCAGAGCTGCTCAGTATAGTGTGGGTATTGCAACACCCTAAATTTCTCCCAATAGGTGGCAGAGTGCAAACCGGAGGCCAATTGGAAATGGCCTTCCAGGATTGCCCCGGCTGCTCTGAAGATGTTCTCCACTTCTGCTGACAAGAGGTTCCTTTCAGCTAGTCATCGTCGTAGGAGTGGTTTGGGACTGACTGCCACTCGCTCGGAGGCCAGTAGCATATCCATGCCTTGCCGACAATGTTTCCTTCGGGAACCACTCCCCAGACATGGGAATCACTGCTGTGATTGCGATTGTCTCCCAGAACGAAGTAGGAGTCCTCAGGCACTTTTTGTAGCGGAAGGTTATAATAAGGTTCTTCTGCGATGTAGGGCTCATCCAGAGGGCTGCCATTGATATAAACCGTGCCCTCCCTTATTTCCACTGTTTCCCCGGGGGTAGCAATCACTCGTTTGATAATATCCTGGTCCTGGTTTTGGGGGGAATGAAATACTATAATGTCGCCCCTTCGGGGAGGATGAAACCAGTAAGCTGCTTTGCTTACCACAAGGTATTGCCCGTTGTGAAGGCTTGGCTCCATGCTGGCGCCCACCACTTTGACGCTCTGCATCATGGCTTGCGCCACCAGGAAGATAATCAGAGCAATGACGAGGGTGATTAAGACCCCGCGGACGGGGAATCTCATCCTCTTTTCTTCTGGGAAATCGTTTTCCATGGTATTAACCAATTATAACCCATCTATCAAGGCTCTTCCAGCCCGCTTGCATAGATTTGCTTGGACTGAATTGCAATATTTGTTGTAGAATGGGCACAAGATGGAAGAGGATGATCTTATCCTTCGCAGCAAGGAGGGCGACCTCGATGCCTTCAATCAGCTGGTGGAGAAGTATCAACGGCAGGTCTATAACCTAGCCCTGCGTATGCTGGGCAAGGCTCCAGCTGCTGAGGATGCCACCCAGGAGGCCTTGCTTTCCGCTTTTAAAGGCATTGGTGGGTTTAGAGGTGGCAACTTTAGAGCGTGGCTGTTGCGCATCACCGCCAATGCCTGTCGCGACCAGATGCGCTTTTGGCGCCGTCGGCCTGCTGTCTCTCTGGATGCCCTAGTGCTTGAGCCTGAGGCTGACCGAGGTGCCCAATCGCCTGAGGATTACGCCTTGAGGCGGGAACTGGGGGATGAGATCGCCAAAGCCCTAGCCGCTCTCCCGGCTGACCAGCGCCTGGCAGTCATTCTCTATGATATCGAAGGTCTGAGCTATGAGGAGATAGCCCAAGTTATGAATAGTTCCCTGGGCACGGTGAGGTCCAGGCTCAGCCGGGGGAGGGTGCGTTTGCGTCTATATCTGGAGCAACGCATGGAACTTTTGCCTTAGCGATTTCGTCTTTAATGATTAAGAGATGTTTAAGTCAAAAAGCGAATGCCAAAAAGTAAAGGGGATGCTTTCCCCTTATATTGACCACCAGCTCACCTCCTCGGAGCAGGGACTGGTCGAAGCTCACCTTGAGCGGTGCCAGGCTTGCCAAAGGGAGCTGGAGTCGCTGCGGGCGGTGGTGAATCTGGTTCATCGCGTGCCTTCGGTTTCGCCGCCGCGCTCTTTTACCATCGCTGAAGCGGTGCCTAAGCGGCGCGCTGCTCCCGTGGCCGTGTTTAGCGCTGCCACCTCTGGTGCCGTATTGCTTCTGGAGCGGCGTGTTGCTTCCTTAGCTGTGTTGAGCGCCGCCACTGCTGGTGCCGTATTGCTTCTGGCGTTTTTCTTCGTCAGCGATGCGCTGAACCTCTTTGCCTCGGAAGTTCCTGTCGGAGTCGAAGAGCGATTGGGGGAAGCTGGCCTACTGGCTGAGCCATCCCCAGATATGGCAGGGGGAGCCCCAGATTTGGCAGAGGCGGGCTACGAAACTGTCGAAAATTGGCCCTTCTGGCAGCTTGAGGTCGCCTTTTCGGCGCTGGTGGTGATACTGGGAGCGGTGACGCTAATCTGGTGGCTCAAAAGAAGGAAAGTAACGGAAAGGGGGTGACATGAAAAAGGGGTTATGGATAACAATTGGTTTGGTTCTGGCAATTATCGTGTCGGGTACGCTGGGTTATGCTCTTAGCCAGGATGGCGATAACAACGGGCTTACGCCGGTGACCCAGGATGAGAGCCAGAGGCTAGCCGAAGACTATTTGGTGAGCAGCCCTACCTTCGTCTTTGATGGCATAGAGGATACTCTTAGGCTGGTGGGGACTTACCCAATGCTTTGCCCTTTCTGCTGGGAATTTGAATTTGAGTTCCAGTGCCGCCATGCTGGTTATGGTGACAGGTCGGGGCAGGCAGTTGCTGAGGTCATAACTCCCCACACTGCGCGGATACTGGTTCAGGAAGGGGAGGTCGTTCATGCGATCATGGATGACAGGTGGGACATGATGAATCAGGAGATGACCCCCGGTGACTCGAGTGGAGAAATTGCAGAGGCAATCACAGTGGAGGTCGGCGATAGCTTCGTTCTGTCCCTTGATTCCAACCCCACCACCGGCTATGCCTGGCAGGCTCAATTCGATGACGAACTCCTTGAGCTTATGGGAACCAATTTTGTGCCTTCATCAGATTTGATTGGCGCTGGAGGCGTTGAGAGCTTTGAGTTTCGGGCTCTGAAGGAGTGTGATACCGAAATCACGATGGTCTATAAGAGAAGCTGGGAAGAGGGCTTCATCGAAAAGATGATTTTCGGCATTCACATAACTAAATCCTCATCTTAGAGAAAGGAGGTCAAAATGAGAAACAGGTTGTTGTTCGTCGGATTAGCATCGTTAGTCGCTATCACCGGTGTTGTTTACATTTGGCGTAAGCACAGGAAAGGAGGCTAAGATGAGAAAGAATCGATTGTTGGCTCTAGTGATCGGGGTTGCCCTTCTAGGCGCAGTGGGCTTTGCTTTTGTACCGCATGCAAATGCTTCCCCTTCGACGCCCTCAGAGGCAACCCCGCAAAGTTTAACAGATTCGGAGGGGAACTGCAATTCTCAGTATGCTGGCGTCTGGGTCACGGGCGAGGGTAAGGTGACGGTGGTACCAGATGTTGCTATCCTCAGTTTAGGGGTGGAGGTCCAGGCTATCACAGTGCAGCAGGCAATGGATGAGGCGGCTATTGCCATGGATCAGGTGATGACTGCCCTGCGCGCCAATGGGGTCGCTGAGCGGGATATCCAGACCCAGTGGTTCAATATCTACCCTGTGAGGGATTGGATAGACTGCGGCGTCTATCCCGAGCCTGAGTGGAAAGATTGCGGCAGGGAGGTCTTGATTGGCTACCGGGTGACGAATACGGTGAGCGCCAAGATCAGGGATGTGGAGGCCACCGGCAGCATAATTGACCGGGTAGCCGATGCTGGAGGCGACTCCACCCGAATTCAGGGGGTGAGCTTCACCGTGGACGACCCCTCACAGTACCACGGCGAGGCTCGGGAGAAGGCCATGGCTGATGCTAAAGCCAAGGCAGGGCACCTGGCCGCCCTTGCCGGCGTTGATCTCGGACGCCCCTTCTATATCTCTGAGAGTGGCGGTTTCGTTCCCATCTATCGGGATTATGCAATGATGGAAGGGGCTGCGGTTCCCCCTACCCCCATCAGCCCGGGGGAGACCGAAGTTACCCTCACCGTTCAGATGGCTTTTGCCATCGAGTAGGCGATAGATCGCTTGATAAAAGGGGACAGGTGAGCCTGTCCCCTTTTGCTTTGTTGCACTTTACCGAGGTAGGTGGTAGAATTGCTTCACTCAGGATTTCGAGGAAGAAAGCCGTTAGCGGTGCTTCTATGGAATACATGGAGCGTGCTCTTTCGCTGGCCAGGCTTGCCTTGGGCAAGGTCAGTCCTAATCCCGCCGTGGGGGCGGTGATCGTTAGGAATGGCGCTGTAATTGCCGAAGGATATACCCAACCCCCGGGCTCGGCTCATGCTGAAGTGGTAGCGCTGAAGCAGGCAGGGGGTGGAGCTCATGGTGCCACCATGTATGTCAGCCTTGAGCCCTGTTGCCATTTTGGGCGCACCCCTGCATGTACTCAGGCGATTATTGAAAGCGGCATCGCCGAAGTGCATATCGCCACTCTTGACCCCAATCCCCAGGTTTCGGGCCGGGGCCAGGCGGAGCTAGAGGCTGCGGGGATAAGGATTCACCTTGGTGAGGAGGAGGAAAAGGCTCGCCAGCTCAACGAAGCCTATATCAAGTTTATCACCAAGGGCTTGCCCTTCGTTACTGCCAAGTTCGCTACCAGTCTGGATGGCAAAATAGCCACTAGGACCGGGGATTCGAGATGGATTAGTGGCCCGGAGTCAAGGGAATACGTTCATCAACTGCGCCAGGCAGTGGATGCCATTATAGTTGGAGTGAATACCGTGCTTTCCGATGACCCTCAGCTTACAGCAAGAGATAAGCAAGGGCGGCCATTGGAAAGGCAACCCCTGCGAGTCATCGTGGATAGCGAGGCTCGCACCCCGGCCACAGCGCGGCTATTTGGAGAGCCGGGAACAACGATGGTAGCTGTGACCTCGGCTGTGCCCCGGGCTAAAGTGCGGGAATTCCAAGAGGTCGGAGCCGAGGTGCTGGAGGTTATCTCCAAGGATGGGTTGGTAAACCTTGAGGAACTGCTCAGGGAATTGGGAAGTAGGGGGAGCATTAGCGTTATGGTAGAGGGTGGCAGCACCCTTTTCGCCTCTCTATTTGAGCAAGGGCTGGTGGACAAAGTCATTGCCTTCATCGCTCCGATGATTATTGGGGGTAAGAGGGCGAATGTGGCCGTCGGTGGTGAGGGAGTGGAGAGAATTGACCAAGCGCTGCGGCTGAACCGAGTAACGGTCGAGCGCTTCGGCGATGATGTGAAGATCAGCGGTTATGTAGGAGGATAGGGATGTCACTGGTGGTGACGGTTTATGTTCCTAGCGGAATCGTGATGGCTGGCGATAGTCGAGTGACAGCTACTCGTAGGGAGGAGAAAAAGGAGGAGCAGCAAACCACAATAAAGGAGCAGCAGGTGGTGCTTTCGGATTATGGTTACAAGGTGATTGCCTTAGATATTGCCCCGGTGGGCATCTCCTGCTTTGATGCTGCCATAATCAATAATGAGCCTATTGACAGCCACATAGGCCGGTTTGCTGAGCAGGCACTGGCTAAGGGGGATAATGTATCCGAGGTGGCGACGAAACTGGTGTCTTACTTTAAAGATCGCTTTCCCAACGTGCCTGTGGGCTTCCAAGTCTGCGGCTACCGGGTGGAAAAAAACCTCAGCGTCCCTTACGTCTATACCTGTCACACGGTAAAAGAGGCATCACCAGCGCGAAGGAATATCAATCCACAGGGGAATGTAGTATATGGTCTGACCTTTAGTGGTGAGACCTCGGTGATTCAAAGGCTGATCGCTAAGGATTTTGTGCCCCGGTTGGATGCTATGCCCCTTCAGGACGCCATCGACTACGCCATTCACCTGATCCGGACCACAATCGATACTTTGAGATTTGAACCCAGATTTCCCACTGTTGGGGGGTCAATAGATGTGTTGGTAATCACCCCTCCAGGAAAACTGGATTTTGTCCAGCGGAAGGAGCTTCACGGAGGCTAGATGTTCACCGGAATTGTTGAAGAGGTAGGCACGGTTAAGGCGGCTCAATCTGGCAAGCTGACAATTTCTGCAAAACAGGTTATTGAAAGTACGAACAAAGGCGATAGCATTGCCGTGAACGGGGCTTGCCTCACCGTTACTGAGCTCGGGGATGATTACTTCTCTGTAGATATCATGCCCGAGACGCTCAGGCGCACCAACCTGGGAATGCTTAGCTCTGGCGATCCGGTGAATCTGGAACGCCCGTTGGCGGTGGGCGGTCGCCTCGGAGGGCACTTCGTCCAGGGGCATGTTGATGGGATGGGGAAGATGGTATCGGCAACACGAGAGGGTGAGGCTCTTCTCTTAAGAGTTGAGGCATCTGGGGAGATGATGAGATATATAGTTGAAAAAGGCTTTGTTGCTGTCGATGGGGTTAGCCTGACAGTGGTTGAGCATGACAAAAGCTCATTCAAGGTCTCTTTGGTCTCCTATACGCTGCAAAATACCAACCTGGGTGGCAAAAAGCCTGGGGATTTTGTTAATATAGAGGTGGATATTATAGCCAAGTATGTGGAACGACTGAGAGCTGGGGAAGGCTCGGCCATAACCGAGGAATTCCTGGCTGAGCATGGCTTCCTCAACCGTTAGCTTGGAGGATTGGAAATGGCGCTGGCAACGATTCCAGAGGCGATCGAGGACATACGGGAAGGCAGGTTTTTGATCATTGTCGACGATGAAGATCGCGAGAATGAAGGCGACCTGGTAATAGCTGCGGAAAGGATAACCCCGGAGGCGGTAAATTTCATGGCTAAGCATGGACGGGGGCTCATCTGCCTGCCCGTCATCGGACAGAGGCTTGATGAGCTAAGAATTCCGATTATGGTTCGGGAAAATACCTCAAAGCACGGAACAGCCTTCACCGTTTCCATTGAAGCCAAACACAAGGTGACTACCGGCATCTCTGCCCACGACCGAGCGGCCACTATCAAAGCGGTGCTCGACCCAGCTACTAAACCCGAAGACCTGGTTTGCCCCGGTCACACCTTCCCCCTGCGAGCCAGGGAAGGAGGGGTGCTGGTGAGGGCGGGGCATACCGAGGCCGCCGTCGATCTGGCAAGAATGGCCGGGCTCTATCCTGCAGGGGTGATCTGCGAGATCATGAGCGAAGATGGCACCATGGCTCGCTTGCCTGAGCTTGAAACCATGGGGGAGAAATTCGGTATTAAGATAGTGACCGTCGCCGACCTCATCGCCTATCGTAGGCGTCATGAAAAGCTGGTGCGGTGTATGGCTGAGGCAAGTTTGCCCACAAGGTATGGGGAGTTTGTTGCCTTTGCCTATAGGAGCATCACCGACCCTGATGAACACGTGGCTCTGGTGAAGGGGGATATATCTGGAGAGGAGCCGGTGCTGGTCCGGGTGCATAGCGAATGCCTCACTGGGGACATCTTCGGCAGCCTGCGCTGCGACTGTGGCGATCAGATAGTCCTCGCCATGCAGGCTATTGCCAAAGAAGGAAGAGGCGTTTTCCTCTACATGAGGCAGGAAGGTAGGGGCATTGGGCTGCACAACAAAATCCGTGCCTATGCCCTCCAGGATCAGGGGCTGGATACTGTGGAGGCCAACGAATCGCTGGGCTTTCCCGCCGACCTTCGCGATTACGGCATCGGCGCCCAGATACTGGTCGACCTTGGTATCAAGGAAATTCGCTTGCTGACCAATAACCCGAAAAAGGTGGTTGGCCTTGATGGTTATGGGCTCAAGGTGGTGGAGACACTGCCCCTTATCGCTGCTCCTAACCCGATCAATATCCACTACCTGGAGACGAAGCAGAAGAAGATGGGCCATCTCTTGGATATGGAGGATATGGAAGGATAGAGTCATCGAGTTTGATATAAAGGCTGCCGAAAGGAAGGTGAAAAATGCCACCACAGGCAAAATTGGCTTTCATTGCTCTGGTGCCCGATGCTGATCCTGAGAAGCATCTTTGCACGATGACCACTGGGATGGTTGAGTTGACTGTGCAGCTTGTTACCAACATGAAACAGGCCATCGATATGGCCAAGCAACTGGCGGACCAGGGATGTAGCGCAATTGAACTGTGCGGCGCATTCGGCAATGCCATGACTGGCCGGATTGCCGACGCAGTGAGGGACAAGGCCACTGTCGGTTCCGTCCGCTTCGACCTTCACCCTGCGTTGGGCAAAAGCGGCGACGATATTTTTGGGGGCTAAGGGTTGAATTCAGTCTTTGTCCTAAGACTTAACAGGAGGTAATATTGAGCAAAAGATATGAAGGCACGCTTCTGGGCGAGGGTTTGAGGTTTGGGGTGGTGATTTCCCGGTTTAACGAGTTCATAACTGCAAGGCTTCTGGAGGGGGCTGAGGACGCACTGCTACGTCACGGCGTCAAAGAGGGCGATATTGAGGTTGCCTGGACGCCGGGCTCTTTTGAGATTCCTTTGGTGGCCAAGAAAATGGCCCAATCAGGGGAATATGCTGCCATTATCTGCCTGGGTGCAGTGATCCGCGGAGGAACGCCTCATTTTGACTATATTGCCAATGAGGTGAGCAAGGGGATCGCTGCGGTTGGGCTGGAGACAGGAATGCCTGTTATCTACGGAGTGGTCACCGCAGACACCCTGGAGCAAGCCATTGAGCGAGCGGGAACCAAAATGGGGAACGCCGGCTTTCAGGCGGCGATGAGCGCCATAGAAATGGCGAACCTGATTCAGGCCGTTACTCAGTGACCTTATATACCCGATCGCCGCGCCTCACCCGGTCAGGGACTTTGATCCCTACAGCATCACCTGGCTTTGCCTCTTCGACATCGACATTGTTGATCTGCATCGATACCACCACCAGCTCTATGTCGGTGGTATGACCTTGGATGTGAAGCTTGTCTCCCACCTTGAGCGTGGCAGTGAGATCGATGCCGGCCACCACCGGTCGGGCAAAGAAGTCGCTTACCTTGCCTACTTCCTCTTCGGCCATTGAAAGCCCTCCTTTCTAGAAATAGTATACCTGCTCCCCTATTGGAAATCAATATTTTTTCGCAAACCCCTTGACAAGAGGATTTCAGCTTTTTATAATAATTAGAACATATGTGCGATACAGGACGGAAAATTCTTCACGTTGATCTGGATGCTTTTTTTGTCTCCGTGGAGCGGGTGCTAAATCACGGGCTTGGGGACAGGCCGGTGGTGGTCGGTGGCGAGCCCGGCCGTCGCGGAGTAGTTGCCTCTGCCTCCTATGAAGCCAGGGCTTATGGGGTTCATTCCGGAATGCCTCTGGCTCAGGCTCAGCGAATCTGCCCTCAGGCCGTCTTCCTCAGGGGCAGCTTCCCTCGCTATCAGGATGCCTCGCAGAGGTTCATGGGAATCTTGAGCGAGTTCACCCCTGACCTTGAGCCGGCAGGTATCGACGAGGCATACCTTGACCTCACTGGCTTCGAATCACTCTACGGCCCCGCTTCGGAGACTGCGCTGAGGATAAAACGGAGGGTAAAGGACGAAATAGGGCTCACTGCATCCGTCGGCATCGCCAGCTCAAAGGTGGTGGCTAAGGTTGCCTCCGACATGGCAAAGCCGGATGGGGTGCTGGAGGTGGCCCCCGGTGAGGAGCGCCTTTTCCTGGCCCCGCTTCCCCTCGCCAGGCTCCCATGCGTGGGCCCAAAGACGGAAAAGGTACTCAAAGGGATGGGGCTGGTAACTATCGGGCAGCTAGCCGATATGCCACCCTATGTTTTGAAGGCAAGGCTCGGCCTGATGGGAGAAGTGATTCACCGTTATGCCAAGGGGGTCGATGAACGCAAGGTTGAACCTGCAGCAGCGGCCAAATCCATAAGCCGGGAAACCACCTTTATCCAGGATACTCTGGATTATCCTTTTCTTAGAGCCGCCCTGTATTATCTCAGTGAGAGGGTAGGCGCCGAATTGCGTCGCGATGGGAGGATGGCGAGGTGTGTCATCCTTAAGCTCAGGTATGCCGATTTCCATAACATCACCCGCCATTGCACCCTGAGCCAGGCGACAGATGCCGACCGGGCCATCTTTGATATCGGGCTTGAGCTTCTGGAGAGGTCGCTGTGCTACAGGCGGCAACGAGTGCGCCTTGTTGGCATTGGGGTATCAAGTCTGGTCGGCGGTGGTAGGCAGCTCAGCTTGCTTCATTCCTCGACACAAGGCTGGGGATGCCTGGACCGGGTCATTGACCGCATCCGCGATAAATATGGCTTCGCTGCTATTCAGAGAGGACGAACTCTGGTGCTCAATAATTTCTTCCCCGTGGAGAATGGTGGGTACCTTTTAGCCACCCCTGCTCTTTCCCGCTAATAGAGTCTCTTCTGCAGTTTCCTTGACACAGGTAAAGGCCAATGCTATAGTTTAGCTGCTTTGCTGAAGGCAAATTGGAGGTTTTTAGATAGTGGAACTAGTTCAAAAGATGCTTGACGGGAGCGATCAGTCCTTGGCTCGTCTCATCACACTTGTGGAGAGGGATGCTCCCGAAGTACCGCAGATAATGAGCCTGATCAATCCTCATCTTGGCCATGCCTATCTTATTGGCATTACCGGTCCCCCGGGAGGTGGTAAGAGCACCCTGGTTGACCGGCTGACCGCAGTGATGCGGAGCAGGGATTTTTCAGTGGGCATCGTGGCTGCTGATCCCACCAGCCCCTTTTCCGGCGGCGCCTTGCTCGGCGATCGAATCAGGATGCAACAACACTAC
>Ga0180433_10010622_pt1 | contig 11041 bp, 9 predicted proteins | sample SS_ome_8_FD_132980 | JGI IMG/M metagenome (GOLD analysis project Ga0180433, IMG submission 132980) | Hypersaline lake sediment archaeal communities from the Salton Sea, California, USA - SS_1_D_1 metaG | ecosystem: Environmental > Aquatic > Non-marine Saline and Alkaline > Hypersaline > Sediment...
ACTTGGCTATGCCACCCTATTTTTCTTTTAAAGAAGAAAGAAGATCCATTATACTCATATCCATGACTTGTTTTCAAATATGAATTTCATGACGCGATATACAACCAGAGAATTTTGCTCTTTTTTAGGCATAGAACCGCCCGCTCTTTTGCCTACTTTTTTTTCATCTGTTGCCATCGATTCGAGAAAAGTAACCTCCGGAGGGCTCTTTATCGCCTTGGAGGGTGATAGGGTCGATGGACATGACTATGTAAAGGAAGCTCTTAAGAGAGGAGCTGCGGCAGCACTTGTAAAAAACTCATTTCAAGAGGCTGTAGATCTTCCTCTTCTTCGAGTTGCAGATACGTTCGATGCCCTCCAGCTTGCAGCACAGCAATATGTTGCATCTAGGCGTAAAGATTCTACTGTTATTGCAATCACAGGATCCGTTGGAAAAACGACCACCAAGCATTTTATCGAAACACTTTTAAGGCCCTACTTCTCTATCTTTTCCCCAAAAGGTAATCAGAATTCTCAAAGAGGGCTCCCTCTTGCGATCTTGAATGAATATGAGGGCAATGAGGAAGTTTTGCTCGTTGAAGTATCGATGTCTGAAAAAGGGCAGATTCAAAGACACACGGAAATTATCCCGCCAGATATCGCTCTTCTTACCAATATCTCTCTTGTCCATGCAGAGAATTTTTCGTCGCTCGAGACCCTTGCAGAGGCAAAAGGGGAGGTGTTTTCTCATCCCCACACACAGTATTGCATCTGTCCATACAAAGAACATCAGCAATTTTTCAGAGAAAAAGAGTATCTTACCTATTCAGTCGATGAGAAAGAAGCGGATTGGAGCATGTCTAGAGAGCCTTTTTTCTTCATTGAAAAGGGAGAGAGTTTTCTTATGGATGAGCCTCAGGTGCCATCAGAAAGGCTTTTTTCTAATGTGCTTGCAACCATGGCAGTTGGAAGACTGATGGGTTTATCAATTGAGCAGATTGAAAAAGGGCTTAGAGGACTTACCCTCCCACCGATGCGTCTTGAAAAAATTGAAAAAAAAGGTCTCATCTTTATAAAAGATTGCTATAATGCGGCCGAAGACTCTATCTGTCTTGCTCTTGATTACCTTTCGTCGATCCATCCAGAAAGGCGCAAACTAGCGCTCCTTTCAGGGGTTCGTGAATTGGGGCCTTTTGCCGAGGAGGTAAATCAAAAAGTGGGCTCGTATGCTCTTTCAAAGGCAGATATTCTTTTTTGCTTTGAAGAAGAAGCTCGTCCGTTTGTTGCAGAATGGGAGAGGGTAGGAAGGCGCATTGTTTGGAGAAAAGAGCTTTCTGATCTTATTGAAGAGGTAAGAAAAGAGCTCAAAGAAGGAGATGTGCTTCTTGTAAAAGGGTCGAGAAAATATAAGTTAGAAGATGCCTTGGAGACAATCCTTGGAGGCACTTAGCATAATAGGAAAACGATGATTTATATCTTACTTGAATATTTTAAAAGCCACTATGGAGTACATGTCCCTGCAGCTTTTTATTACACGTCGAGTAAGATTATGCTCTCTTTATGCAATTCCCTCTTTTTTATCTTCTGTTTTGGAACCTTTTTTATTCGCAAGCTCTATGAGCTGAAAATTGGTCAGCCTATTCGTGAGTTTAGTGGCTTTTTACTTGCGCAACTCCACCAGAAGAAGAAAAACACACCGACGATGGGAGGTATTCTCATCCTTTTGTCCTCTCTTTTTTAGATGCTCTTATGGCTCGACTTTTCCTGTAGCTATACCTGGATTTTACTCTTTACGACCCTCTTTCTCGGTCTTGTTGGGGCGGTAGACGATTATTTAAAATTACGCTCAAAAAACTATAAGGGGATGAGAAGCCTTTATAAGTTTCTTTTTCAGTCAGTCTGGGCAGGGCTTGTTATTTTCTACCTCCAGGTTCCTGAGGTACATCATTTTTTCGAAGCGACCTTTTCTATTAAGATGCCTCTTATAAAGGACGTTTTGAGCGAAAAGATGACCATTTTGCCTTTAGAGGACTATATGGCAAGGCTCTATGTGCCCTTTTTTAAAGAGCCTGTCTATATTTTTTCAGGGCTAGGGATTCTTGGTGCGGTGCTTTTTCATGCCTTTGTCCTTGTGGGCTCTTCTAATGCGGTCAACCTTACAGATGGTCTCGATGGTCTTGCTTCAGGCCTTGTTATTTTTGTCGCCTGCGTTTTAACTATTTTTGCCTTTCTCTCGAACCATATTGAGATTGCAGACTACCTCAACATTCTCTATGTCGATCAGAGTGGGCAGGTTGCCGTTTTTCTTGCTGCGATTATAGGGGCGGTATTGGGCTTTTTATGGTTTAACAGCCATCCTGCAGAGGTGTTTATGGGAGATATTGGTTCTCTCTCTTTGGGTGGTATTTTGGGTGTGAGCGCGCTTCTTTTAAAAAGGGAGCTTCTCTTTGGTTTGGTCGGAGCTCTTTTTGTCATCGAGGCACTCTCTGTGATTATTCAAGTGATTAGCTACCGGTATTTTAATCAGAGAAGAGTCTTTCGCTGTGCGCCATTGCACCATCACTTCGAGTATTTAGGCTGGCCAGAATCAAAGGTTGTGATTCGTTTTTGGATTGTAGCATTTTTACTCGGACTGATAGGGCTTGTCTCTATAAAATTTCAGTAGGAAAAGGGTATGTTTCTCATCTTAGGGTTAGGAGTTTCAGGGCAGTCAGTCGTTCGTTTTTTAGAAAGAAAAAATCTGCCCTTCCATACTGCTGATGATAGGGAGCAAAAAGAAGTATCCTTAGATCAAATAGACTGCATTGTTGCCTCGCCTGGTATTCCACCGTATCACCCTCTTATAGTACAAGCAGAAGAAAAAGGCATAGAGGTCATCTCTGACATTGAATTGGGCCTACGAGAAGAAAAGCTTCCAACGCTTATTGGTGTAACCGGCACCAATGGCAAGACGACGACAGCACTCTTATTACAAAAGATGTTACAAGAAGGAGGAAGAGAAGCCGAGGTTGTAGGGAACATCGGGACCCCCTTTCTTGATCTTTTGCCAACAAAAAACACACTTATAGTTGAGCTAAGCTCCTTTCAGCTGATGAGGACCTATACGAAAAAATTTGCCTATGGCCTTATCCTCAATATTACCCCTGACCATCTCGACTATCATGGGAGCTTTGAAGCGTATAAGGCCGCAAAAATGCGCCTCTTTGATCTTGCAGAAACGGTGTTTTTTAGAGAAAGTGCAAGCAACTTTGAAGCGGCATATATGGTTGCAAAAGAGTTTTCTCTTACCCTTCAGGAGGCTGAATATGCCTACGCTTCTTTCAAAAAGCCTCCCCACCGAATGCAGTTTCTTGTAGAAAAGGAGGGGATTTCTTATGTCGATGACAGCAAGGCGACAAATATTGCGGCAGTATTTGCTGGGGTAGATGCCACGAACGGGCCCGTCGTGCTCATTGCTTGTGGCGTCTATAAGGGGGAGAGCTATCAAAAATGGGTAGAGGCATTTAAAGATAAGGTACGCTATATTATTGCTTTTGGAGAATCAGCTCCTTTAATAGAGAAGGACATTGGGGATCACATTCCTGTACTGCGTGTAGACTCTATGGAAGAGGCGATTGTTCAGGCAAAAAAAGTGTGTCCTCCAGGTGGAACCGTGCTCCTATCTCCAGGAGGGAGCAGTTTTGATATGTATAAGGATTACAAAGCTCGAGGGCTTCATTTTCAACAATTGGTAGAAAAAGTATGAAATTTTCAAAAAGAGATACGATCGTTATCGCCATACTCGTCAACGTATCACTTCTTTTTATCCTCTTTGCGCTCGCAAAGAAAAATGATGGAGCAAAAGAGGTTATTGTGCAGCGGGTAGTACAAGAAGAGAGCATTGCCGCAGTAGAAGAAGAAAAGATCACCCCAAAAGCACCTGTCGACGAGGTAGATCAAGTTCTTCAAAAATTCAATCAGAAAAAACGCCTTGTAGTTGCAGAAGAACCCGTTTCTTCCGACAAAGAGGAGGCAGAATGGCATATTGTTCGAGTAAAAAGAGGAGATACCCTTCAAAAGATTGCTAAACAATATCAAACGACGTCAAAGATACTTAAAGAGACAAATGAGTTAACCTCTTCAGACCTTCGCCTCGGTCAGTTATTGCGTATTCCTAAAAAAGAGGAAGTAGAAGAAAAGGAGGAAAATCAGGTTGAACCGATCTACTATACGATAAAAAGTGGTGATAACCCTTGGAAGCTCGCTCGTAAATTCCATGTCAAATATGATGAACTTCTAGCCCTTAACAACCTTGACGAGGAAAAAGCTAAAAATCTGAAGGTAGGACAGAAGATAAGGATTCGTTAAGTGGTATATAAAAGCTCCTATATCCTTGTACCAGCCTGTCTTATTTTCGTTATTGGCATTGTTATGATTTTCAATACGACCTCTGCCGATGCTATAGACCACTCTTTAATCGAAGAGTATTATGGCCCTTTCCTCCGGCAGATCGGTTATGCCTGTCTTGCTTTTTTGCTCTCTTTGCTCGTCTATAAAGTCGGGTATAAAAAGTGGATTGATTATGCCCCCTACTTACTTTTCTTTTTTTCCCTCTGCCTGCTTGCAGTGTTTATTCCAGGTATTGGTATCTCTGTAAATGGAGCCAAACGTTGGATCTCTCTTTTTGGTTTTAGTATCCAGCCCTCTGAATTTGTCAAATATACGATTTTGGTCTACTTCATCTACTCCTTGCGCGCATATGGAGGAAAGATTTCTACTTTTAAAGAATTTATAGGAGCTTTGAAATTTCTGAGCATTCCCTTTTTGCTCATTCTTTTAGAGCCAAATAATGGCACGGTGGCAGTGATGGGAATGGCGCTTATCGCTCTTTTCTTTATCACACGGGTGCCACTTTCTTTTTGGGCAATGCCTATGTGTGTGTGTATATTTATGGGCACTCTTTTTGCCTGGAACTTGCCCTATGTGCGTGCAAGAATTGAGGTGTATCGCCATCCTGAAAAAGATCTGCTTGGAAAGGGGCACCAGCCTTTTCAGGCAAAAATTGCAGCAGGCTCAGGAGGTCTTCTAGGACGCGGTCCAGGGGCAAGTATACAGAAATTTAGTTACCTTCCTGAGTCACAAAATGACTATATTGCAGCAATTTACGCAGAAGAATATGGTTTTTTGGGTATTCTTGTTCTGATTGCTCTCTACAGTATTATTGCTATTTTGGGCTTTAAAGTAGCCTTTCTTGCGAGAGATATTGAGGGGGTCTATATTGCAGCCTCCTTTTCCTTTCTCCTCTCACTCCAAGCCTTTTTGAATTTAGCGGTTGTTTCAGGCCTTCTACCAAGTACAGGGTTAAACTTGCCTTTTTTAAGCCAGGGAGGCTCCTCTCTATGGGCGAATGCGATGGCTCTTGCAATGATTATGAGTGTACAAACAAAGAGAGCAATATGAAAAAGATATGTATTGCCGCAGGAGGCACTGGAGGCCATCTTTTTCCTGCAAATACAGTTGCAAAAAAACTAAGAGAAAAAGGGCATGCTGTTTTCTTTGTAGGCCACCGTTTACAAAATAACGCCTACAGGGAAAAAGATTTTTCTTTTTATGATATCGCCTCATCTCCCTTAAAGGGGAATCCATTTAAGGTTCTCTACTTGCTTCTGAAGGGTTTTTTTCAGAGCTTTTGGATACTTCAAAAAGAAAAAACAGATCTTATTGTCAGTTTTGGCTCCTACCATACAGCTCCTCTTCTTTTAGCTGCTAGAGTTCTTTGTAAGCCCTATATTTTGCATGATTCAAACGTCACTTTAGGTAAGGTAACGCTCCTTTTTAAAAAGGGTGCTGCTTTTGTTGCAACGCCTTTCCCTGGAGAAAACCAAGTTGAGATGCCTTTAAAGGAGGACTTCTATAGAGATCAACCTCTTTCATATGAAAAATATGGTCTTGAAGAGAGTAAGAGAACGATTTTAGTTTTGGGTGGTTCGCAAGGAGCTAAAATGCTTAATCAGCTTGTCGATCCGCTGCGAGAAATCCTTGGGGATGGATATCAATTTATTCATCTTACAGGCAAAGAAACCTGCCTTGAAAAAGGGTTATATAGAAAGGACTTTGAGGCTTCTATGGCTCCATTATGGCGTCTTGCAGACTTTGCCATATGTCGAGCAGGGGCCAATACACTTTTTGAAGCAATCTATACAGAAACGCCTGCGCTTTTTATCCCTTATCCATATGCTACAGAGGGCCATCAGAAACAGAATGGTCGTTTTATGGAAAATGTAGTCAAAGGCGGAAGAGTGTTACTTGAAGAAGAACTGTCTCTCCCAAAAGTACAAAATGAGATAAAGACTTTTTTTTCAGAAGAACAATTAGAGAAGATGAAAAAGGCTATAGCAGAATATAAGAGAACATCCGCTGGAGAGGACTTTGTGGAGGTAATTGAGAAGTATGAATGAGCACTACCATTTTATTGGTATCGGCGGTATTGGAATGAGTGGATTAGCAAAAATCCTTCTTTCTAAAGGAAAGCAAGTTTCAGGAAGTGACCTTGTAAAAAGTGCGATAGTTGAGGATTTAGAAAAAAAGGGCGCTCAGGTATTTTTAGGGCAGAAAAAAGAGAATATATCTCGACATGCAACTTGTGTATATAGCAGCGATATTAAAGAGGACAACCTTGAGTTTAAAGAAGCAAAACTTCTTTTATGTCCTATGCTTCACCGATCTGACCTTTTAAAGGAACTGATTGAAGGGCATGAGGTATGTGCTGTAGCAGGAACCCATGGAAAGACGACAACCTCTTCTTTGCTTACTCACCTTCTTTGTGAAGCAGAAAAAGCGCCTTCCTTTGCAGTAGGGGGCATATTGCCTCACTATCAAACCAACGCGGCACTCAATAGCGGTACACACTTTGTTATTGAAGCAGATGAGAGTGATGGCACCTTTTTAAAATATGCCTATACAAAAGCAATTATTACGAACATTGATACCGACCATCTTGCACACTATAAGAGCTTTGATGCTATTGTAGGCGCATTTTCTCAGTTTATTGCAAAGGCCGAAGGAGAACAGAGCATTTTCTATTGCAGTGATGATCCTATCCTAGCGAAAATTGGCAAAGGGGTATCCTATGGGTTTGAGAAAGGGGCTGATCTTTTTGGATCCAATTTTCAGCAGAGCGGTATGTCGATCTCTTTTGATGTAACGTTTCAAGGAAAGGAATATACAAACGTCCAGGTTTCTTTGATTGGAAAGCATAATGCATTAAATAGTCTCGCAGTTTTTGGTTTTGGCCTTGCTATGGGTATTGCAGAGAGAGTGATCAGAAAGGCCCTTCTTTCTTTTTCCCCTCCCAAGAGGCGTATGGAAAAGAAAATTGATATGAAGTCTCTTCTTTTTTTCGATGACTATGCCCACCATCCTACAGAAATTCAAACAACGATTGAGGGAATTAAGAAAGCCTTTAGAGAGAAGCGTCTCGTTGTGCTTTTTCAGCCTCATAGAGATGATAGAATTGCTTCAGTTTTAGATGAGTTTCATGGGGTGTTTAAAAAAGCTGATCTTCTCATAATGACAGATATGTATAAATCTTCGGACGAAAAGGTTGGAGAGCAGTTAGAGGCAATTATTCGAAAAAGCCACCATATGCCTATAAAGAGAGTTTCTCGAGAAAAACTTCTAGAGGAAATTTTTCCCCTTATTCAGCCCCACGATGTCTGGATAAGTCTTGGTGCTGGTGATATTTCAAAAGTTGCAGAAGAGCTTCAGGAGAAGTTAGAGAGCACGCCATTGAAGAAATTGCGGATTGCTCTTTTGTGTGGAGGAATGAGTGTTGAGCATGAGATATCTCTTTTATCTACTCAAGCGGTTCTACAGCATATCGACAGAGATCTTTATGACATTCATCTTATCTATATTGATAAGGATGGTTTTTTTCATTTAGTTGATGAAAACTTCTTACCACTCTCTATTTCAGATAAGAATCAGCCTATTACAAAAGAGGTTTTGGACCTACTGTATGAGGCAGATCTTGTTTTTCCTGTTTTACATGGTCCTCACGGAGAGGATGGAGCGATACAAGGTTTTTGCAAGACACTAAGAAAGCCCTGTGTGGGCTGTAGTGTAGAAAGTAGTGCAATTGGAATGAACAAGGTGGCTACTAAAAAAATTGTCGAGCATATAGGCATTGCAACTGCACTATTCCGAGCATGCTCAGAAAGTGAGTGGGAGGAAAAGGGTCTCAGAGTAATAGAAGGGCTTAATTTTCCTCTTTTTATAAAACCCGCCCACCTTGGATCAAGCGTTGGCATCTATAAGTGTGTAGATGAAAAAGACCTTGTAGCAAATATGGAGAAGGCGTTTTGTTATGATACCCTTCTTCTTATTGAGGAGGCAATTTCTGGGAGGGAAATTGAGTTTGCCCTCACAGGTAATGAGAATGTGCATGTAGCAAGAAGTGCTGAAATTGAGACAAAAGGGCAGTTTTATAGTTATGATGCAAAGTATGCAGCTGGTGGCTTTCAACTTACATGTCCTTCAGATCTACCTGAAGAGATAGAAGCAAAAGGACGTGAGCTTGCACAAAGGGTATACAAAGCTCTGTACTGTTGTGGCTATGCACGAGTAGACTTTTTTCTCAATGACGAAGGAAAGTTTTACTTAAATGAGGTCAATCCTATTCCAGGTATGACGCAGAATAGTGCTTTTCCAAAGATGTATATGGATACGCTTTCTTTGCCCGAGCTTTTTGATCGGATGATCATATTGGCCCTAGAGCGCTACAGAAAAGAGGAATTGATTTTTCACCATTCGTTAAAAAAATGAGAAAGAAGACGGTAACTACGAAAGAAGCTTTTTTGTTTGTGCTAAAGGCAACATGTATCTTTTGGTCTCTTACCTATGTTCTGTATGCACTTTACAGTCATTGCAGGTACCGGTTAGAGGAGAGCCCTTCCTACAATATTGTTGCAGTTGTATCAAAAAGTCCCGTTCAAAAAAAACTACCTCCAAGGCTGTTACAGGAGATTCTCGATCTTTCTCAAGACAAACCAACGAATATGTTCCGCTTTGATATGAAGAGGGCAAAACAAAGGTTTGAGCAGTATGGGTGCTTTAAAAAGGTAAAGATGAGGCTTCAGCGGCCAGGGGTGCTTATTGTAGACTATGATCTTTATGAGCCCTATGCCGCCCTTGGAGATTATGAAAACCTGGCAGTAGATAGGGCTAAAAAACACATTTTCCCTATGCATCCCTTTTTTACGCCAAAAAAACTCCCTGAGATCTACCTAGGAACCCTTTCAAAAGAGCGAATGGACTTTGCCTTTGAGGTGCTTCATTATGCAAAGAAAAAGATTCAGAAAAGGTATACAGTTATTTCCGTTGATGTCGGGCCCTATTTTGCTTTTAAACCAGTAAAGGAAATTATTCTGCACTGCAAAGGCGAGAATGACTTTTTTTTGCGGCTTTGCGGAGATAGGTGGAAAGAGAATATTGCGCAGTTTATCAATTTTGAGCAAAAAGAAGAGGGTTCTTTTGTGGTTGATTTTCGTGTTCCGGGCATTGCATTATGGATGCCGTATACAAAAGAGAAAGTATGAATAGTCGCTTGCAAATCTTTGGATGCAAAGATCAAAAGAATTTGAAAACCACCGAGAGAAGAAGTAGGGCATTCTGCCCCTCTTTAATTAACGTCTGTGTAACTTATGTTCCTTGGATGTATTGTCTAAAAGTATTTAGAAAACCACAGAGGGCACAGAGCTCACAGAGAGAAAGAGGTTTTGATTTACTTCTGAGGGCTTTTTTTCAAAAAAGCCCCCTCTCTGCGCTCTCTGTGATCTCTGTGGTTTTCTAAATACTTTTAGACATTGTGTTGGAAGTGTATTGCTATAGTTAGTCAAGACTTTTTCCAAAATATGCAAAAAAACAGAAGTATATAAGTGTCTTGTTTTAAGTAAAATAAAACAAGTTGCTTAGCAGAATGGGAAAAAGGGCACTCTGCCCCTGTTTCCGGGCCTCTGTGGTTTAAAAAACACCTTTAGTACAGGAACAGAAAGACAGTATGAATTTTGATAGGTTATCAGAAAATATCTTAGAAGCTGTACAAGAGAGGCTTGCAGATATCTTAGACCCCTTTTTTCGCCGTCTTATTATCATCGCGGGCCCAACTGGAGTGGGGAAAACAGAGCTCTCCTTACGCCTTGCAGAGAAGATAAGGGGGGAGATTATCTCAGCTGATTCGGTGCAGGTCTATAAGGATATGGATATTGGGACTGCCAAAGTCTCTTTAGAAGATAGAGTTCGTATTCCTCATCATCTTATTGATGTTCAAGAATGCAGTGAGCCTTTTGATGTCGTGCAATTTTATGAAGCTGCCAAAATGGTCTCATTAGACATCTTAAAACGCCATAAAGTGCCCATAATCGTTGGGGGAACAGGGTTTTATATTCACGCGTTAATGTATGGCCCTCCTGAGGGCCCCCCCTCAGATAAAGGGACGAGGCAGCATTTACTCGAACAGTATGAAAAAGTTGGAATCGAGCCTCTTTTTGAGCGTCTTGGTGAACTAGACCCTGATTATGCTGAGACGATCCATAAGCATGATATCCAGAAAGTAATACGCGGATTAGAGATTATTGAGTTGTCAGGTCTTCCTGTAAGTAGTTTTTCTTGGCATAAGCGTGAGCCGGAGAGCTTTTTTGATTTTTGTCCCTTCTTCTGTTACATGCCCCGTGAAGCGCTCTATAAGCGCATTGAGAGGCGCTGTGAGGAGATGCTAGAAGAAGGGCTGCTGAAAGAGGTATGCGCACTGGATGCAAAGGGTATCCGAAAAAACAGGGCGGCAAGGCAGGCAATAGGATATAAGCAGTGCCTTGAGTTTTTGGATACAGGGCAGAGTAAAGAAGACTATACCCGCTTTGTCGAGCAGTTTAAGCAATCCTCTCGAAAGCTTGTGAAAAGACAACTTACCTGGTTTCGAAAAGAGCCTCTTTTTGAGTGGATTGATATGTCCCGCCTTTCTTATGATGAAGCTGTGCAGCTTATTATTAATCGTTATAACGAACAAAATAAAAATCAGTTATTTACA
>Ga0180433_10010623_pt1 | contig 11040 bp, 6 predicted proteins | sample SS_ome_8_FD_132980 | JGI IMG/M metagenome (GOLD analysis project Ga0180433, IMG submission 132980) | Hypersaline lake sediment archaeal communities from the Salton Sea, California, USA - SS_1_D_1 metaG | ecosystem: Environmental > Aquatic > Non-marine Saline and Alkaline > Hypersaline > Sediment...
AACTATTCTGGTCTTTACGTGCAAGAGTTGTAATTATTCTTTTTACACGACCGTTCCCGGCCTGATAAGGCGATGCGCCGGCAGGTATATCGTCTCTAAAAAAGGCCTGCCCGACAGGTTCTAACAACCTTTAAGCTGCACTCGCTGCGGCTTGAAAGACATCGAGCTTTTCAAATGCCTTCGATAATGAACTCATTTTTTCCTCGAATTGAACTGGCTACTGTTTTCAAACAACCGCGATACCGATTTTCCCGCCGACACCTCTTACGTACTCGACGGCGAGCTTATATTCTCCGGCGTGCAGATTACCGGCACGGTTAGCCCGCAATGGGCGAACCAGGATATCGGTATCGAAAGCAACGCCGCCGAGCCGCTGTATGTTGCCGTATCCAACGGCGCCGGCACACCTGCTGTGGTAGTCCACGAAGACCCGGCAGCGGCAACGATTGATGCATGGATTGAGTGGATTATCCCGCTGTCGGCCTTTGCCGAGAAGGGCATTGATCTGGCTGATATTGACAGGATCGTGATTGGTTTTGGTACCCAGGGCAACATGACAAGCCCCGGCGGTTCCGGCAAGATGTTCTTCGACGATATTGCGCTATATCGACTGAGAAATGCTCTTGAAGAGTAAACGGATTTCATAAAAATCAGGATAAACATCAATTCGGGGCCTATACGGATTGACTCGGCATTCGCAAGCGAGTATTATGGCTAACCTGGACGGCAAAGTTCGCACAAAATTCGGCCGAACGGAATTTCTAAGTATATTACAGCCGATTTCATGTAAGACTTCGTTCTTATAAAACAGGATATAATTTGACAACGAAACATCGAAAAGGAGAAAATATGGCAAATTCAAATGAATGCGGCAAAGATCCGGGCACAACGCGACGTGAATTCCTGAAAAATACCGGCCGGATAGCGGCCACTTCTACTCTGGCGGCCGGGCTGGCTCCGCGCATCTACGCAGCGGGAAGCGGTACTATTAAGGTAGCCCTGGTCGGCTGCGGCGGCCGGGGCACCGGCGCGGCCTCGAATGCCCTGTCCGTAAAGAACGGCCCAATCAAACTCGTTGCACTGGCCGACGTCTTCCAGAGCCGCCTTGATCGCAGCTACAAAAATCTTCAAAAAGGACACGAGCAACAATTAGACGTACCGAAGGATCGCCAATTCCTCGGCTTCGACGGTTACAAAAAAGCCATGGACTGCCTTGACAAAGGCGACGTGGTGATTCTTGCAACTCCGCCGGCATTCCGCTGGGTACATTTTACCTATGCCATCGCTAAAGGCCTCAATGTTTTCATGGAAAAGCCGGTCACAGTTGACGGCCCGACCACTCGGAAAATGCTGAAACTGGCCGAAGAATCCGTCAGGAAGAACCTCAAGGTGGGTGTCGGTCTTATGATTCGCCATTGCAGGGGCCGGCAGGAACTGAAACAACGCATCGACGACGGCGAGATCGGTAATATCATCGCGATGCGGGCCTACAGGATGGCCGGACGTGCATGTACCGCCGGGCCTAAACCTGCCGGGATCAGCGAGTTGCTGTACCAGATCCAGAGATTCCACGCCTTCCTGTGGGGCAGCGGCGGCATGTACAGCGACTTCTATATTCACCAGATCGATGAGTGTTCATGGATGAGGGGCGCCTGGCCGGTCGAGGCCCAGGCATCCGGTGGCCGACACTATCGCGGCAACTCTCTGGATCAGAACTTAGATAACTACTCAATCGAATACACATATCCCGACGGCACCAAGCTCTTCTACTACGGCAGGGCCATGGAAGGCTGTAAAGGTGCGTTCTCCAGCTATGCCCTTGGTACGAAAGGCTCGGCCGTCATCTCGACGAACAGCCATTACCCCGGCAAGGTACGGACCTACAAAGGCCACAACATGAGTATAGACAACCTGATATGGCGATTCCCGCAGCCCGAGCCGAGTCCATACCAGCTCGAATGGGACGATTTGATCGATGCTATTCGTAACGACAAGCCTTACAACGAGGTCAAACGCGGTGCTGAGGTCAGCCTGGTCAACACTATGGGTCGGATGGCGGCTCACACCGGCCAGGTCATCACCTTCGAGAAGGCGCTTAACTGCAAGCATGAGTTTGCTCCCGATGTCGATAAGTTTACTATGGATTCTCCCGCACCATTGCGTCTGAATTCCGATGGCAAGTATCCGGTTCCACAACCGGGTATCCTTAAGGACCGCGAATACTAAAAATTCGTGTAGTACAATTCCAGTCAGTTCACCGCTGGTCCCGGCCCGACCGGGACCAGTGGTTTTTTGTCGGCGTGTGACAGCCTCAAAACCGAAGTACATGTTTAGCCTGCCTCTGGCATTCGCGACCATCCCCAAGCTTCGCTTGAGGCTGCTATCGCCCAAGAGAAAATTTCCTCATATATCATCTTTCTCCGAACAAAGGTTGAATCCGAGGTGCCAATAGAATATAATGCCGGGTCGATTTGGTTATGATTCGAAGTAAGAATCAGCAAAGCGATACGAATGAGTCAATTAAATGTGATATCAGGAAAAACTTGATCCTGAATCAGGAGAAACAAAGTCTGAAAAGACACATCGAAAAAGGAGGTAGTATGGCAAGTTCAAGTGAATCAGGCAAAGGCACTGGCACAACGCGTCGCGACTTCCTTAAAGCTTCGACAGTAGCTGCCTCGGCGGCCGTGTCGGGTACGCTGGGGATAGGCAGCAGCATCTATGCCGCCGGCAGCAATATAATCCGCGTAGGTATGGTCGGATGCGGCGGGCGCTGCACAGGGGCCGCCGCCCAGGCGCTAACAGCCGACTCCGGCGCCAGGCTGGTGGCAATGTGCGATATCTTTCTGGATCGTGTCAAAGACAAACGACGGCTTCTCAAGGAGCAGAAAGGCGAGCAGGTGCAAGTGGACGACGAGAACTGCTTCGCCGGCTTTGACGGTTACAAACACGTGATCGAATCGGTAGACGTCGTGCTGATTGCCAACGCGGCCAAGTTCCACCCGCTCCATGCAATGACGGCGATAAAGGCGGGAAAGCACGTCTTCGTGGAAAAACCCCACGGCATCGATCCTGCAGGGCTCAAGCTCCTGCGCAAGGCGGCTGATTTGGCAAAAGAAAAAGGGCTGTGCCTGGTATCCGGCCTGCAAAGCCGCTACCACACGGGGTACGCCGAGACAATCCAGCGTATCCATGACGGCGTTATCGGAGACGTGGTCGCTATCGAGGAAAACTTCCTCCGTGCGCCGTATGTTGTCATCCCTCGCAAGGAGGGGCTCACGGAGCTCGAATGGCAGTGCAGCACGCAATACCATTTCCGCTGGCTCTCCGGCGACGACGTTCCCCAGTCGCTGGTGCACAACCTGGATCGTTCCACATGGGTGATGCACAACAAGGCCCCGGCGAAATGCCACGGCCTGGCCGGCCGCTCTTCGATGACCGACCCGATTTACGGCGACGTTTTCGACCACCACTCGGTAGTTTACGAGTATGACAACGGCGTGCCCATCTATGCGTTCTGCAGGACAACCAACAATTGTCATAACAGCACCTCCAGTATCATACACGGCAGTAAGGGCCGGGCATCCGTTCTGCAGTGCCGAATCTGGGGCGAGACAAACTGGCAGTGGAAAGACCGGTGCGATCCTTATCAAAGAGAGCACAATGTCCTGTTCGGAGCGATTCGCTCAGGCAATACCGTCAATAACGGCGACTACATGGTCCGCAGCACGATGGTAGGCGTGATGGGACAAATTTCCTGCTGCACCGGCAAAGAAGTGACATGGGAGCAGGTCAATGCGTCCGATTTCTACTATCCGCCCAGGCCGGAAGACTGCCATGACGACATGGAACCGCCGACTCGCGTCGGAGCCGACGGAAGCTATCCGGTGCCGAAGCCGGGCTATACAAAGATGATTTGATTCGAAATATACTTTCTTGTCCTTTTCGGGACATGTTTTATCAGGAGACTTCAATATGCTTAAATGTCGTATACTTATGCCCATCGCCGCTGTGGCGATTTGTCTGGCAGTCTCAATGGCTTCGAGTCAGGCGGCCGCACAGGATGGACCTGCGAAGAAATTTACTGAGACCATCACAACAAAGGCCGGCGAAAAAATATCTTTCGATATGGTCCTGATCCCGGCGGGGAATTTCCGGATGGGCAGCCCTGCAAATGAAGCCGGTCGTGAAGACGACGAAGGGCCCCAGCACGAAGTCCGCGTCGATAATTTTTACCTCTGCACGACCGAAACAACAATCGAGCTTTTTATGGCCTACTACCAGGAAACGGTCAGCGCAAAGAGAGACTTCATTTCAACTCAGGAGTCGCAGAAGAAAACCGAGAAAGCCGGCGAAGTTGACGCAATCACCGGCCCGACTCCGGTCTACGGTGATATGACAATGGGCTACGAGAACCAGCACCCGGCAATGGGAATGACCTGGCACAACGCCATGACTTTCTGCCGATGGCTTTCGAAGAATACGGGCAAGACGTACCGTCTTCCGACGGAGGCCGAATGGGAATATGCCTGCCGGGCAGGTACAACAAGTGCCTATGGCGCCGGAAGCGATCCGGAGAAGCTTAAAGAAATCGCATGGTACGAAGCGACCGCCGATAGTGAGACCTCTGCGATAGGCAAAAAGGAACCCAACGCCTGGGGTCTTCATGATATGCTGGGCAATGTTCGTGAATGGGTGATCGATTTCTATAGTCCAGACGCATACAAACAAACCGCTGCGAAGACTCCGGCGATAAATCCGAAGGGACCTGAAACCGGGCAAGTGCACGTAGCTCGCGGCGGCGACTATAGCTGCCCTCCCGATGAGGTGCGATGTGCATCTCGGGCCTTCGAGGAAAAATGGTGGCGCTCCGGCGATCCCCAGATCCCGAAGAGCAAGTGGTGGCTGCCGGAGATGGACATCATCGGCTTTCGAGTAGCCTGCTCTGTTAAAAAGAGCAAATAAATGCAAGCAAAAAGAAATCCGTGCTCATCAGATGCCCACGTTCCATCAAGGCAGGAAATGGAGGACGTAAGATGTACGTTTATTCTGCAACGAATCGAATAACGAAAGCTCTGTTTATTACAATTTTGGCCTCTGTGATGACAATCCTTGTTGGCCTGACATCTGCAGAAGATGTCGCAGGCGGTCCGGACGGGCTCGCATTCATTGAGAACGAAGACGGCGGATACGAATTCGATACCGGCATCCTCCGCGGCGGATTGCGCGAGGCCGGCAAGGGTCTGGGCCTGACTTCGGCGGTTCATGTCCCTACCGGCACGACGCTGAACGGAGCATACGGCATCCTCAGTTACTATCGGGTATTCACCACGAACAAGAGATACGGCACGGCGGCATGGGGCTGGCCGGGCACTTCAAAATTGTTGCCTGAAGGGGCCGTTCAGGTCACCTGGCCCGAAGCAGACGACCGGCCTTTTGAGATGAACGCCATATACCACCTACGGGATGGCTCGACGCTTGATGTCGAAACGATTGTCAAAGCCGGCGAGGATTTAAGCAAATTCGAAGTTTTTCTGGCCTCGTATTTTCATGAAACTTTTCCGTTACCTCAGGTTTTCGTAACCCCCGACCCTAAGATCGTGGGCAAACGGATTTTTCTGACAGCGAAGAAATCCTTTGGTAACTGGCAGATGTTTCCCCGAGATTACGATGTCTTGTCAATCATCCGGGACGGCCGCTGGCAAAAACAGCCGAATCCCGTGGATTGGAAAATAATGCCGCCGATGGCAAAGCCCATTGCTCTGCGCCGCGGCGACAAGGCGGCTCCGACGGCAATCCTGATGGCTCCGCCTGATGATTGTTTCGCAATATCGACACCTTATGAAGGAGAGGGGCACTATTCGGTATATTTCTCGCTCTTCGGCCATGATATTGAGGCCGGGCAGACGGCAAGGACACGTTTACGCCTTGTCGTAATAGACGCCGTATCGAACCGAGAGATTTTGAATTTGTATGAGAAATACATGAAGGATCTTTCAGAACTCACAGTTCAAACTGATAATCCTTAATCGTTTCTATGAACAAGACTTATACAGGTCTGGATATTCGGAAGGTTCTTGCCCCCGATGGAGATGTTTCTCGATCTCTCGTCAATTTCGAAGTGCGCCCCGAGCAAATAGAAATGGCCCGCGCCGTGCAGCAGTCATTTCTGAAAGGCCGGCACCTCGCTGTCGAGGCAGGTACGGGTGTCGGCAAGAGTTTCGCTTATTTAATTCCCGCCGCGGATTTGGCTGCCAACGGCATGGGCCGAGTGCTGATCAGCACCTTTACCATCACGCTGCAGGAACAGTTGATAAATAAAGATATTCCCTTCCTGAATAGTTGTTTGCCGCAAAAATTTAATGCCGTACTGGCGAAAGGCAGGAGTAATTACCTTTGCAAGCAGCGGCTGAATTTCGCTCTGCGGCGGGAAAGAAGTTTGATTGACGATTCGGATTCGGAGTTCGATAGAGTACGAGACTGGGCCGAACATACGAAGGACGGCTCGCTCAGCGAGCTTCCTTTTTTGCCGAAGAGCCGAACATGGGATAGGGTCAAAAGCGAGCACGGCAATTGTCGCGGGCGCAAGTGTCCGCATTTTCGTGATTGCTTTTACCGGGCCGCCCGGCGGCGTCTGGAAAATGCCGATATTATCGTGGCAAACCATGCGCTGCTGTTCAGCGATCTCTTGCTTAAGCAGGAGGGCACATCTATGCTGCCGGGTTATAAGTTCGTGATTATCGACGAAGCACACAACACCGAACATGTGGCGGAAGACCATTTCGGAATAGACATCAGTAATAGAAGAGTCAAATTCGTTCTCGATAATCTTTATAATCCCCGGACTCACAGGGGGCTTTTGACGCATACAGATGCCAAAGCGGCGGTCGATCTTGTATATAAGATTGGCAAAGAATCTGAACGCTTCTTTAAGCGAATTCTGGTATGGTATGAGCGGACAAAAGACGAAACAAAAGGCAGGTGCTATAAGAATTTTGTCGATGATACCCTTTCCGGACATTTGAAGGAACTCAGCGCCGAACTGGCCAAACTCGCGAAGGAAAAAGAAGACGAGGATGAAAAATTCGAGATCATGAGGTTTGTCGAGTTTTGCAAGGCGTTGATCCATGATTTGGAAAATTTCCTGTCGCAGGCCAATGAAGGTCAGATCTACTGGCTTGAGGTCGGCTCGGGCAGAACTTATACTATTCGACTGAAAAGCGCGCCGCTTAATGTCGGGCCCGAAATAAAACGGTGTCTTTTCGACAAATATGAATCAGTCGTGCTGACGAGCGCAACTTTGTGTACGGGTGCCACTGAAGAGAAAAGCGGTTTTGACTTCTTCGCCGGCCGAATCGGCCTGGATGATTACAACGCCGTCAAGCTCGGCTCACCCTTCGATTACCAAAAGCATGTCAAAGTGTATATCGAGAAGGATCTGCCGAATCCGAATCAATCCGCTTTCGTCGAGAACGCCGCTGAAGTGATAAAAAAATATTTAGCAAAAACCGCTGGCGGAGCATTTGTGCTTTTTACAAGTTATGTAATGCTCGAAGAGACAGCCGACAGGCTTTTCCAATGGCTGGGCGAGAATAATATCAAACTGCTGCAGCAGGGTTCGAGTGTAGACAGGACCTCGCTGCTAAGACAGTTCAAGACCAAAGGTTCCAATGTGTTGTTTGGAACCGACAGTTTCTGGCAGGGAGTGGATGTGCCGGGACAGGCTCTTTCCAGCGTGATTATAGTGAGGTTGCCCTTTGCGGCCCCGGATCAGCCGCTGCTCGCAGGTCGGCTCGAACAGATAAGAGAACTGGGAGGCAATCCCTTTAACGATTATCAGTTGCCGGCCGCCATTATCAAGTTCAAGCAGGGATTCGGCCGGTTGATTCGCAGCAAGACTGACAGCGGTATCGTGGCCGTCCTGGACAGCAGGATAGTAAGTAAATCCTATGGTAAGAGATTTCTGGCGGCGATACCGAAGTGCGAAGTTGTCATCGTCAAAAATGATAAATGAAATCTATTGGCCGGTCTTCTTTAAACACGTTGAGGTACCACTAAACAGATTCGAGGATCATCTGGCTGGGAAAAGCATTTCCAAGAGGCGAGTAGTCGAATTCATGGAAAGGATCGACCAAATCCTTCGGCAGTAATCCGCCGGGGATTGTTGAATGCAGGTGGTAATGAAAGTTAGCCTCTCAGCTCTCTCAAACAATCCTGGCAGAACATTTGGCCGGAATCGATTTTGACCAGGTCGCTTTCTTTAATGTTTTTTCTGCCGCAACATTCGCACTCGCCCGTTTTTTCCGGGACATGTCGAGTTGCGCTTGCCTTTTCTTGAGCCGCAGCAGCCTGGGCCTCGATTCTGGTTCTTTCCTGAGCTTCGGCTCTGAGTCTCTCCTGAACTTCAGCCCTTGCCTTAGCTTCTTCGGCGGCTCTGTTTTGGGCTTCGAGCCGGGCCGCCGCTTCGGATGCTGCTTTGGCCTCGGCCTTTGAGATTTCTTCGGCCTGGACCTTTAGCTTATCTTCGACTTGTTTTAATGCTGAGGCGTAAGATTCTACCTTCTGATCCGCCTCTGCTTTTGCCGCCGCAACAGCCTCTGTGGCTTCGGCCTGGAGTTTCTCTTCCGCTTGTTTTATAGCCGCTGCGTACGACTCGAGCTTTTTTTCCGCCTCTGCTTTTACTGCCTCGATAGCCTCGGCGGCTTCAGCCTTGATCCTTTCTTTTTCCTTAGCTTCGCCTTTGAGCCTTTCTTCGATTCCGGCCCGTTCCCGAGCCTCTTGTGTGGCTATTCTTTGAGATTCAATTCGTGCGGCCGTTTCGGCTTCAGCCTTTGCCTGGGCTTTTGTCATTTCCTGCGATTGGGCCTGAATCTCCTGGCGAATCTTCGACAGAGCCTGAGTTTCAGCCTTTAATTTGTTCTCTGCCTGGCTTACAGAAGCAAGATATGAATCCGCCAGCGCTTCGGCCTTCGCCCTTTCTTCGGCCTGGGCCTGGAGTTTCTCTTCCGCTTGTTTTATAGCTGCTGCGTACGACTCGTTTTTTTCTTCCGCCTCTGCTTTTACCGCCGCTATAGCTTTGGCAGTTTCTGTCTTGAGCCTCTCTTCAATCCCGGCCCTTTCTTTCGCTTGAGACTCGAGTTCCTTTTTGGCTATGGAGACGGCTTTGGTTTCGGCCTTCAGTTGCTCTTCTACGGCTGTCTTTTCCAGAGCCAGGGCTTGAGCTTTTGCTTCGGCCTTCGCCCTTTCTTCGGCCTGGGCCTGGAGCTTTTCTTCCGCTTGTTTTATAGCCGCTGCGTACGACTCGAGCTTTTTTTCCGCCTCTGCTTTTACTGCCTCGATAGCCTCGGCAGCTTCAGCCTTGATCCTTTCTTGTTCCTTAGCTTCGGCTTTGAGTCTCTCTTCGATTCCGGCCCGTTCCTTAGCCTCTTGTGTGGCTATTCTTTGAGATTCAATTCGTGCGGCCGTTTCGGCTTCAGCCTTTGCCTGGGCTTTTGCCATTTCCTGCGATTGGGCCTGAATCTCCTGCCGAGCTTTCGACAGGGCCTGAGTTTCGGCTTTCAGTTTTTGCTCTGCCTCTTTTATAGACGCGGCGTACGATTCAGCTTTAGCTTCGGCATCTGCCTGGGCGGCAGAAATTGCCTTTTGAGCTTCAGCCTCGATTCTGGCCCGGTTCTCAGCCGCTGCTCTTAGCTGCTCTTGAATTTGAGCCCTTGCCTCGGCCTCTTCTCTGGCCCTTTGCTCGGCTTGTTTGAGAGCTGCCGTGTAAGATTCTGTATTCTCTTGAGCCTCTGTCTTCAATGCCGCTACAGTCTCTGCAGCCTCGGACTCGATTCTGACTCGTTCCTCATTTTCAGCCTTAAGCTTCTCTTCGATTTTTGCCCTTGCTTTAATCTCCTGCCTGGCCCGTTCATGGGCTTCAAGCCTGGCCGACGCTTCGGATTCGGCCTTTTCTTCGGCTCTGGCCACCTTTTCGGCTTGGGCCTTGAGCTTTTCCTCTGCCTGCCTTATAGCCGCGGCGTAAGATTCGGCCTTATCCTGGGCCTCTGACTTATACGCCGCGATAGTCTCTGCTGCCTCAGACTCCATTCTGGCTCTTTCTTCGGCTTGGGCATTTAATCGCTCCTCGAGTTTTGCCCTTGCGTTTACTTCCTCGGCGGCCTTCTTTTGGGCTTCGAGTCGAGCCTCCGCTTCTGATTCGGCTTTTGACTCGGCTCTAATCCGCTCTTGTACTGCGGCCTGGGCTTCCTGCCGTGCTCTCGTATGAGCTTTTGTTTCAGCTTTCAGCTTTTTTTCTACTTCAGCCCTTGCCCGAGCCTGGGCCTGGACTTTTACTTCGAGCTTCGAATATTTCTCGGTTTGAAAACTCAGCTTTGCTTCCGCTTGCTTTATAGCTGCGGCATAAGATTCAGCCTTTTTCTGGGCCTCCGTTCTTATCGCCGCGATAGCCTCGGCCGCCTCGGCCTTGATTCTGGAACGTTCCTCGATTTGAACCACAAGCCTCTCTTCGACCTTCGCCCTTGCCTGGGCCTCTTCCTTTACCCTCTTTTGAGCCTCAAGCCGGGCCACCGCCTCGGATTCGGCCTTTGCTTCGGCTCTTGCAGCCTCCTCAGCTTGAGCCTGCATCTTTTCTTCCGCTTGCTTTATAGCCGCGGCATAAGATTCAGCCTTTTTCTGGGCCTCCGTTCTTTTCGCCGCGATAGCCTCGGCCGCCTCGGACTGGATTCTGTTTCGTTCCTCGATTTGAGCCTCAAGTTTTTCTTCGACCTTGGTCCTTGCCTGAGTTTCTTCCTTTGCTTTTTCCTGAGCTTTGAGCCGGGCTACTGTCTCAGATTCGGTCTTTGCTTCAATGCTGGCCCTCTCCTCGACTTGAGACTTCAGCTTATCTTGGAGCTCTCTTATAGCCGCGGCGTAAGATTCGGCTTTTTCCTGGGCATCCGCTTTTGCCGCCGCCAGAGCTTCTGCGGCTTCGGACTCTACTCTCGCCCTTTCCTCCGACTGGGCCCGGATCTGCTGCTGAGCTCTGGATCTGGCTTCAATTTC
>Ga0180433_10010625_pt1 | contig 11039 bp, 8 predicted proteins | sample SS_ome_8_FD_132980 | JGI IMG/M metagenome (GOLD analysis project Ga0180433, IMG submission 132980) | Hypersaline lake sediment archaeal communities from the Salton Sea, California, USA - SS_1_D_1 metaG | ecosystem: Environmental > Aquatic > Non-marine Saline and Alkaline > Hypersaline > Sediment...
AGTTTTCATCTTACGATTTAAGCCCTCATTTTAAAAATGTTGTTTTATTAATCCGTGGTCGTTTGACTGCCATGAACCTCCTGTATATAACCTCCATTCAGTAAACTGTAAACTATCTTTGCCAGATTATACGTTGATAGGTTCATAATTGATTTAATGGCGGCCAAATTCTTAGTGCCATCCATGAGAGATAGTACTCTCTTCTCCATATCAGTAAAACGAACATTATTTGTGTTTTTAGTTTTGTCCTGCACAAAAAGCTGGCTGTCGCTGTGTACGAACTGCTGGATAACCTTCAGCTCATCTACTCTTCTTAAACCGTCCATCACAAGATGATCCATCATAATCCCAAGATCAATTTTTCTAATCTCTTCGTTATGTTCTTTTACCAGATGAAATGAGAAACTCCCCTTTGACCATGTTAGAATCTCGTAAATGATTTCCCTGGTGCTTTCATCTAAAAATTTATATAGACTGCCCCTGTCAATCATCTTCTCCTGTACTAACGTATCCGCCACCGTCAAGTTCCTGGAGGAAGCCATCCTGATCGCTTTTTGTATCAGATAATCCTCAAGACCGGTCTCCTTATACATTTTTTCCAGAAAATCCGGCGCTTCCGGATTCGCAAAAGTAGCGAAAGATACCGTTCCCCCTCTCATAAAAACGTAAGCGGCTCTATTTACATCGGTAACCTTCAGTAATCCGGTGTGGTTTTGAAACTTTGCAAACTGAAACACCTCCGGCAGCGGCACCTGGCTGAGCAATCCCTTCATCGATATCCCCCCTGCTGCCGGCGATGCAATAGCCCTCTCATACTTCACCCGGATTCTATCGAAAATCTCCTCGTTTAAACTTTCGGAGAGAACATCAGAGACTATTTCAGAAACCTCAGCTCTATTCTTAGCCTTCAAGATCATATCCGTTACAGAATTAAAATTCTCTATTATCTGATCCCGAATCATATTATGTATCTCTAAATCTTCCGACGGCGAACCTCCGGTTTCTTGCATCTCCTGTGGTGGAGTCTCCCCTGCCGCTTCACGCGCTTTGCCAGCCTCTACTTTTTTAGCTTCAGTTCTTCTCAAAACATTGGGGATCAGCGAAAGCAAAGACTCCGGCGAGAACGGCTTTGTGAGATAATCTATCGCTCCCATCAGGTCTACAAATTTATCTCCAAGCTTATCGCCCTTAGCTGACATGAGTATAACCGGTACATCTCGAATCTCTTCGTCCTTCCGAATCGCTTTACACACCTGGAATCCATTCATCTTGGGCATTATAAAGTCCAGGATTATCAGGTCCGGTTTAACTTCCTTTGCAAGCTTTATCCCCTCGATTCCGTCATGAGCTAAATAAGGCTCATACCCTGCCTGATTTAAAATAACATCCAGGATTTTTAATATAGTAGGACTGTCATCTATCGCCAGTATTTTGTGTTTCGGCATCCTTTATACCCTGTTTATTGCCTCTTCAAAGGCTCGCAGAAATCAAGCTATTGCTTTCTCAAAAAATAAGATACATCATCTATACGTTTTTGTCAATTAAGACAGAGGCTTACAATCCTGCGCTTTTCCATAACTTTTTGATATAATAATGATTAGTATAATTAACTTTTTGGAAAATGGATTGAAAATCCTGAAGTCCCTCTTACATATCATTATATCTCTTATCGTTTTCATGTTATTTATCTTGTCTCGCGATAGAGAGCAGCCTCCCATCACCTCTTGCAGGGCAAATTCGACCGAAGGTCACGCTCCGCTTACGGTTTCATTCGGCGCATCGTCATCAAGCGAACCGGACGGTGAAAGAATCGAATACAATCGGGATTTTGGGAATAACTCCACCTGAAAGCGAGTAGAAGCCGAAGATACGTACACGCACACAGGTTAATACCAGGATTTTTCCATAAGGAAAGATAAAAACGCTGTCATGCCGTACTTGTTACGGCATCTTCGTTTGTTTGAATTATTTAGAGGTGGTAGGAAATATTGAAGCCGGGCAAGATTACATCCTTTTGGGTAAATGCTTGATAAGTAAATCCATTTTTAAGCATGGGTTTGTATGTTTCATAATACATTATGGAAAAATCTTGGATGAATACACAGTAAAGATTTCTGTAGAAGATAAAAACGGCAATACTTCGCTAAAAACGACCCCCATCAGCGTGACATCAGCAGAAACAATCCTGCTGCTGGAGAAAGCAAATTTCTGGGCATATCAAATCCTGATGTTAAAAGACGGCTGTGCTGTGGGGAAGCCGGTTGACTCTAAGTACGACATGATAGTGGTAGAACCGACGCGTACCGATTGGACCGACGAGTATATAAAAAAATTCAATACAGGAGAGATGGTGAAAAGGCTGCAAAACAGTAAAGCGGACAACGGCAGCGACCGTAAATTGATACTTTCATATGTAGATATCGGCGAGCCGGAGAACTGGCGACGGTACCGGATCGAAAACGAATGCCGGTCTGGGAATAGGAAGAACCAGGACCGAACGGTTTGCCGGAATGGACTCTGCGTCAGGACCCGGACGGTCGGGCAGCCAACTTCCCCGTTACATACCGGCACGAGAAGGCAGGATATAATGATAAACGGATAAAACACCGGCACTCATTCCGATAGAGATTATTACAGCGCCGTGGATGAGGTGGTCAGAGACGGTTTCGACGGGATATACCTGGACCGGGTTGAATCATATGAGGACGACGAAAGTTATCAACGCGGCAAAAAAAGATGTAGTGAATCCTGCAAAATCGATGGCAGATTTTATACACAAGATAAAAGAATATGCCTCTTCACTAAATCCCGGTTTTATTATAATACAGCAGAACGCCTCAACGCTCGGCATAATAAGACCTGAAACCTTCAATACTATAAACGCCGTCTCGCAGGAGTGTATCTCCTACACCGTGCGATGCTGATGGTCTCGGACACACCTGTGCCGGTAAAATAGGGTAGATTCTTCTCAATCGATAAGCAATTATGTCTAAAACACAAGAAATTGATTTAAATATTCGCCGTAATCTATTATGAATAAAGGAAAAACGCCTGCCTTGAAAAAGCTTGCATTTTATATCTTATTGTAATATATTTGATGTGTCGGGGTGTCTTCTCAATAGACCGGCATAGTAACATAAGGAATAGATATTGGATAATACGAACTGGTTTCAGGAGGCAATAAGCAGATATTCAGGGGCGTTTGAGCAGCTGCTCTATAATCTGCTCACAGCTCTGAACGAACTGGGTGGGAATGCGTCCCTCCTGATGAAAGAGATTCTGACAAATCCTCAGCTGAATTCAGCGCACATCGAGGAGATGATAAATCGCATTAACTCCATCATGCCGGAAGGTGCAGGTGGAGACGCAGAAACGATCTCACGTCTAAAAGCGTCCATCAATGATTTTATGTCATCGGACTCCCAGCTGGACATCCTGAATAAGCTCATAACCACCTCTTCAAACTACGCCCATAGGGTGGCGTTGTTCATACTTTCGGAAAAACGCACCATTGGATGGCTGGCGTGGGGATTCCTGGAAGATTCGGTCGGGCAGATAGGCAGGAAAAAGATCGAGGTAAATTACAGCCCGCAATCTATTATCTTTCAGGTGAGGGATGCGATTCAACCGTTCACAGGAAAACCGCAGAGCAATGCGGATAACTCCCGCCTGTTCCAGGACCTGGGCGGAGTTCTACCGGGTGAGATCGCGTGCCTTCCGCTCATCACAAAGGGGCGTGTCTCCGGAGTGCTCTATCTGGATCAGGGCGGCACGGGAGAACCGCTCGGCAACACCGAGGAGCTGGAGATACTGGTTATGATCTCCGGTATGTTGATAGACCTGATACCGATCAGAAAGGCATACGCAAAACCGACACCGAAAACTACTACACCAGCATTCTCAGGCGCAGGGACACAATCGGAAGGGTTTACACTGGGAGCAACACAACCACCATCCGGTGCACCTCCCTTCCAGAGACCGGGCGCAGCGGCCTCGCAACCCCCCTTCCAGCAGCCGCAGCAACAACCACAGCAGCAGACCCCGTTCGCCGCTCCGCAACAGCCACAGACCTCCGAGCAGGATGCTCCATCCGGCTTCGAGCCGACCCAGGAGATGCCCGGCGGTTTAGGCGCTGAAGCTCAGCAGGAAAGCACCGGCGGACTCCCCCCCTTCATGCCCCAGCAGCAGATTCCGGACCCCGAGCAGCAGGCTGCACCGGAGCAAGCTCCCTCCGCACCTCCCCGGAGGACTGGTACATTCGGAATGCAGGAAGGTGCCGCGCAGCCGGGCGGCGAGAGCTCCCAGATGGGATTCGGCATAAGTTCCGAGCAGATACGACCGTCAACCGATTCCGCAAACGTAATCCCGATGCCGGGGCAGAAGGCTCAACCGGTACAGCCGGATGACCGGCAAAAGCACGACGAGGCGAAGCGCTTTGCACGGCTCCTGATACTGGAAATAAAGCTCTACAACGAAGATAAAGTAATGGAGGGACGAAAAAACAAGAACCTCTATTCGTTACTAAAAGAAGAGATCGACCGCAGCCGGCAGGTATATAACGAGAGGATCGATCCTAATGTAAAGGCGCAGACCTCATATTTCCACGATGAACTGGTAAACATCCTGGGCGGAGGAGACCAGAGCGCCCTCGGAATTTAAACAGATATCCTTTCCATATAAATCTACCATCCAATTCTAATACCGCAATACCTTTGATATAATCAGATGTTTCTTTCCTGACACGCTGAACGTTCTGCCATGATTTGGGATCTAAGCTCAACCCTGTAGTATCCATAAGAACAAGCAAGTCTTTTCTGCCCAGGTTTCCTAATTTTTTTATTTCCGTCTAATATTCTTCGAGTACTTCTATAAAATCTCCGCCGCTCAATAAACTCCAATCGGCATGGATAATATCTTTGCCGTTGTGGTTTATGATTTTAAATCTCTCTAACATGATATTACTCTTTATGCAAACCCTTTTGGTGCTGAAGAGTATACAAAGAAAAGAATAAAAAAATTAATAATGCCGTATCATTCCCCGATTATTTCATAAAATGTTGTAACGGGTATAGAACTATGGTTGTTAAAGAGATTTGCTTATCAAGGAGTTACCCAAAATGGTGGTAATTTCAGATAAAGCTGCGCCGATATCTGAATATCCAACTAATTGAAACAAACGAAGACGCCGTAACAAGTCCGGCATGACAGCGTTTTTATTTTTCTTATGGAATAATCTGGGATCATTTTTGATTTGTTAGGTGTGCGCATCAAAGATTATTGGAATAATTTCACATATTTCTTTTGAATCTGTAAAACTGGATATGTGTTTTATAATTTTATTTGATGTTGTTTTTATAAAAGGCAGGTATCCTGTTCTGCCTATTTTGTGCTGGTATGCAAAAGTCCCGATTGCCTTGAAGTTTCGCTGGATTGCGGTCTTACGATTGTAGAGAAGGAAATTTTTCCAATTCAGCTCGATCTTCATTTTTCTCAGCTTTGCATAGAAAAGCTCTTCCACCTCCCGGATCAATTCCTGAGCGATGTCTACATACGAATCCCACAGCAGCGAACACAGGTCGTAATTGAAGGGGCCGAGCCGCATATCCTGGAAATCGACCACGCCGATTTTATCGTCGCAGATCATAAGATTCTTACTGTGGAAATCCCGGTGGCAAAGGACGACCGGATATTTGGAGATATCTTCAACGATTTCATAAAGCCAGCCTCTTAGCAAAGAGACCGAACCGGAATCTATTTTCCTGTCGGATATAAGCGGCATAAAATTCTCGAAGAAAAAATCTATCTCCCATCTCAACCTCTCTGCGCCGAGCAGCTCAGGCTTGCCGGGGAATTTTTTACGAAATTCATCTATGTAAGATATAAGCTCAATGATCAGCTCGATGAATCTGCCGTACCATTTCCTTTGACCATCAATGCTCAGCTGCCGATGCAGGGCGAAATAATCTGTATCGCCTAAATCTTCCAGGTAAATGGCGAGGCTTTCCTCATCGGTTCCGAGAACCTCCGGCACGGGGAATTCCCGTTCATTTAGAAATTTCTGTGTATTTATGTATTTATAATAATCTTCCCTTTGCTCCGGAGGGGTGATCATCTTTACGGCAGTAGAGCCGTCTTTAAGTCTTATCCTGTAGAACGACCGCCTCGATGCGTCCCCCGCCAGCCGTTCTACAGCAGACGGATCTTTGAATCTATTTTTCATAAAAGCTTAATCCGGATAAATCAGCCGTGTATCGACTCTCCGTCCACATCCTCAAGCGCCTCCCCGATAACTTCTGAGAGGGTGGGATGCGGATGGATGGAGCGCAGGAGGTCCTTTACGGTAGCCCCCATATGCAGCGCGGTTATTCCTTCCGCTATCATCTCCGTAGCATCCGGACCTATAATATGAAGCCCCAGCAATTTATCTGTTTTCTCATCCGCCACTACCCTGACAAATCCCTCCGGTGCTTCCAGGATATGCGCCCTGGCAAGTGTATTGAATCTGCACTTGCCGGTTTTTACTTCATATCCTCTCTCCACCGCTTCGGATTCGGTTAAACCCACGGACGCCACCTGCGGTTCGCAATAAGTCGCGGAGGGGATGAGATCGAAATTAATCGGCTCCGGGTTCTTCTCCGCTATCTTCTCAACTACGTATATACCTTCTGCGGATGCGGAGTGGGCGAGCTGCGGAGTATCTATTATATCGCCGATTGCAAATATATTTTTCACAGAAGTCCGCAGATGCTTATCGACGCTGACAAATCCTCCTTCGGTCTTTACGCCCGCCGTCTCAAGTCCGATTCCATCGATGTTCGCTCTTCGCCCGGTCGCTATCAACACCTTTTCCGCCTCGATTTCACTTTCCTTGTCCTTCCTGGTGTAGGATACAATCGCTTTCCCGTCTTTTTTGTTTACTTCCGCAACCCTGGCTTCGGTCAGCACTTTTATCTTCTTCTTCTTAAAAGCTCGCTGCAGTTCCCGGCTGATCTCTTTATCCTCCAGCGGCACGATATCCGGCAGCATCTCCAGGATATTAACCTCGCAGCCGAAGAATCGCATCATGGTGGCAAACTCCACACCTACCGCGCCGGCGCCTATTACGATGAGAGACTCCGGGATTTTATCAAAATTCAGAATCTCTTTATTGCTCAATATATATTCACCGTCAAACTCTACACCCGGCAGCGACATCGCCTCCGAACCGGTGGCTAAAATCACATTCGCCGGTTTGAATACATCTTCCCCGCCGTCCGGATATCTGCAGAGGACATCTCCTCCTTCCGTCAGGCTGCCCTCTCCGGTGATAAGCTCGATACCGTATTTCTTAAAACTGTTATTAATCCCCTTCTCCATTCGGTCCACTACATCCTTCTTATACTTCATAAGATTTTCTATATTTAATCCGGGCTTTGATGCGCCTATCTCGCAAACCGATGACCTGGATATCTCGTAATACAAATTCGCCTGGTGAAGCAGTGCCTTTGTCGGTATGCAGCCCCAATGCAGGCACGTTCCGCCCAACACTTTTTCCTTCTCTATTACCTTTACATTCAACCCCAGCTGCGCCGCTCGAATCGCCGCCACATATCCGCCAGGGCCGCTCCCGATTATTATCAAATCTTTATCTTCCGGCATATAGACTCCTTTATGTATTCTTAATCTTGATTGATGCTTCTAATAACATACTTTTATATAACAGGTTTTGAAATTAAAGTAAATTGAGCCCGGCGACGGTGGAGAACACTATCGCCGACAACGGATGACACGTCCGATCTGTCATTCTGAGGCAAGCCCCCGAAGGGATACTCCGGAAGAATCTGACACAGATGCTTCCGAAGGAATCCCTGAATGCTTTCCTCAGCATGACATTTTCAAAATATTTGAGTTCAAGGTTGAGCCTTTAATAAACCGTTCCGGCGACGGTGGAGAACACCATCGCCGGCAAAACCTTGAACCCGCAGAGGTATGCATGCTCAAGGGAGAATGACGGCATTTATCTGTCAGGAATCAATGGATGGTGAAATCTTCATCGTCATCATCGTCTCTGAAAAGGCTATCCAGAGGGTCTTTTTCCCCGTTGTAGATTTTGAACTGAGATCGTTTCTTTGCAGCACGCCTTTTATAGAAAATATCTTTTATTATCCACTTAATGCGATTTAGATTGAGATAGATAAAGCCGACCACCATGCCACCGAGATGCGCCAGGTGTGCTATGCCGGAAGATGCTCCGGATGTATTTATGGCGCCGATAAACTCAATAATTACAGAAAATATAACAATCCATTTCATCTTCACCGGTAATATAAACCACAGCAGGACTACTCTATTCGGCCATTTTAAGCCATAGGCGATTAGTATCCCCATCACAGCGCCGGACGCTCCTATTACCGGTACGGTTGAATTGGGCAGCAGAAGGTGAAAGAGAGCACCGCCGATGCCGGTTACAAAATAATATTTAAGGAAAACAACCGGCCCCCACAGACGCTCCAGCTCGCTGCCGAACCACCACAGGAACAACATATTCAATAAAATATGCATTAATCCGCCGTGGATGAACATGTATGTAACCAAACGCCACAGCTGGAATTGATGAGTCACTGAATACGGAATCAAGGAAAGATAATCTATTGAGAAAAAATATATCGGTCTGATCAGAAACATCAACACGAAAACCGCCCCGTTGATTATCATAAGCATCTTCACCACCGGGCTCATTCCCGGCAGCATTATCGCTCTTCTTGGCTGGTAACCACCACCATAATAACGCATTTATCAATTATCCTTTCATATTTCTAATTTTATATATTCTATTCTTTATCATTTACTAAATACAACAGTATTTATGTAATATATTTAAAAACCAAACCTATAACCATCATTAAATTTTATACCTGAACATTTGAGTAATTATTCCAGAGAGTCTTTATCAAGACCTACAATCAAATCCGGCACTTCAATAAGTACTATAATGGCGTTAAGTCCCGACTTCATGTCCGCAATTATATACTTACCGTCCGGCGACCAATCCGCGTATTGTATATAAGCCTCGGTCGGATAGGTCGGAAATATTCTTATCGGTGTTTTGGTCTCGACATCATAAATAACAAGCGCATCCTCATTCTTTCTTATAGACGGGTCGTTATCCTTCCGCGCCCATATCCAACCTGCCACAAATCGACCGCCTGGAGATACAGCAAGGTTTCCATAATGGTAGGGATCACTCGTTATCAATTCCGAAGTCTCCATCATATAATCATGCAATTCCTGGTAGCCGGAAAGGTTTGATGGCACATCATTGCCTATTATTCGATCAAGTCTTAACCTGTATATATCATTAATACGCTGATTCCCCTGGCTTCCACGTGTGAAGTATATTACATCCCCGCTTTGATTAAATCTCGGGCTTGCATCCATGAAGCTCATGCTGGTTATATATGGAAGATTTCCCATCAGCCCCTTTATAAAGCCGCGTGGATTTGAAGTATATTCACTTGCAGCCGGATGTACTTCGTACTCCCTGAGCAGCATATCCAATCCGCTTAAAACCGTTACTTCGTTTGTTTCAAGCTCCAGCAACCAGATAAGATTAGAAAACGCCGCAGTAATCCGTTTGGTATTTATATTAAAATCGTAATCAACAGTAAAATTGTAATTATAAGTTACATAAAAATCCTTTACAGAGCCGGAAAAGGCGTTAGCCAGCCTGAACCGGAAAGGCTCCGTAGGATTTACTTTACGTGCGGGATACAGAATTTCGGTGGGCGAATACCAGTACATCTGTCTTGAACAGGAAATACCTGTTTTAACAACCTTTGCGGGACTTTCCTCATTATCCAATCTCAACTTTAGAAGCGTGATCTCCGCATTAAATGCCGGATCCGGTTTATAATGCGCCACTACATTTCCCCCGTTTGGTGAAAATACAGGCATCCCTGCATACCCTTTTCCGCTCTCAAGAAAACGATAGTATTGATCAGCATCTGAAATAAAGAAATTGCTCTCTTCGGAAGTGCTGATTCCTGTTCGCCCGATAAACGAACCAATGAATGCTACTATCGCAAGCGCAATTACAGTTTTTTTAACTTTCACTTCCTTTTTGCCTAATTCCTTAACGAAGAAAAGGTACACAGCAAATGTAAATATAACAGCAAATATAATGAGTCTGAGGTAAAATATCTTGTCGTACGGGTTGGCTGTTCCAACTCTAAGAGTATCAATAACCCTTAAGGTAAAAAACGATATTACAGTCATGGCAACAGCTATAATTTTGTATATAACTTCATTTCCTGAATATTGCCTTTTAGAACTTATATATGCTCCCCTCTGGGCTTGTTTATCATCATATATCGTATGTCCATCTTTTTCAGAGCTATCACCTGCATAATCAGGTACCGCAGGTTCACTCCTCCCGTTGGAGGGAAATTGTGGTGGTGCGCCTGATTGTCCGCCTTGTTGCCATTGACTTGCAGCAAATGCAGGATGTTCACTCCCCACTACGCTTTCATCCTCTGAGGCAAAACCCGGTACAGGTATGTTTGAATCCTGCGGTAGTTGAAAATCCGCCGTACCGACGATCTCCATTTCATCATCCATAGGGCTAACATCTATTCCAGAATCAGAGAAAAATTGAGACGCCTCCTGCTGTTTATCCTCAAATATCATCCCCTGTTGATCGCCGGTCGAAGCGGATTCCTGATTGGGGTCAACATACGGGGACGCCTGCTGTGGATGACGCTGGTCTGCCTGAAGCTGCTGCTGGTATCCCTGCTGAAAACCGGGCTGCTGCTGGATAGGAACCCCTTGCGAAACTTGCCCGCCTGAAGTTTGAGGCTGCTGCGGAGCCGGCGATCTCTGCTGCGCGCCCTTTCCGGCAGGCTGTGCCGGTTTCGCAGGTTGTGCCTGCTGCCACGGAGCGCCCTGCTGGGACTGCCCTGAATCTGCTGGCGGCTGCTGCGTACCCTGCCCGGTCGGTTGTGCCGGCTGCGCAGGTTGTGCCTGCTGCCACGGAGAGCCCTGCTGGGGCTGCCCTGGAGCTG
>Ga0180433_10010626_pt1 | contig 11039 bp, 8 predicted proteins | sample SS_ome_8_FD_132980 | JGI IMG/M metagenome (GOLD analysis project Ga0180433, IMG submission 132980) | Hypersaline lake sediment archaeal communities from the Salton Sea, California, USA - SS_1_D_1 metaG | ecosystem: Environmental > Aquatic > Non-marine Saline and Alkaline > Hypersaline > Sediment...
GCAGGCGAGGAGCTTCCCCGCGCCCGCCGGCGCACCCGCTTCGTGGACCTGCCGGTCAGCGCGACCGAGGATCGCGTCGTGGGTACGCTGGACATCGAGCGGGCTATCCAGAAGGGTGAGCGACATTTCGAGCCCGGCGTGCTCGCGGCGGCCAACCGGGGTGTCCTGTACGTGGACGAGGTCAATCTGCTGGATGACCACGTCGTCGACCTGCTGCTCGACGCGGCGGCGATGGGCGTCAACGTCGTGGAGCGGGAGGGCATCTCGTTCAGCCACCCCGCTCGGTTCATCCTCATCGGCACGATGAACCCGGAGGAGGGGGACCTGCGGCCCCAGTTGCTGGATCGTTTCGCACTGTGCGTTGACATCCAGGGCATCCGCGACCCCGCCGCCCGGATCGCCATTATGGAACGGAATCTGGCCCACGAGGCCGATTCCGCGGGGTTCTGTGTCCGGTGGGCCTCCAGTGAGCAGTCGCTTTCGAGGGAGATCGCCCGCGCGCGTCGCCTCCTGCCCGAGGTTCAGCACACTCGTTCGGACCTGGTGGCTATCGCGACGCTGATGAGCGAGCTGGGGGTAGACGGCCACCGGGCTGACCTGGTGGTGCTCAAGGCTGCCCGCGCCCACGCTGCCTTCGAGGGACGCACTCGCCTGAGCGATCGCGATATACTCCTGGCTGCTGAACTGGCGCTGCCGCACCGGTTGAAGCGCCACCCGCTCCAAGAGACGGAAATCACGTTGGGAGACCTCTCGGAGCGACTGACCGAGGCTCGCGCCCAAAGTCCGGCCGAAGCCCAGGTCGACGAAGAGCGCGACCCTACGATTGAGGTTGCCGGTAAAAAAAAAGCCGTATCTGGGGAGACTGACGAGGAGCAGCCTCCCCCAGAGCGGTCCCAGGCGATGAGGGAGCCGGTGCTGCAGACCATCCCCCAGTGGCCATCGGACGGTCGCTGGTGGGAGGGTGGCGATGAGATCTCCGTCGGTGAGCCATTTGCGCCGCGCCAACTGGATACGCCGCTCGATCGGCTGACGCGCTCTACCGGGGGGCGTCGCAGCCAGACCCGCACCGACCGCAAGCGCGGCCGCTACGTCCAGGCGCGCCCATCCCCCGGCGATCCCACGGACCTGGCCTTCGACGCGACGCTGCGCGCTGCTGCCCCCTATCAGAGGGAGCGCAAGCGCGATGGCGGCCCGGCACTGGCCCTGTGCCCCGAGGACTACCAGCGCAAGGTGCGCGTGCGCCGCGCTGCGAACCTGGTGCTCTTCGTCGTCGATGCTTCCTGGTCCATGGCGGTGGCCGAGCGCATGGAGGCGACGAAGGGGGCTGTGATGTCGCTGCTGATGGACGCATATCAGCAGCGTGACCGGGTGGGGTTGGTCGTCTTTCAGAAGAACAACGCCCGCGTCGTGCTTCCGCCAACCAACAGCGTCGAGCTGGCGCGGCGAGCGCTGGCTGATATCCCCGTCGGTGGCAAGACTCCCCTTTCGGCCGGGCTCCAGGCTGCCTACGAGGTCATCAGCCGCGAGATACTGCAGCATCCGGACCTGATGCCGCTGATGGTCTTGCTCACCGACGGCGCGGGCAACGTCTCGGTGACGAATCTGCCACCCCAGCAAGAGGCCTATCGCCTGGCGGAGATGTTTCCGAAGGCTCATATTCGCTCGGTGGTGATCAACATGGAGCATGCAGCCTTCGACCAGGGCCTGGCGAAAGGGCTGGCCGACCACCTCGGGGCCCCATGCTACACATTGGCCGAGCTGAAGGCGGAGGCGTTGCTGCAGACGGTGCGGGAGGAACTGGCGGAGCAGGTGGCCTGACGGTGGGAAGGCCAATTTGGCGAGGGGCGCATCGTCGTGTATAATCGTCGCCGATGCGCGTTTCTGTCGTCGCCACGGTGTTGAACGAGGCTGAGAGCCTGCCCCGGTTGCTGGATAGCCTGGCTGCCCAGACCCGCCCTCCGGACGAGGTGGTCGTCTGCGATGGCGGGTCGACCGACGGGACGCTCTCGCTGCTGGAGTCCGAGGACTGTCTGCCGCTGCGCGTCGTGCGCCTATGGGGAGCCAACATCTCCCAGGGGCGCAACGCGGCGATTGAGGCCGCCACAGGCGACGTCATCGCCGTGACAGACGCGGGCGTTCGGCTAAGTCCACAATGGCTGGAGAAGATCGTCGAGCCGTTTGGAGATGCCGGCGCCCAGGTCGTCGCCGGCTTCTTCCGTGCCGATCCCCAGACGGCCTTCGAGACGGCGATGGGGGCGACGGTGCTCCCAGATCTGGGGGACGTCGCTCCGGTTCACTTCCTGCCCTCCAGCCGCTCGGTCGCCTTTCGCAAAGAAGCCTGGACGGCGGTGGGAGGGTACCCCGGTTGGCTTGATTACTGCGAAGATCTCATCTTCGATTTCAGGCTGCGAGATCGTTTCGGGCCGTTCGTCTTCGCGCCCGAGGCGCTGGTCTATTTCCGGCCGCGCCCCAGCCTGCGCGCCTTCTTCGTGCAATACCACCGCTACGCGCGGGGCGACGGCAAGGCGGATCTATGGCGTAGGCGGCACGCCATTCGCTACCTGACGTACCTGGTCGCCGCGCCGCTCATCGCCGCCGCCGGGTTCGTGGCCAGTCCCTGGTGGTGGGGCCTGTTCCTGATCGCTATACCGGGGATGTTCTGGGTGGGCTGGCGGCGGTTGAGGCGCCTGTGGGGAGGGCTGAGCTTCGGGCAAAAGCTGCAGGCAGCGCTGTGGGCGCCGGTGATCCGTGTCACGGGTGACGTTGCCAAGATGGTCGGATATCCGATGGGCCTATGGTGGCGCTGGCGACACCGGGTGCAGGTGCCGAATTGGCGGGAGCACTGAGGAGATGGGGACGGCCGATGGCGGAGTACACGATTGGGCCTGAGGCGCGGGCGCGGATGCTCGCGCTCCTGGCGATGGCCTGGGATGGGCAGTGGTTCCTCAAGGTGTACGACGAGTATGGCTGGGACGCCGCGGCCCGGTTGAACGCGCGGGTGCGGGCCGCGTTTGGGCGCATCGAGATGCGGAGGATGCTGCGTGCGCTGGGAAAGCAGACGGCCGCCGATTTCGAGGACGCTGTCCGCGTCATCATGGCCTACTTTCGGAACGTGCTGGCGGCTGGCTTCGATGCGGATCTAACCTGCGATCAGGATCGAGCTGAGATCACCGTCTCGCGCTGCGCAGCATATGCCGGCTCGAGGCGGGCGGGGCTGGAGCGGTACGATCAGGCCTGTGTCGCTTGTCGGGGATTGTGGCAGGCCTACTTCGAGGTGCTGTTGCCGGATACACCGGTCGGCGTTGAGTTTAGGGAGCAGATGGGATGCGGTGCGCCGCAATGTCGTATTGTAATCTGGGCGGGGGGGAGCTATGACACCAAAGAGTAAAGGGAAGCAGCCCGTTTTTCAGCCTGGTGGGGCCAGTCGGCTGTTGGAAAACAGCGGGGATATGACGGCTGATGAGCGGGCGCTGCTGCTGGCGCTGATCGGCGTGGATGCCGAGGTTGGTCGGGGCCTGGGAGACAGGGAGCGCGGTGCGCTCAACGAACTGAAGGCGCAGGTGGAGGGCTACGACGCCGATGAGCTGACGCAGGCCGTGAAACATATGGTCAAGGCCAAGCCGCGGGATAGCCAACAGTTGGAGTGGCCAGATCTCAAGCGGGGGTGCAGTAAGCGTTCGTCGACGGAGTAGCCTGTTCAGGCGGTCAGCGCCAAATCGATCAGGATCACTAGCGCGGCCAGTACGGTTAGCGCCTGGCGCAGCGGTGCGGCGTCGGTCTCGATGACGTAGCTGGGACCCGACGGCGGGCGCTGGATTTGCCCTACTCTGCTCCTGGTCTCTGAGGGGTGGGGTGCCCGTTTGCTCTGTGCCCTCGTCTCCTGGCTCTGTTCTACCGCCTTATTTACTCCTACTTCGCCTACTGGTTCCTCAGCTACTTCTTCTGCCATTCCCCCGTGCAGGCGGAAGATCTCGTAGAAGCGTCCCCCGTAGCGGCTGCCGAGGGCAACGTAGTCGTATCGCCCCAACTGCACCTCGTAGTACGGCAGGCGCAGCAGCAGCAGGTCGACCAGCCTCACGCACTCTCGAATCTCGGCGTAGGGCTGCTCTGTATCGTCACCCATAAAGACCTGGTAGCGCTTCGTATGCCGCCACCATGCCTCTTCGGAGGGTTGGAGCCTGCCAACCCGGTTGTGGTCTGGATCGAAGAACTCAACCAGGCGGGTTGGCGTGGGCCGCAGCAGCCCGGTCGGTTCGGCCAGGTAGCGCACGTTCCCTCCCTCGTCCAGGACGCGATACCGGTATGCCCGTCCACCGGAATAGGTCTGTTTGTGGATCGCGTAGCTCATTCCCCATCTCCTTCGGGTTGAAGCAGCGCGCGGGCTGCGCCGGGGAAGACCTCGCGCGCTTTGCCACCCGATGGCTGGGGTCCCACGACGTTGTGTTGCTCGAGGATGTCCATGATCCGCGCCGCCCGCGTGTAACCGATGCGCAGTTTACGCTGCATGAGGGAGATGGAGGCCCGGTTCTCCCGCAACACCAGGTCGACCACGTCGGGCAACAGCTCGTCCTCGAACTCGACCTTCTTCTCCTGTTCGCGCATCTCCTCCCACAGCGGCCGCTGCACGAGTTTGCTGGCCGGCACGGTTTCAGCCTTTCCCTGTTCCTTCCAGTAGTGCACCAGGCGACGCAGTTCCTCGTCGGAGACGAAAGCGCCCTGCAGCCGCAGCGGGGTTGGGGCATCGGGGGGTAGGAACAACATATCGCCCTGGCCCAGCAACTGCTCGGCGCCACCGACGTCCAGGATGACGCGCGAATCGACGGCCGAGGCCACGTTGAAAGCAATCCGGGCCGGGAAGTTGGCCTTGATCAGCCCGGTGACGACGTCCACGCTGGGGCGCTGGGTGGCGATCACCAGGTGGATGCCGGTCGCCCGCGCCATCTGGGCGATGCGGCAGATGGCGCGCTCCGTCTCCTGGGGGGCCATCATCATCAGATCTGCCAGCTCGTCGATGAAGACGACGATGTACGGCAGCTTTTTTTCACCCAGGCTCGGCGCGACGCGCTCGTTGTAGTCGCGGATGTGGGTGGCGCGCACCTTGGCGAAGCGGCGGTATCGCCCATCCATCTCGCGCAGCAACCACTTGAGCGTGCTGGGCACCCGCTCCATGTCGACCACGACCTTCGACAGGAGATGTGGGATGCCGGTGTACCCGGTCAGCTCCACCCGCTTGGGATCGACCATCAGGAATCGTAGATCGTCCGGTGTGCGCTGCAGGAGCAGTGCGGAGATAATGGCGTTGATGCATACGGACTTGCCTGAACCGGTCGTTCCGGCGATGAGCAGGTGAGGCATTGTGGTCAGGTCGGCGACCATCGCGTGGCCAGAGACGTCCTGTCCCAGGCACAGCCGCAACGGAGAGTCAACCTGCGCGAATTGCTCGGACTCCATCACGTCCCGCAGCGCGACCAGCGAAATCTCCGGGTTGGGCACCTCGATGCCGACCAGTCCCTTGCCGGGGATAGGTGCCTCGACGCGCAGCGTCTTGGCCTCCAGGGCCAGCGCCAGATCGTCGGCCAGCCCATTGATGCGGCTGACCTTGACCTTGGTCTCTTTGCCGTTGCTGCTGGTGACCACCAGCGGCTCGACGCCGAACTGGGTCACGACCGGCCCCCGGTTGATCTCTTGGACCCGGACCGGCGCGCCGAAACTCTCCAGTGTCGCCTCGATGGCGCGCGCCTGCTGGCGCAGGATGTCCGCGCTGAAGTCCTGCCCGTTGCCGGGTTCGAGGATCTGGTCGAGCGTGGGAATCTGCCACACCTGGTCGCTGCCGATGAGGCGCGGCTGGGGTGGAGTCGCAGGAGAGGGAGTGGGTTCGGAGGAGGGAAGGGATGGATCCGGCGTGATGGGAATCTCCTCCAGATCTGTGGTGGGTTCGCGCCGGGGCTGTGGCTGGCGGGGCCTGCTGGGGGCGCGCTGACCCGATGGAGTGGGCGACGAGCTCGAACGAGTGGGGAGAGCTTGTCCCTGCCATCGTTGGAGCGCCTGCACGGCATCCTGCACTGTGATCCTGAAGGTAAGGGCGGCGACGACCATCCACCAGGTGACCAGGGCGACGAACGCACCCGCAGCGCCCAGCCCTTTGAGCAGCATGCGGCTCAGCGCCCCGCCCAGGTAGCCGCCGCCGTGGCCGGCTGCCGCGATAGCCCAGATATCGCCCCCGAAGCCGACGAGCGCTTCCGACAGATGAAGCGTGACCAGCAGGGCCGGGTAGCCCAGCAGGATCCCTATGGCCTGCAGAGGGGTCACGCGGGGCAACCGATCGCCGAAATGTCGCAGGACGAGCCACAGCCCTATGGCGCCGACGAGCAGCGGGGTCAGGTAGGCGCCCCAGCCGAAGCCCTGCCGCAGCAGCCCCAGCCACCAGCCGGGGATCACCCCGTGGTTGGCGGAGAGGAAGGACAGGAAGGTCAGGCCGGCGATGCCGAGAAGCACGTAGCCCAGGATGTCGAGCTGCTGGTCAAGCGTGAGGGGAATCTCCGGCAGCGACCATCCTCTGCTCTTGCGTCTGCTTTTTCGTCTGCTCGAACGTTTCCGCGTCATAGCGTCAGGCTGTGAATCAGGTTCGTAGTCGGCGCTTCAGCGCCGCAGGTCAAATCGATCCGGATGGACTGCGTAATCGGGCGGCATGCGCAGGCGCACGTCCTGATCATAGATCGCCCGCACCTCGGCAAACGGTGAGTCAAGTGGGTGAGGACTTGGTTCAGACATTGTTCTTGGCCCTTCACTGCCTCGGCCTGATTATAGCATATCTCTCATTGGTAAGCTAAACAGATTCGAGAGCACGCTTTGCTTCACTTCACCAGCGCTTTCTCCACCGCCTCGGCCACCGAGCGCACGGGAACCGCCTCGATGCCCGACGGCAGGGAACCTTGCCCGCGACGCACTGACTTGGGCAACAGGCAGCGGCGGAAACCCAGGCGCGCGGCCTCCTTCAGGCGCGCCGCCGTCTGGGCCACCGCCCGCACCTCGCCCGAGAGCCCCACCTCGCCGATAATGGCCAGATCCGCGGCGACCGGCCGGTCGCGCACGCTGGAGGCGATCGCCACCGCCACCGCTAGATCGGCCGCCGGCTCGCTCACCTGCAGGCCACCGACCACGTTGGCGAAGACGTCCTGGTCGTAGAGCCGTAGCCCCACCCGCCGGCTCAGCACGGCGGCGATCAGCAGCAGCCGATTGAAGTCCACGCCGTTGGCCGTGCGGCGCGGGTGGCCGAAACTGGATTGGCTGGCCAGCGCCTGGATCTCGACCAGCAGCGAGCGCGTGCCTTCCATCGTCACGGCGATGGCCGAGCCGGGCGCGTTCACCATGCGCTCGGCCAGGAACACCTCCGAGGGGTTCGGCACCTCGACCATGCCCTGCTGCCGCATCTCGAACACGCCCACCTCCGAGGTGGCCCCGAAGCGGTTCTTGACCGAGCGCAGCAGCCGATAGGTGTGGAACAGGTCGCCTTCCAGGTAGAGCACCGTGTCGACGATGTGCTCCAGCACCTTCGGCCCGGCGATGGCGCCCGCCTTGGTCACGTGGCCCACCAGGAATACGCTCACGCCCTCCGCCTTGGCCCACCACTGCAGCCGGGAGGCCGCCTGGCGCACCTGGCTGATTGAGCCCGCTGCCGACGTCAGGTCCTCCGAATGGACGGTCTGGACCGAGTCGACGACCAAGACCAGCGGCTGAACCCGCTCGACGTGGCGCAGGATCCCATCTAGGTTCGTCTCGGTGACGACGAACAGGTCGTCGGTCTGGATGGAGAGCCGATTGGCGCGCATCTTGATCTGCCGCGCCGACTCCTCGCCGGAGACGTACAGGACGGGGCGCCCTGTCGCCTCAGCCATCAGAGCGACGGTCTGCAGGAGCAGCGTGCTCTTGCCGATGCCTGGATCACCGCCGACGAGGATGAGCGACCCGGGCACGACGCCGCCGCCCAGCACGCGGGCGAACTCCTCCAGCGGCAGCGGCAGGCGCTCCAATCCCTCCATCTCGATCTCGCCCAGACGCTGAGGCTCGTTAGCGGGCAGGCTGGAGCGCCCCTTAGCCGCGGCAGATGACTGCTTGATCACCTCGACCATCGAGTTCCATTCGCCGCAGCCAGGACAACGGCCCATCCGACGGGGGCTCGTCCGCCCGCAGTTCTGGCAGACCCAATGTGTGCGTGTCTTGGCCATCGTGTCTCCTGTATACTAGCTGTTGAAGATCAACGATATTGTACCAGAACGTTTGTTCTGGCACAAGTGACGGAGTGTGTTGTGTGTTTCGTATTGCGTGTTATGTTTCACGCCTTCAGCACTTCCTTTTCTCTCAACCGCCTCCTCGCCTCCGCGTGGCTTGTCCGCGTGATCGGATACCAGATCAAGAGTGGCAGCGCCAGGGCGAAGAAGAGCGCCGGCACCGGCCCGAAAAACAACCGGATCCCCAGGAGCGTGCGTGCGCTCTGCTCCACGTTGGGCACATAGCCGAAGAGCTGCAGTACCCAGCCCGAGGCCGTGATCCCCAGCGCCTCGGATACCTTCACCGCCAGCCCCCACACGCCGTAGTACATCCCCCCGCGGTGCTCGCCTGTCTCCAGGCGATCGTACTCGACGACGTCCGGCACCATGGCCCAGGGGAAGACCCAGTTGACGGAGAAGCCGATGCCGGCCACTGCCGCGATCGGATATACCCACCCGGTCGGCTCGTGCGGCAGCAGGAAGGTGAAGGCCACGGCCAATCCACCGATGGTTAGCCCCAACGCGTAGGCCGGACCCTTGTTCCACCGGTCCGAGACCATCTTCCAGGGGAAGAGGGACAGCCCGACGAACACCAGCATCAGGAGCATCACCACGGGCACCTGGTCCTCCATTCCAAGCTGGTAGGTCAGGAAATAGGCCATCATGGTCTTGAGCAGGGCAAAGGCCGAGTTGGCCGTCAGGTAGGCGCCCATCAGCCGGACGAAGGGGCGGTTCCTGAACGCGCCCAGGAACGTCCGAAAGGGGGGCGTCTGGCACCGACTCTCGCTGACCCGCTTCCGCTCCCTCAGGCCGGCGGCGGCGATCAACAGCACGAGAGCGGCAAGGGCGCCGTAGATGATGCCGATGGCCCCGTACCCGGCGCGCTTGGTGGCGAACAGGCCGACGATGGCAGGGGTGAGCGCCGCGCCGACGATGTAAGCCGGCACGCCCAGCACCATGCGGAACGCAGTCAGGCTGGCGCGCTCGTCGTAGTCGTCGGTCAGCTCGGCGGTCAGCGCGTAGTAGGGCACGTTGGTCAGCGTCCACATCGTGTCGAAGAGCATGAAGCTGAACGCAATCCACACGAAGACCCAGGTGTCTGAAAGGCCGGCCGGCACGAACCATAGTAGCGCGATGGCGACGGCCAGCGGCAGCGCGCCGAAGATCATATACACGCGGCGCTTGCCGAAGCGGGACGTGGTGCGGTCGGAGATCCAGCCGAACAACGGGTCGTTGACCGCGTCCCAGATCTTGCCCACGAGCAGGGCGCTGCCGGCCAGCGCCGGCGCGACGAGCGCCGCGTCGGTGTAGAAGATCATGAGGAAGAACTGGATGGCGGAGTTGGCGACCGCGTTGCCGACGTCGCCCACGCCGTATATCAGCTTGGTGGTCCACTTCAGCTTGTGGTTTTTCTCTGCCACGTCAAGGGCCTCCCGGTGGGATGTGTAGCGTGCGGGCATGGTCCGCTGCCCGCAGCACGGATTTCAACGCGAAGGCGCGGAGTCGCAGGGGGCACGGTAGGGATTGGGCTACGTTGCGCCCGGTCCCCAGTTGACCGCCGGGGAGACCGATGGAGATGGACGCCGCGGCGGTCGGCGGTCGTCCATCGGCAATCGTATCAGAATCCGATCTGAGTCCAGTCGGTGCCGGTGACGACGGAGCAGGCCAGGGCCAGAAAGATGACCAGCAGGATGACCCCACAGCCGCACCCGGTGCAGGACACCCCTCTCCCAAAGCCGAACTTTTCCTGCAGCCAGTCAAAGATGAAGTTCAGGAACGCCAGCTTCAGCAAGCCGGATAAACAACCAGGTCTATCGTCCATTTTTGCCTCCTTGTGCAAACTCCAAATCACCCACTGCCACTTCTCCAAAACTCTCCACGTAGTCCAACGACTGATGCCGGAAGTAGGTGTTGTATAGTTCGGCGTAATGGCCGCCCTGGGCTAGCAGCTCGTCGTGTGTGCCCTCCTCGATGATGCGGCCGTGGTCCATGACGATGATCCGATCCGCGTGCCTGACGGTCGACAGCCGGTGGGCGATGACGATGGCTGTGCTGTTGTGCATGATCGTCTCCAATCCCGTCTGGATCTGGGCCTCGGTGAAGGGATCGACGCTGGCGGTCGCCTCGTCCAGGATGAAGATGGCCGGTTCCTTGAGCAGCACGCGCGCCAGCGCGACCAGTTGTCGCTGGCCCATGGAGAGATTGGACCCCCGCTCGCCCACGTCGGTGTCCAGCCCGGCCGGCAGGTCGGCCAGCCAGTCGCCGCCACTGATCTGCATGGCCGCCTGGCGGACCTGATCGTCGGTCGCTCCGGGTCGGCCATAGCGGATGTTGTTCGCGACCTTGCCGGAGAAGAGGAACGGCTCCTGCGGCACCAGCCCGATGTGCCGGCGATACTGGCTTAGATCCAGCCGGCGGATGTCCCGTCCGTCGATCAGAAGTTCGCCTCCCTGGAACTCGTAGAAACGAGCGATCAGCCGGGCCACGCTGCTCTTGCCCGCGCCCGTGTGGCCGACCAACGCCACTGTCTCTCGGGGACGGATCTCCAGCGTGAAGTCAGGCAACACACTATCTTCTACGTCGTAGGCGAAGGTGAGGTTGCGGAACGTGACGCGGCCCTCGACCGCCTCCACCGGTTCGCTTGCCTCCTGGACGACGAGTGGCTCGGCGTCGATCAGGGAGAATACCCGCTCCGCGGCGGACAGCCCGTCCTGGAACTGACTCCAGAACGAGGCGATGTTGATCAACGGCCACCAGAAGAACCCCACTGCC
>Ga0180433_10010627_pt1 | contig 11038 bp, 13 predicted proteins | sample SS_ome_8_FD_132980 | JGI IMG/M metagenome (GOLD analysis project Ga0180433, IMG submission 132980) | Hypersaline lake sediment archaeal communities from the Salton Sea, California, USA - SS_1_D_1 metaG | ecosystem: Environmental > Aquatic > Non-marine Saline and Alkaline > Hypersaline >...
CGTTCGACCGAGAGGGCGTCGAGCGTGCGCATATTGTGCAGACGGTCGGCCAGTTTGATGACCACGACGCGGATGTCTTCGGCCATCGCGAGGAACATCTTGCGCAGGCTTTCCGACTCCTGGTCGCCGGGCAGCTTTTCCCCCTCCTTTCTGAACCGATCGTCAATTTGCTCCTGCTCCATCCGTTCCAGCTTGGTCACGCTGTCCACCAGCCTCACGACGCGGGGGTCAAATTCCTGGGCCAGCGTCTCCAGGTCAATGTCCGAGTCCTCGACGACGTCGTGCAACAGACCGGCGGCGATGGTGTCTGGATCCATACCGATGTCGGCCAGCAGAAGGGCCACGGCCAAGGGGTGTTGAATGTAGGGGTTTCCGGATTTGCGCGACTGGTCGGCGTGGGCTTTTTGGGCGATGGCATACGCGCGTTCGACGAGTGCCCGCGCGCCATTATCTTGTTCTGCGGGCGGGAGGCGTGTCAGTATATCCGAGATATCGAGGAGGTGCTGTCTATCCATCTTTTTCGTTTGATACCTGAGGATCAGTCCGTTATTGTCCAGAGACCCTTGTATCTTTACCAGTATAGTGGGATTTGTGGATTTGTCAATGGAAGTATAGGGGCCATCCCACGGAGGTAAAATCAACCACAAAAACCGCTCGCTTCACTTCGGCAGGCTCAGTACAAGGGTTTCGATACGCCGCCACAAGAAGCGTGGCGGCTACTCAACCAGCGCTCGCTTCAATGGCCTGAGCAGTTACGCGGGACTTTTGCTCGAATCAATTCCAGTGTATACTTATCCTATGGACGGGAGTCGCTTGAGCCGTGGTAAAGATTCACAGGAGACCATGCTATGTTTGTGCGAGACTGTATGATGCGTAACCCGGTCACCGTGCGGCCGGAGAGCGATCCGTTGGCGGCTGTATCGTTGCTCAAGAGTGGTGGATTCCGGCGTCTGCCGGTCATAGACGAGGCGGGCGAACTGGTCGGGATCGTGACCCGCCACGACCTGGAGGTGTTCCTTTCCAAGGCCGGATCCCCTGGGGTCATCAAGCGGCAGCATCGCGTGGATCAGGTGATGGGCTGCGACGTGGTGGTGGTGTCTCCCGATTGCCCACTGGAAGAGGCGGCCAGCTTGATGGTCAAGCACAAGATCGGCAGCCTGCCTGTGGTGGAGGATGGACAGCTCGTGGGCATCATCACCGAGACCGACATTTTCAGCCAGTTCGCGACCGTGCTTGGCGGTGGCACCGGCTCGCTCCGGTTGACGGTGCAGGTGCCCAACGTGCCCGGTCAACTCGCCGAACTGGCCGGCCGCATCGCGCGACTGGGGGGCAACATCTGCTCCGTGGTCGCCTTTGCCGCCGAGCGGCCCGAGCGGATCAACATCACGCTGCGGATCGAGGGGGTGGGGCGCCAGGCGGTGCTGGAGGCGGTCTCGGATCAGGCGGAGCTTGAGGTGCTCCACGTGTGGGGCGGCGAGGAAACGTAGCTGGCTAGGCTCCTGCCTCTCACAGTACAGCTATCGAGCACAGGCGGAGAATAACTGCCTCAGATGCTCTTGCAGGTGGCGGTCGTAATCCCGCACCACATACTCCAGGCTGACCGGGGCGTTCTGGCCTATCCTCAGCGACCGCTTCAACTCCTCCTCTGGAATGGACGACGCCACGTGGGCCAGGTGTAAGTTGTATGCTTTCCAGAGCGCGATCAAGTCTGCCCAGGATGCCTGTTGATATTTCTGGACCGCTACCCAACCCTCCTGTTCGTAGCCGGGAAAGACCGCATCCTCTTTCAATTGCGTTTTGACGAATCGCCGGTGGTTGTTGGCGGCGGAATCGATCAGATGGCCAAGGACCTCTTTCGCCGACCACTGGCCGGGGGCCGGGCGGCGCTCGCTTTGGGATTCTGGTATCTCCAGCATCTGTTGGGCGGCAGATTCCACCGTTTGTCGCAGATCTCGAACAAAGTCTTGCATAGGATTCACCTCCTGAACGTTGTGTTCCAATTACACCATCATTGCATGTATCTTCTCCCGCGCCATCGGCTCGACCGTCCATACCTCCGACAGCTCCCCATCGCGGCGCACCTCGACGCGCACCGCCGGCTCGCTCTTGCCATCGGAATAGCTGGCCGTGATCTGCGCCGCCCGTTCGATCTCCTCCCTGGTTGGTTCGCCCGGAATCAGCGTCGTCGGGCCGGGATGGTCCACCGTCGTGAGCAGGGTTCCCTCCACGCCGCATGTCGACAAGTAATCGTTCTCGCGCTCGTGCCGTCCCACGACCACCTTGCAGCCGGATGGAAGGCGCAGGTGCCGCCCCACCGCCAGGAGTTGCGCTTGCCTGGGGGTCAGCGACTCGTCCCCTTCGCGATCTAAAAAGTCGCGCAGGCGGCGGGAATAGGTCCGGTCGATCAGGTAGCAGCAGCCGCCAGAGGGCTGAGCATAGTCGGTGATGCCGAACTCTTCCGCCAACGCGATCTGCTCCTTGCGGCCTCTCCCGCTGATGGCATACAGTTTCTCGCGATCCACCCAGCCCCGTCGTTCCGGCACGGTCGGTTCGAGGAGTTTGGCCGAGAGCGGCCGGAGCAGGTAGCCTCGCAGGCTGCTTTCGCGCTCGACGGTGTTGAGCGTGGGCCGCATCTGGCTCTTGGGCCGCTGCCCGCTCACCTCGCCGGTAAAGATAAAATGGTGGTCGTGAGACTCCATCCACGCCTTGGCCTGGCGCAGCAAAAAAATGCGACAGTCCACACAGGGATTCATCCCCGAACCGTATCCGTACCGGGGATTAAGCACCACCGAGATGTACTCGTCGGGGACGTCGATGATCTCCAGCGGCGCTCCGAGCGACTGTGCCGCGCGCTCGGCGTCGGAAAGCTCTGCGATCGGTTCGCGTCCAGCAGCTCGGTTTCGCTCAAAATAAGAAAAACCCGTCCGAAAGTGGAGCAGCGTGACCTGGATTCCTTGATCGAGTATAATTCGAGCGGCCAGGGTGCTGTCCAACCCGCCCGAAAACATGCCTACGGCCTTAATCTGTCCGTTTTCGTTCATAGAGAGGCAGGATACCACAGGTGAGAGCAGTCGTCAATCTCCCCGTGGTGCTCGGTACAAAAGTCAGGGCAAATCCGGTACAGATGACACTAATATCTAGGTGTGATTCCGCTATACTAATCTGCAAGTAGCGAGACCCAGGGCGGCGGGAAAAGATGGCACCGACACGTTTGCTCATCATTGACGATCACGACGAGGTACGAGAGGCACTTGAGGCTCGGCTGCGCTCTGCAGCCGGCGTCGAGGTCGTCGGCTGCACCGGCTGCTGGGAGACGGGCTTGCAGGAAGCTGTGAAGCTGGATCCGGACGTGATCCTGCTCGAGACGAAGCGAGTCGATGGGCAGGGGTTAGAGGCGTTGCGGTGCCTGGCCGATGAGTGCCCCTGGCTCAGTGTCGTCGTCCTCACCTCGTATCCCGACGCCGAGGAACAGAAAGAGGCTCGCCGTGATGGGGCGGTACGCTACCTGCTCAAGGATATCAACACGTCCCAGTTGGTGCGCGAGATTCGGGCCGCGGCGCGTCCACAGGCGATGATCTAACCGGGAACGTTCCTCTTACTTTCTACTTTCTGCCCCTTTCTCGCGGGAGATGAATGGGAGAAAGGCGCTGGCTCGATGGGGGAGCAAACCTATCTCTTCCAGGGCGATCTCCTGAACTGTTATCCCAGGCTCGATAGCGACCGGCGTCCTGCGAGGCAGCCATCCCTCTTGTTGGACGATCAGAGTGTACTCTCCCGCCATCAGCGTGGTGGTGAATTCCCAGGAGGAGCCAATGGTGGGACTGATCGCATTATCTCCGTCCGCGTCCGCAAAGCGGAGCGCGGCCTCCGTCAATGTGATTTCCTCGGTATCCCACACGCTATCCGAGTTCGCATCGCCAAAGATAGCCTTCAGTTCTACGTGAACCTCTCGCAGTCCAAAATCGAGCGTAGCGCAAGCCCGGGCGTCCGTGAACCACTCCCCATAGTTGCCGCTCTTGTCCCAGGCGCGGGCGCGGAAGCAATACGTATCCCCATGCTGTCCGCCAGTGGCGACATAGCTGGTCGTCGTGATACGTTCTGTTTCAGTCAAGTTTAACCAGTCGCTCCAGGTGTTGCCGGTCCCTTCCCGCACCTGCACGTCAAAGCCCCAGATGCCCGCTGCATCGTCCCGTCCCTCCCAGGAGATCGGGATGGTGTGAGAGTTGGTGGAGGTCAGGAGGGTTTGGACGGTGGCGGAGGGTGGGGTGGTGTCTGTTTCGATAATCAAATAGGGATCGCCGCCGATAATGTATTCATTGGGATTGCTGGCCAGGTTGGCGGTCGCTCGTGGCAGCTTCAGGGTATACACTCCCTTTGTCGCGGTGATGGTACGGGTGATGCCCCGGCGATCCACCAGCGTGGCGGTGGGCAAGGTGGCGGAGTAGACAAAGGTGAGGGTGGCAGGCGTGGTGTTCCAGAGCGCGCTCAATTTGCCCCGGGGCGTGCCCCACAGCGTCACCTGGCGTGCGCCGTCGGGGTAGGCCTGGCGGGTCGTCAGTGTGGGCGAGACCATGTAGCTGGCGGCGATCTGGTAGGCGACGTAGGCTGGGCGGAGGGAATGGTCGTTGCGGATCAGGCCAAAGTACTCGCCCATGTCGGCGTCGTGGGTGCGGAAGAAAAAGTACTTTTCCACGCCAGAGGCCCAACTGTTGGCGTAGGATTGGATGACATAGGCGGCGGCTTCCTCCTGGGTGGCGGCCCAATCGTACTTGACCGGGTCGGGGTCCACTGAAGCATCGTCCCATATCTGCACGCCGGTCTCGGTGAGCCAGATGGGATGGTCGCCCACGTTGTACACGGTCATGCCGTCGCGGATTTCGTTCACCTTTTCGTACACGTCGGAGGCTCGGCTGTAGAGGTGGACGGACATGACGTCGAAAAAATAATCGTTCTGCGGCGCGCTGGGATCCTGGTTGAGGATGTTCAGCACCCACCGATAATGACTGGGATTGCCCCAGTAGAATACCCCGCCAAAGAGCACGGTGCAATCGGGGCAAGCGGCCTTGGTCGCCTGGTAGCCCACCTTGAGCAGTTGGGCATAGTCGGTGGACGTACCGGTCCAGAAATAGTCCCACTCCGGCTCGTTCCACATCTCCCAGTGTTTCACTCGATCGCCGTAGTGAGAGACGATAGTGTGGACGAATCGTCCCCAGTAGTTGATCGGATCGCTATCGCCGGCGGTCCAGTCGTCCCATTCCTCGTAAAGCCCCTGGGGTGGGGCGGGGGACGCGCCTGGAGGAGCCATGAGATCCCGCCAGGGTGGAGCGAGAGAGGAATATCGGCCTGGGGGCCGGTAATTGATTGAAACTTTTTCCAGTCTGTGCGTGCCGCCTGTGGTGGCCCAGTCGGGGGTCCAAAGCAAAATACCGATGATGTTCATCCCGGCGCCGTGGAGATCGTTCACCAGCGTGTCGTAGCCGTTTAGAATCTGCGAGTCCCAGATGTCTTCCGACGGCTCAAAATTGGGCCAGACAAAGTCAAAGCGATCCCAGCGGGAGCCGGCGTCGTAGGCCATTTGGACGAAGGGGCGGTCGGGATCGGGATCGTAATAGTAGGAATAGCAGGCTCCCGCCCGCCCGTCAGGGTTTTCCACCGGCGGGAGCGGGGTCAGATCGACAGGGCGTAGCCCCGTAGGGGCGGCGATGATGGTACTGGAGAAAAGCCCCAGCAGGATCAATGAGACAAAGACGGATGACGCGGCCAACGTCCATCGGGTCATAATGGCCTCCTGCCATGTGGCTATTGTAACATCGGCCGCCGGAATGGTCAACTGGCGGTTGACCTTTGCTTGGGAATGAGTATACTTGTTGCACACCATAGAATGGGAGGCTAGAAAGAGTGAAACCTGAAAACATCGAATTCCTGTTGCGCCTGTTCAACGAAAAAGCTCCGATCGCGCGCCATCTGGGAATGCGGCTCTCGTTCACCGATGGGTGCAATGCCGTCGTTGACCTGGCCTACAGCCCCGATCTGGATCACGCCATGGGCGGGGTCCACGGCGGCATCTACGCTGCGGTGCTCGATTCTGCCGGTTGGTTCACCTCCGCTGTCGTGCGGGATGAATTGTGCTGGGTGGCGACCTCAGAGTTGTCGATCCATTTCCTGGAACCCGCGCAATGCACGTCCCTGCGCGCTGTCGGACGGTTGATCAAATCTGGCCGGCGTCAGGACATCGTGGAGGTGCATTTGTACGACGGGCAAGACCGTTTGATCGGACACGCGGTGGGAACGTTCGTCGTTCTGCCGGATATCCCCTTGGAGGTGACATAATGTCTGACCAATTGCTCTATCTTTCTCAGGCCGACGTGGCATCCGTCGGCCTGACGATGGCCGACGTGATCGCTGCATTGGAAGAGATGTTCCGCGAAAAGGGCGAGGGGCGGGTGGAAATGCCGCCCAAGCCCGGCATCCACACCCGGCCCGACGCCTTCATTCACGCCATGCCCGCCTACATCCCCGCGCTCGAATCCGCCGGGATGAAGTGGGTCAGCGGCTACCCGGAGAACCAGAAGCGCGGCCTGCCCTACATCACCGGGCTGCTCATTCTCAACGACGCCGAGACGGGCATGCCGCTTTCGGTGATGGATTGCGTCTGGATCACGGCGATGCGCACCGGCGCGGCCACCGCCGTGGCCGCCAGATACCTGGCCCGCCCCGATTCCGAGGTCGTCGGTGTCCTGGGCTGCGGCGTGCAGGGGCGGAGCAACCTGGAGGCGCTCGACGTGCTCTTCCCGCTCAAGCGCGTGCTCGCCTACGACGTGGACGCCGAGACCCAGCGTCGCTACGTCGAGGAGATGAGCGAGCGGTTCGGGCTGGAGGTCGTGCCGGTGCAGGAGCCGAAGCAGGCGGTGGTGGGGTGTGACCTGGTGGTCACGGCGGGACCGATCCTGCACACGCCGCACGCCACCATCCAGCCGGGCTGGTTTCAGGAGGGAGCGTTCGCCTCGCTCGTCGACTTTGACTCCTACTGGCATCCCGACGCGATGCGCGAGGCCGACAAGTTCTGCACCGACGACGTGCCCCAACTGGAGCACTACCGGGAGGTCGGCTACTTTCAGGACATCCCGCCCATCCACGCCGACCTGGGCGAGCTGGTCACCGGGCGCAAGCCGGGGCGCGAGACGGACGAGGAGCGGACGATGGCCTGCAACCTGGGACTGGCGCTGGACGATATGGCGACCGCACCGCTGATCTATCGCCGGGCGCGGGAGCAGGGGATCGGGACCTGGCTGCCGCTCTAGGTCGCACGTCGGCGCACGGAATCAAGTGGTGGGGAAGGAGGGCTTGACAAAGAATGACAATTATGATAGAATAACTACGAGTTAAGAATGATTACAAATAATTCCATGATCTCTGAGAACGATATTTGCAAGCAGTTCAGGATTCGGGGCCGTCGTGTGACTCCACAACGTCGGGCCATCGTTCGAGCTTTGCTGGAGGATCATGCCCATCCCACCGCCGAGCAGATCTTTGCCCAGGTACACCGCGAGATGCCCGACATATCGCCCGCCACCGTCTATAACACGCTGCACGAGTTGGTCGAGATGGACCTGCTGTTGGAGCTGGACCTGGGATTGGGAGAGCGGCGCTACGATCTCAACACGGCGGATCACGCTCACCTCGTCTGCCGGGCGTGTGGGAGTGTGAGCGATGTCCCTTTTGACTTTGCTGAAATGGAGCTTCCCTCTGGTCACGAGCACGGGTTCCAGATAGTGAACCGGTGTGTGACGTTTTTTGGCTATTGCCCTGATTGCGCTCCTCGTGAAGAGGACTGAAGCAGGGCACAAAACTACTTTAGGAGGAAATTTCGATGGAAAAGTGGGAATGTATCGTATGTGGTTACGTCTATGATCCGGCAGAGGGGGACCCCGATAGCGGTATCGAGCCTGGCACATCTTTCGAGGACTTGCCCGATGACTGGTTGTGTCCCGATTGCGGCGCCGGGAAAGAAGAGTTCGAAAAGCTAGAGTGAGATGAAGCACGTCATCGTCGGAAGCGGCGTCGCTGGCTTCACGGCGGCCCAGGCCATCGCGCGGGCCGATCCGTCCGCAGAGGTACACCTCCTGAGCGCGGAGCCTTATCCCTACTACCGCCGCCCCTTGCTGTGGGAGTTTATCGCCGGGCGGATCGAGCAAGATGAGCTCATCTTTCGACCGGCGGCCTGGTATGTTGAGCGCGGACTCGACTTGTATCTGGGGGTCCGCGTCACGTCGCTCGACCCGGCTGCCCACCACCTCGCTCTGGCCGATGGCTCGCGCGTGGAGTACGACCGGCTGTTGCTTGCCACGGGCGCGCGCTCCTTTATCCCTCCTTGCGAGGGAGTGGACAAGGAGGGCGTGTTTACGTTGCGCACATTGGAGGACGCGCTGGCGATCAAGGCGTATGCCCTCTCTCTGTCCCCCCCATTGGGAGGGAGGAAAGAGGGGGCGGTGGTCATCGGCGGGGGGTTGTTGGGGCTGGAGACGGCGCGGGCGCTGCGCACTGCCGGCCTGGATGTGACGGTGGTCGAGTTCTTCCCCCACCTGCTGCCGCGCCAACTGGACGCTGAGGGCGCGGAGGTCTTGCAGTCGCTGCTCGAAGCGCAGGGCTTGCAGGTGATCACCGGCGGGGCGACGGAGGCGATCCTGGGCGATGGACGCGCTGACGGCATCCGACTCAAGGACGGGCGTACTGTGCCTGGCGAGTTGGTGTTGTTTTCGACTGGCATCCGCAGCGAGTTGACGTTGGCCCAGGCGGCGGGACTGGAGGTGAACCGAGGCGTCATCGTAGACGAGCGTCTACGGACAAGCGCGGCGGACGTTTTTGCCGCGGGCGACGCCGCCGAGTTCGAGGGGCGGGTCTATGGGATCATTCCGGCCGCGGTTGAGCAGGCCCGGGTCGCGGCGGCGAACATGGTCGCGCCCGATAGCGCGATTTACGACGGCACGCTTCCCGCTACCACGCTCAAGGTCGCCGGGGCCGAGTTGGCCTCGCTGGGAGAGTGCGTGGTCGAGGGGGATGAATACAACGCTCTGCGACACGTGGACCTGCCCGCCGGGCACTATCGCAAGTTTGTGTTACGCGACGGGCGCATCGTGGGCGCGATCTTGCTCAACGACAAGCAACGTGTGAGGCCCGTCACTCAATTGATCGAGCAAGGGGTGGACGTCTCGGCCTATGGCGAGCGTCTACTGGACGATGACTTTGCTCTCAAGTCACTGGTATAGGTCGGATCGCCAATTCGTCCTGTAAAAATTCGAGGAGGAGTTTATGCACAAATGACGTAGGGATGGTCAAATGGCCACGTTGGTCCCGTAAGCTCACGGGAAGATACGATCTCGAATGACAGGAGGATAAACTATGGCTAAAGAAATGGACTCTTGCGTAGAACCCGCAAAGGGGCCGATAGCTGCACAGGAGGCTCCTGCTGCAAGCGCATTACCATCAAAGGAGGGAACAACTGAAATGACCATGGCACGCATAGGTAAAGAAGCACCGGATTTCGAAGCCTCCGCCTACGTTGCAGGCGAGGGCTTTAAAAATATCAAACTATCCAGCTATCGAGGTCAATGGGTCGTGATCTGCTTCTATCCCGGCGATTTCACCTTCGTCTGACCGACGGAGCTAGCGGCAGTTGCCGCCAAGTATCCCGAGTTCAAGGAGCTGGGTGTAGAGGTTCTATCCGTCAGCACCGACAGCCGGTTCACACACAAGATTTGGAACGAGGTCGAGCTGTCCAAGATGGTGGAAGGCGGTATTCCCTTCCCGATGCTCTCCGACCAGGGTGGGCGTGTTGGCACGGTCTATGGCGTGTACGACGAAGCGGCCGGCGTGAACGTGCGCGGGCGCTTTCTCATTGATCCCGATGGCGTCATCCAGGCTTTTGAAGTGCTGACCCCGCCGGTTGGTCGCAATCCGGATGAACTGATCCGCCAGATCAAGGCTTATCAGCACGTCCGGGCCACGGGCGAGGTGATGCCGTCTGGCTGGGAGCCTGGCGACCCGACGCTCAAGCCCGGCCCAGACCTGGCAGGGAACGTTTGGAAGGTTTGGAAACCATAGTGCCCGAAGAGTTTGAGGCTGGCGTGACCGATTCCCCAATCACCGAGGCAAACAGTATGGGCGAAAAGACTCGCAAGAACGTGTACGAGGCTTTCGTGGGCGAGGCCAAGGCGCACCACCGGCTGTTGGCCTTTGCCCGCAAGGCGGATGAGGAGGAGTATCCGCAGGTCGCCAAGCTGTTCCGCGCCGTCGCCGCCGCCGAGGGGGTGCACGTCGAGCGTCATCTGCGCCTTCTCGGCGAGGCGGTGGTAAAGAGCACGGAGGAGAATTTGCAGTTCTCCTTCGAGAGCGAGACCACCGTCAACGAGGTATACTATCCACGATTCATCGGCGAGGCGGAGGCGGAAGGAGAACGGGCGGCGGCACTCACGTTTAGCCAGGCGCGGGACGTGGAGGAAGGTCACGCCGCGCTCTACAAGCGGGCGCTGAGCGCGATGTTGCGCGACGAGACGCACGATTACCACGTCTGCCAGGTGTGCGGGTACGTCGCCGAGCGGGAGGCCCCCGACCGGTGCCCGGTATGCAAGGCCGAGCGGGAGCGATTTCGCCTGGTGACGTAGTGAGAGAAAGGAGGCAAAGGGAAGTATGGAGTTGAAAGGTAAACGCATCGCCATTCTGGCCGAGGATAATTATCAGGAGTTGGAACTGTGGTATCCGCTCCTGCGCATGCGCGAGGCCGGTGCCGAGGTGGTCGTCGTGGGCATGCCCGGAGTGGCGGAATATCACAGCAAGCTGGGCTACCCGGTGACAGTGGACGTCGCCGCCGACGCGGTTTCGGCGGACGAACTGGACGCCGTCATCGTGCCGGGGGGTTACGCGCCCGATCGGATGCGCCGTCACCAGCCGATGCTCGACCTGGTGCGGGAGGTGTTTGAGCGAGGCGGCGTCGTGGCCACCATCTGTCACGCCGCGTGGGTGCCCATCTCGGCGGGCATCA
>Ga0180433_10010629_pt1 | contig 11037 bp, 16 predicted proteins | sample SS_ome_8_FD_132980 | JGI IMG/M metagenome (GOLD analysis project Ga0180433, IMG submission 132980) | Hypersaline lake sediment archaeal communities from the Salton Sea, California, USA - SS_1_D_1 metaG | ecosystem: Environmental > Aquatic > Non-marine Saline and Alkaline > Hypersaline >...
GACCACGGGCGCTGTGGGGGCGGTCTGGGGCTGGGGCTGGGGCTGGTGCCTGCCTGTGACCTGCTGTGGTCGGGACAGGGCCACGCTGGGGGCCGAACGCTTAGGGGTTTTGGTCACGCGGGACTCCTTGCCCTTGAAGATCGTGGCCTTGCCCAACCGGATCAGTGTTTGAAGGCACAAGGACTGCTCCAGTTCTGCACGGGTCACCCAGACCGGCTCTGTGGGTCCGATCACGATCCCCAAGTCCTCCACCACGGTACGCACGTCGGCCTCGACCTGGATGTCCCGCGACGGGTCTTGGCGATGGGGATCTTGGTGGCGTGGCATCAGAACAACAGCCCTTGTTGAATAGAGAGGTCCACGATCTCCTGAGCGTACCGCTCTATGAACTGGACCTTACCCTTGCGGATACCCCGCTCCAAGAACGTGTACTTGATGAACCCCGGATGGATCCATGCGTCCCCCGTCGTCATCGGGGCCGTTCGGATCAAGACCAGCCCGTCCGTCGTGACGATCGGGACCTTCTTGACGGCCGGCTGGACCAACCACGTCATCGGGAAGCCCTGCCTTGGGGGGATCGGCCTTCCGTCTGATCCGCGACCTTCCAGACCGCGCTCATCCGGCGTCTTGGTATGGGCCTCAGCCGTGGGCCAGTCCGAGTAGAACTCCACGGTGCTCTTGCCCTTGATCCGGTACTTGAAGGACTCGATGAACCGGGGCGAGTCCGGCAACGGGACCGGCTTGCCGCGCCCTCGGGCCATCGCACGGGCTTTGGTCACGTCCGCCCGGATCTCCTGTCGGATGGACTCCAGAAGGACTTCCCCAGCCTTGTCCAGCAAGGCTTTCGGCAACTGGACGGCACCGCCTGCGGACTTGCCCAGCGGGCCTCCGTATACACCTCTCAGCCTACGGGGTGGCATCAGTCATCCAGATCGGCCCACCCGTCGTCAACGACGGACCGGAACGTCGGGGTCCCTTCCCCCACCCAAGTCCCGTAGGTGTTCGTGTAGAACCAGTCCGCCGCCGTACCGTAGTCGTATTCGCAGTCGAACTCGTCCATGATCCGGTCGATGCACAACTGCTCGTCGTAGACGGCGACCCAGTGGCCCGGTTCGCGATCCCAGTCGTCCTTGGCCTCGTTCGTGATCCCGACGAGAGCCCCATCGTAGATCGCCCGGGGCTCCAACAGGAGGGCTTCGGGGTTCAAGTCCGCAAGGCGATCCAAGAGTTCTTCGATATGCTCAGGGTCCACGTCAGGGCTCCTGTGGCACGATGAACAACAAGTACCGGGAAGCCACGCGCCGGGCGAGAGGGTGCGCGTCCTTGAACCGACCGGGGTTCATCTTCTTGTAGATGCCCATGATGTAGGCGTAGTTGTCCGCCTTGCCCTGATCAGCAGCGAGATCCTTGGCCTTCTGCCACTTCTCCTCGTCTGCTTTGGTCTTGACCACGTTCGTGGGCATCAGCCGCTCCCCTTGCCGCCGTAGGTGATGTTCTGCCACACAGGGGTCCGACCCCTCTGCTCACGACCATCGGGGATCGACCCCTTCTCCGTCGCCATGGGGGTCGCCTGATAGTCGGTCCCCACCGGGTACGGAGGTGAATCCTCGCAGGGGGCGTCCTCGGGGTTCGTGAACCGAGTCTCGGGCCACGGCAGCCGCTCCAGATCCCCCATGGGGACCCGGTATCGGATGTCACCCGTGTCCAAGTAGGCAATCTGGAAGGACTGCTGGAGCAAGACCCCACGGATCTCGGTCCTGTTCACGGGGCCGATGCTGTACCGCTCCCCGTTCTGCTTCACGATGAAGTCCCGCTGGGACAGTCGGGGGGTCGGCCCAATCCAGACCTCGTAGGCGTACTCCAGACGGCGACCGTTCGGAGTCTGCGTGACCCGGCGCTCGCCCTCTGCGGGACCGACGATGATGTCATAGGGGCCTTCATACCCCCCGACCCAGCCGGTCCCGTAGCACTTGATGCAGGCGTTCAACGGCTGCTTGGAATACTCCTCCAGCCGTTCGTCCCAGACACAGTCGCAACGGACACCGGTCATGCGACGGATGAACACCTTGACCCGCTCGCCCCCCTGCTCCAAGATCCAGCGGTTCCGCCGGATGGCCTCGCGCCAGATGTAGTCCAACTTCTCCGAGTCCATGGGGGACACGGGCTCGGAGTATTCCAAGGGCGTCTCGATGAGCCCCGTCGGGGACGTGCCGAAAGGATCGACGGCCACCGTGGTCAGCCGGTAGAACACCTTGGCACGACGGTCCAAGGTGTTCTCCAGCCTGTTCCCCCGAAGCCAGTAGTACGTCACGGTGACGACGCTGTTCTCGGTCGGCGGGGTGAACTCGATGAACCGCTCCGTGCTCGGGTCCCACACGGACGTGGTGTCCAAGGTGATCTCCGAGGCCAGCCCTGCGACCTCGGCCACGGGGACCCGGCGACCGTCGATCTTGACCTCGACATCGAAGGGGCTGTCCGCCATGACCGCGTTGCCCGTTCGCTTCACGATCGGGCGGTTTCGTGTCCTCAGTCGCCAGACCCCCAACTGGTTCGGAGCCGTGCCCCGGAAGATCCAGCCGGTGTTCCAGTCGATGACCTCATCGACCGTCTCGACCACGTCGGTCCGATCCCGGAAGAAGTTGGTCATCACCGGGACACGGTTCACCCGGAAGTACGGGCCACGCTCGCCCGTGTCCGACCGGTAGACGTTGACGCCGACAATGTCCCACTGGGAGTTCGACCGACCCTTGCCCTCACAGTAGGGGCCGGTCGCCAACAAGGCCGGATCGTCCCACCGCAGGTCCGTGTCCGACGAGTGAAAGGCGGACATCGCCATGCCGTTGGCTGGGGGCCACGGGAACGTCCCCGGTGTTGGATCCCAGCCTTCCGACACGTCAGTCCTCCACGATCATGGCCTTCCCTTCGGGGGTGACCTTCCACGAGGCCCCATCAGGGATGCCGAGGCGCTGACCCTCTTGGCGAAGCAGGTCAGAAGCCCGACGGTTCAAGTCGTGGATCTCGCCCACGATTTCGGCCTTGCGGACCTCCATCCGACCGATCTCGGCAGCCAACTGGTCCCCACGGGACTGCATCTGGTAGAGCGCCTGCAAGACCTCGGGGGCCACCGTCAGGTCAGGGTTCTTCGTCTCGTCGGCCATGGGGGACTCCTCACAAGGGACAGGGGACAGGGGCACAGAGATCGTCGACCTGTCCCCTGTACCCGGAGCCGGGGATCAGAGACCCTGCTGAATGGCCGCCCACTCCTTCTCCCAGCCCTTCGGACGCTTGCCCAACCGACCGATGTAGAGGGCCTCGCCCTGGGTCGGGTTGAACGACCGGATCTCGAAGAAATCATCGCAGGGGTCGGCGCTGATCCGCTGCTGGGCCATGATGCTCATGTAGAGGCCGTTCTTACCCACGGCCGCACCAAGGATGTAGCCCGAGTAGTAGTTCAGGCTGCGACGCTCACCACGCTTCTCGCCACGGGCGATGTATTCGGCGGCGATGGTCTGCTGCTCGGGCGGCGGCTTCCGGCTCGGGTCCCTCTTGTAGATGATCTCGACGGGGCCGTGGCCCTTCATCTTGGAGTAGTCGGTGGCCTTGCCCAGCCCGACGCCGCGCCACTTGTCCTGCGCGTCCGGGAACGAGACGACATCGCCGTTGGTCATCTTCATGACGACCGGGGCACCCTTGGCACCACCGCTGTCGTCCACGACGATGCCCATCATGCGGTCGTACTTGCGGTACACGCCCTCGGGGTCCTGACCGTTGTGCTTCTCGGCCTTGACGCAGAAGCGGTCGCCGATGCGGAAACGCGGCTTGGCCCGACCGCCACCGCCCGTGAAGATCGGCACCCCGAGACCCTTCAAGAAGGCACTGACCTCGGACGCAGGCAGCGGGTTGCCCTCACGGGTCGTCAGAACCCAACTGGCGAAGTCCGACGGGTTGTTACGTGCCACCTTGTCCACGCCCTTGGCGTCGCGAAGGGCGGCAAGGATGGCGCGGCGCTCGGGGGAGCCCTTGGGGAGATCAGAGGCCAGCCGAAGCAGGGCCTTGTGGTCAGCAGCGGTCAACACGCGGGTCATGGGTTTGTCCTTCGTAAAGGGATGTGGATCGAAACAGGGGGTCCGATAGGCCAGTTATCGGCCCTCGATGAGAAGGCTCAACTCACGGGCGCTGGACTCAAGGATGGCAGCGTGGTCGTCCAGCCGGTCAATGGACAAGCCGACGGCCAACCGAGGCGATAGGGCAGGTGGGCGGTGCCCCGCTGAAACCGGCATCGGTGCCTCGTCCAACAGGTCGCCGAGCATCTTGTCGTCGACCTCACCACCCCCTTCATTATCAGGGCCTAGCAGGGCTTCCAGACCAAGGTCCGGCGGGGCCGTTTCCTGCCACGCCACGGCTTGATCGGGGGCAGCGCCGAGGAAGGAGAACGCGGGCTGCCCGAACACGGCGACCTTGTATGCGGTGGCCATGCTGAACAACAGGGCGGCGATCCCGAATGCCATGGCGACCTTGCCTACCGAAATGCACGAATCCGTGTTCATGTCAGACATCCCCATCCCGGTGTTTCCAGACACGTTGGCTCTGCTGTTCATGTTGTGCCTCACCGGGACTTTACCACGGCGTTCTTCACGTCGGTCAGCAGTTGGTTGGTGGTGTCCAACTTGCCCTCGGTCCGGGCAAGTTGGACCTCGATCTTCTGGACGCGATCTGCGATGCTCTCGATGCGGCTCAGGTCCCCTTGCAGTTGAAGGATCCGAAGGTCCCGCTCCGCGTTGGACACCTCCAACTTCATGATCCACAGCAACGCCGGGACCACGAGGAGCACAAGGAAATCACGGACCCACGACAAAGCACGTTCCACGTTCAGGCTTCCCGTGGGGGTCTGGTTCTGATCTGAATCCTTGGCCACTGGACCCTCCGCTCACCTTGCTTGTGGCATAGCCAGCCTAACGACGGGCGACGGACGACGGGGTCAGTCCCGGGGGACGGGGGTGAACAACGTCGAGGTGACCCCCAACTTCTTGTCCACGATGTACGATGTCATGCCGGGGACGGAATCGACGTACCCTTGGCGGGCGTGCCACCGGTCCGTGCCTGCAAGGCTCGGCAACTGATAATGGATGATCCCCCCAACCTCGCGAACGTGTTGGTGGTGCAGGTGTCCCCCGAAGGCGATGTGCCACCGGGTCTGCCCCCACAACTGGCGGGCCTCGGCCGCCATGCACGTCCCCAACTTGTCCGTCGGCGTGGTGTCCCCGTGGTGGAAGCAGATCAGGCTCTCGCCGTAGCGGTGGTACACGCGGGGCTTGAAGTCCCGGATGACCTCCACGTCGTCCACGTCCTTGTACCAAGCGGACAAGAACAACAGGAGGGCCATGGCGTTCGTCCGGTCATGGTTCCCCGCCATGAGAACGACCTTGACCGGGGCGGCCTGCCTCAACAGGTCGATGTGATCCCGTGCCAACTCGCACCCGGTGATCAGGATCTCCGCAGGGCTGCCATCCGTGTCCTGCGGCGTCCCCCGAGTCGTCGAATGGGTGTCCCCGTCAATGTGGAACCAGTCGGACCCGACGGCCACGACGATGTATTCGGGTCGCCCTGGAAGGCGGGCGATCTGCTCCGTCGTCGTGGAGAACAACCGATCCTCTGCGATCTTCCGGTCATACTTGTCACCCGTCTCCTCACCCCAAGAATACATGCCCCAGTGGAAGTCCGATGCGGAGGCCACGAGCACGAAAGGCCGCGTGGCGGCCTTCAAATCGAGTCGGGGGACGGTCCGATTGGCGGGGGTCCGGTCGATCATGCCCTCGATGCGCGAAAGCGTCTCGACTTCGAACTGAAGCCAGCGGCTTGCGTGGGCCTCGACCTCGCGCCAGCGGGCTTGCTCGTACTTCTTGGTGACCGCGCGTCGCCGCTGCTGAAGGGCGTCCGCCACAAGGTCCACCTCGTCACGGCCAAGCAACTCCTCGTCGGAGAACGGCTCGCTGTCGTGGGTCCACCCGTGAATGGACTTGTACTCGATGAACCAAGGCCGAGGGATCGAGAACTCGCGGCAAATCTGGTTGATCGACTTCGGGTCACCGTCCCAGTTGGAGTACGCCCGCTTCATCGCCCGGTGGACATCCCCGGGGACCACGAGGGGCTGCTGGGACCGGGACAAGAAGGTGACGTAGGCGTCCGTCGCCTTGGTGTAGAAGTACCGGTTGCTGTGGACCCACTGGCGGGCGTCGATGTCCCCATCGTCCAGATCACCGCCCGTGTCGTCGAGGGCCGGGTCCGAGTCCAGGTCCGGGTCCGGGGCTGTGGAGGGCTGCGTTGATACGTTGTGGAAACTCGATCCGGGGAGCGTCCGGTTCGGGTTGGTGCGCTTGGGGCCTCCTCTGTGCGGAGGGTTCTCTCGGATGTGGTCGATCAGTTGACGGGCCTTCCACTCCGAACAGCCGATCAGTTCTGCAACGGCGTAGCGGCCCAAGTCCTGATCGTAGATCGTCGTCGCCCACTTTGCGTAGTAGTCATCAAGCCAACCCATGAAGCGCCTCCCAGGAGGGGTGGGTTTCTACAGGCGGGTGCCCCCAAGGAGGCGGTTCGCCCGTAGACCCCTCTGGCGGTATAGGGGCGTTACCGACCCAAGGAGGCCCTGTGCAGGGTGGTAACGACCTCTACATCATCCAGATGGCTGTCACAGGGGACGTGAAGGTCGGGCGGTCGAAGAATCCCGAACGCCGCTTGAAGCAGTTGCAGACGGGAAGCCCGCACCCCCTTCGACTGATTCTCCACGCCCCGGGTCGTGGCGATCTGGAGCGTCCGATCCATCAGCGCATGAAGGACCGCCGGACCCGAAGGTCCGGCGAGTGGTTCGAAGAAGGGGCGCTCGCGGAACTGCCCGACGACCTGTACGACATGCTTGATCTGGAGCAACAGGACTGGTGGAAGTCCCGCTAGGGAGCCCCGACCAGTTCATGGATGTGCCCCTTGAGTTGGTCGGGGAGCATGATCGGGATGCCCAACTTCCGGGCCTTGGTCGCCTTGGACGACGATGTTGACGTGTCCTTGACGACAAGGTGGGTCGTGTTCCGGCTCACGCCGGACGCGATCTTCCCCCCAAGGCCCACGACGAGAGCCTCCAAGGACTTGTCCCGGAACCCGGTGAAGCAGACGGACATGCCGTCCAACGGTCCTGTATCCTTGGACGGGGCCGCCCTCGGCTCGGGCGGGGCCACGGTGACCCCGACCGTGTGCAGTTCGAAGATCAACCCCGCGCGCTGGTCGAACCCAGCCCGGAACGCCTCGGCCTTGGTCTCGCCCCAGCCCGAGGTCCGGGCAAGGTCCGACACGGCGGCATCGGCCAGTGCGCTCAGGGTGTCCATGCCCTCAGCCATGAGCATCGAAACCATGCGACGACCGCAGAGGGGGATGCCGAGGCTTCCGACGAACACGTCCAACGGAAGGGTCTTGAGGCTGTGCAGGCTGTCCAGAGCCCGCTTCGCGGACCCCCCGATGCGGGAGCCGTCGGCCGTCGTCAGGGCGGCCAAGTCCCCCTCGGAGATCCGGTACAGGTCCGGGATGCCCTTGACCAGACCGGACTCGACGGCGGCTTGGACCATCTGGTCCCCGAAGTGCTTGACGCCGATCTTGCGAATCCAGCGTCGGATCCCACCGAACACCTGTGCCGGGCACCCGTCCTCGTTCGGGCACACAAGGTACGCCCCGTCCCGATGGGTCCCCGTCCCGCAAGACGGACACTGGTGGGGGATGTCCGCAACGTACTCGTCCGTTCCGACGTGGAACACGAGTTCCTCGACCGCTGGGATCACGTCGTTGCGACGGGACACACGGATGATGTCCCCACGGCGGAAGCCTTGGCCATCCGACACGTCCTTGATGTAGTCCGGGTTGTGCAGGCTGGCTCGGGACACCGTGGCCCCCGCGAGGACCACGGGTTCGAACTCGGCCACGGGCGTGATCCGACCCGTGGGACCCGTCTGCCAGACGATGTCGGTGAGGCGGGCCTCCTTCATGTCATGGGGGAACTTGAACGCCACGGCACCCTTGGGGCGCATCCCGTCGGGGGTTGTGCCCAGCCGGATCTGCGTGGCGAAGTCGCTGAACTCGACCACGAGGCCGTCGATCTCGTAGGGCAACGAGTCCCGCACGCCACTGTTGTAGGACTCGTACAGGTCCCGGACCTCGTCGGCCCCATAGCAGGTGACCACGTTGGGGATCTTGAACCCGTAGGTGCTCAGCATGTTGAGGTTGGCCGGGCGCGTGCCACCGACGAGTTCCGGGTCCCCGGTCATGTTGTACGCGATGACTGTCAGGTGCTTGCAGTCATCCCAACCGGTCTTGCGCTTGGCGACCCCGCTGGCGATGTTCCGGGGGTTCACCGCGTTGGGGAAGTGGGCCTTGAAGTCCTCCTTGAGGCAGACGATCTCACCCCGGACGTGGAATGTCCCCTCTGCGAGCGCGATCTGGCTCGGCACGCCCTGCATGACCTTGACGTTCCGGGTGATGTCCTCACCCATCTGCCCGTCGCCACGGGTCGCAGCCCGGACAAGGAGCCCGTCCGTGTAGGTCAGCAGGATGCTGATCCCGTCCAGCTTGTCCGTGACGGACAGGGTGGGGATCACCCCGACGCCCGTGGGAACCCGTGCATTGATCCACGAGTCCATCTCGTCCGGGGTCTGGACCTTCTCCAGCGATCCCATGTTGAACGGGTGCTTGACCTTGGGCCAGACCGACGACGTGGCAGGCTTCGCCCCGACCTCGGAGAGGAGCGGGTGATCCGGGTCAAGCTGGCGAAGCTGCTCCTCCAGTGCGTCGTACTCGGCGTCCGTCATGATCGGCTCGCCGTTGTAGTAGGCGTCCGCAGCCGCCCGGAGCCGGATGGCGAGCACGTCGTCTTCCGACAAGGTGAGGGGGTCGCTCACTGGCCACCTCCCCACGTATGCGCGTGGATCACGATGAAGCCCTCGCCCTCGGGGAGGCCCTGCTCAGCGCGGTTCGTGTCGTCATCGTCGAACGCGCTCGGGAACGCGACCTTGGCCGGGGCGTAGACCTCCAGCCCCGTCGCGTCGAAGCGGTGGAATCCGTAGATTTCCGTGTCCGGGGGGAACAGGCTCAGGAGGTCGGTCAACTGGCGGACGTTCATGGTGCCTCCTTGTAGGGCGGGAACAGGGTGTCGTACTTGTCGATGACGGCGCGGGCGAGGGGGAGCCCGTCCTCGTACCGCTGCCACTCCTCGTCGGTGTAGCAGCCACGCTCACGGAGCCGGCACGCCGCCGCGTATCCTTGCGTGACGTAGTGCCGGGCCATGAGGACGACCGTTTCCAGCCGTGCGTCAGGGGCACCGTCACGCCCCCGCAGGTAGAGGGTCCCGGTCTCGTCCTCGTAGACGCCGGGCTCAATGTCCGGGCGGGCAGTCCTCGTCATGGGACCTCCCCGTCACCGTCGGCATCGGGCAGCCATTCGATGATCCCGAACCCGGCCCGCACGAAGGCGAACAGGGCCGTGGTGTTGGCCGCAAGGGCCGCGAACAGTTGCCACTCCCCGTGGCATCCCATCAAGTGTTCCATGTCAGTCCTCCTTCACCCCCTTACAGAGATCGGGGGCATGAGTGAAACCCCCTCCCCCGGAAATTTCGAGCCCCCGGGGGTTTCACTGACCCGCCCGTTCCCTGTAAGAGGGTGAACCACAGGGACAAGGAGCGGCTGCCCGTGCCCCACAACCACACATACATCGAAGTCGAAGCCCCGGACGGGACGGTCACGGTCCGCCCCCTCACGGAGGAGGACGGTCCCGACACCTTTCCGTGGTCGTCGGAAAGGTGGTCCATGCAGGACCACCTCGACACCAAGGACATTGACCCGGACACGGGCAAGCGTCACACCGTGATGGTGTCCACCGTGTTCCTGTCCGTGGTCCACGGACACCGGGACGGCAAACCCGTCCTGTACGAGACCATGGTTTTCGGGGACGGCTCGTGGGGCGAGGTGGGTGAAGTCCTGCGGTACACCTCCCGTGAGGAGGCCATCGCCGGGCACCAGCGGACCGTGGGCGTCTGGCACGCCCTCATCGACGCGGCGCTCCCCGGCACGTTCCCCCGCCCCAAGTGATTGTGAGGGGAGGGGGTTTCACTGACCTGTTCGACCTCTGTATAGGGGTGAGGGGGTCGCCCTCAACCCGTCAACCCGTGCCCCCGATGAGGGGGCCAAGGAGCATGACCCATGATCATCAACGCCGTCCACCACGCCGCCCGTCAGGGCGAGCCATTCCAGATCAGGTACGCCTACACGGGCGTCAACTACAACAACGTGTCGGGGTGGTCCGACAAGTATTGGTGCATCGAGCGCCCCGCTCGGGGCGCACCGATCCAGATCCGGTTCGGCAAGACCGGGTCGAACGGGCAGGTTTGCAACCGGGGCATCAGCCTCAACGCGGCCATGTCCAAGGCGCGGTCCAAGACCGCGAAGGGCTACCGCTGCGTCTCGGCCAAGGTCCTCGACCGTGGCCCCGCCCGACCGTCCCTGCGGGAGTGGTCCAAGGGCCTCCCGGCCCCCTTCAACGGGATCGCCACCATCCGGGCGGACGGTTCCGCCCTCGATGTCTCGGGCAACGTCGTGTGCCGCCTGCCGGTGGCACAGGCCGAGGCCCTGATCCGCGACTACGCCCCCGCCGTCTAACCGGCAGGATGCTCGCGACCCTGTTCCCGACCCACACCAACACCCCAGCCTCGGAGGGCTGACCCATGCGAATGTTCATCCCCGAACTCGGCACCCGAGTCCGCCTGTCGGCGGACTGGACCTTCCAGCTTCACTACGAGCGCCGGAACGAGAGTCTGTTCCCGTTCGTGGACCCGAAGCATGAGTTCCCCGACACCTTTCAGTGGAAGGTGAAGCCGGACACGGACGCGGTGCCGTTCACCATCCCCAAGGGGACCGTGCTCACGGTGGACCGGATCTACATTCGGTCTGGCAACCACGAGTTCTCGTCGGTGTCCTTCCGCATCAACAAGGCGAAGGGCAAGGCGAAGCA
>Ga0180433_10010631_pt1 | contig 11036 bp, 11 predicted proteins | sample SS_ome_8_FD_132980 | JGI IMG/M metagenome (GOLD analysis project Ga0180433, IMG submission 132980) | Hypersaline lake sediment archaeal communities from the Salton Sea, California, USA - SS_1_D_1 metaG | ecosystem: Environmental > Aquatic > Non-marine Saline and Alkaline > Hypersaline >...
GCGCAGTATAGCAACGCGCTAACCCGCCGGTCAATATCGCGCGGTCATGCGGGGTCGGGAGGGCCGAGGTCTAACACGTCCGCACAGAGACCAGTGCGCGGCAGCCGTCGTTCCCCTCGACGTCATTCCCGCGACGGCGAGAATCCAGATAGGGTAAGACCGAACCTCTGTGTTCACCCACGATGTGGAGTGCGGTAGCTTGCTACCGCAGCGCGATTCTATCGCGCACTGCGAAGCGGGTTTGCTCTGGAAGACGGGCGAATCTCCGGTGCGTTCTCACACGGTAACCAGGACCGATACAACGAGCCGGTCTGACCCGCGCTCGCGAAATCGCACAACATCGCATCTCCGCCGTCCGCAGTACAGACGGTGAAAAGCAGGTGCGGCGGGAGCCACCCATCCCACGTCGCCGGTTCGAGTCCGAGGGTGCGTGCGTCGAACGTCGGAGGGGTCAAAGCGTTCCAGGGCGTCTTCCACGGATCGCCGCCGTACGTGTCCGCCTTCTCACCGACATGCCGCGCTCTGTTATACCGCTGGTCGTATGCCAGAAGTACCGGCCCGCGATAGACGGAAACGAGCCCGTCGCAGTCACGCTCCCCGCGCCAGAAGTGAAGCGACATGTCGAGATCGATCTCGACCCTGTCCTGCTCCGTCCATCGCCGCTTGATCTCGAGGTACGAGCCGGGCGTCATACCGTCCACACGCGTGCCGTTAACGGTCACTGTGGTGCCATCAGACCAGTAGGGGATGCGAAAGTGAATTGCGAGCTCGCATGGCTCCGAAGGGTGGACGTCTATCACGATGCGTCCGGAGACGGGGTAATCCGTATCCTGCTCGATCTCGAGTGATACGTCGCGGCTCACGGGCACCCTTATCCGCGACGGCCCGTAGTAGTTGAGGTACACACCCTCTGAACCCTGCATGACGGCCCAGTCGCTGATCATCCCGAGCCCGCGCGGACTGTTCACGCTGCAGCAGTTCAGCTCCGGGCTGCCGGGACGCGCCTGGAACACGATCTGATGCGCGCTCGCGAACCGCGCCCCGTCGGACGGCGTGTTGTACGTCGCCCACCGGCCGGACTGAGAATGCATCCCGAGGACGGAGTTGAGCGTGGACAGCTCGATCTCGTCCGCGACCACGGAATCGCCGGTGAGTTTCAGCATCTCGACGCTTGCCGCGATCCAGGCGATAGTGCAACAGGTCTCGATCGGGTTCGGATTGTACGGGTTGCCCGTCGCCTGCTCGCCGGAAGAGAAACCGCCGTTGTTGTGCCGGTCGTACGCCACGATGCTCCACCAGATCTGTTCGTACGCCCGACGGTAGGTCTCGTCTCCGGTGATCCAGTACAGTTCGGCCAGACCCATGATCGGGTGCAGACTTTCCCACCTCGGTTTCGGCGTCTCGAAAAACTCCTTCCCCGCCAACGCCGCCTGCAGGTAATCGCCCGCCAGGAACTCGCCGTCCTTTTTCGCTCCGAACTCCTCGACGATCTGACGGGACATGTCGAGATACCGCTGCTGGCCCGTTGTGCGGTACAGTATGGCCAGCGAGTGGACCGGTGCGAGGTTCATCTCCGTCGATCCCGTGTCAACCAGCCGTGGTGACTTCTCGCCGAGATATTTCTCACAGATAAGGTCGGCGATGCGGGACGCACAGTCCAACGCCTTCGCGTCGCCCGTCTCCTCGTACCAGAACATGAGCCCCATCATGATGTGATAGTGGCTCCAGGTATCCCACGTGCCGCTGTTCGTGAGGCGCATCGCGCGCGGCCATGGGCCGAGATAACCATCCTCAGCCTGATGGCCTATCAGCAACCCGACGAACTCCTCGAGCCACGATTCCAACTCGCGGTTCTGCGTCGTCTTCATCACCTGCACCGCTGCGGTCAGATACTTCCCCGCAAACTCGCCGGCCCACGGCGTCTTATCACGGAATGGTACGACATCCCGGTCGGCGAACATCTCCAGCATGGCGGGGTTCGCCTTTGGCGCAACGAGCAGCCATCGATCCGTGACGGCTCCCAGCAACTCGCCCACCGCACCGCCAATCTGGTACGTGCACCGGGGAACGGGATGAAGAACCGGCTGTTCGGCACTATCGGTGCTCTCTGACCTCGACTCCCTCACAACTTCAGCCCCTCCTTCAGCGGCACTAGTTCCGAGCGTAACGACCGAAACCAATACAACCACAATCGCTCGTGTCAGTATTCTTGCCATGTGACACCCTTCTGCGCAAGCCTGGGCGCGACAGCGCGCCGCCAAGGCAGGTCTTCGCCGGCGCAACTCCTGGCGTTGTTATGTTTCTCTTATTAATTTACGGATTTCGATTACGGGCTTTGGGAAATCTCGCCACCGATTCTCCCAGCAGACGACATAGTCAACGTCATCAAATGGATGGCTCCAAGTCGCCTTTGAAAGAATGTACTTGAGCTCAACTTGAATCTCTCTATTGTCCCTTTCATCAAAACAGGTGGCATCGATTCCCTTACCAGCGGTGAGATCAAGAATCTGCCAGAGCAGGATATGTTCTGAACAGAGAATGGTGAACAGCGCAAGAACTCCTTGTTCCTCTTGTGGTGCGTAAGGGAACGCAGGAAGCCCCGTTCGTTCCCATTTTGTTCGTCTGGTAGTAAGTGGAATCGGAGGAACAGGTCGTTCGTGCTGGGCACGCTTATCGAGTGCGTTCCTTATGAGCTCGACAATGTCCGGCGCCGATTCTGCAGCGTCTGATTCTGCCATTCTTTGCGGTTTGCGCTCACGCAAATTCTCAACATAGCCAAGCTCGATCGCTTTCTCGATGAAAGCTGTCAACGTGGGATACCGGCGCTTCTGCATGTTGAGGCCAAACTTCTTCCTCTCTGAACCTTTCGGATACCGGCCAAGGGCTTCCGTGGCCTTAGCAAGACGCTCAAAGTAAGTCTCATCGGAAACCCGTTGTCTAGTCTCGGATTTGATGCCAGCCAACTCGCAAAGAGTAGTCCAATTTCGGCCACCGTCATAGATCTGATAATGACTAAACTTCCCGTGCTCATAGTATTCACGCCGGCTGAGTGAGGCCTTTCCAAGGCGACGAGCGACGCGCTTAATGTCCTCCACTATTGCTTGTGTAGTTCTTGATTCGATTGGTTCATTCATAGAAGCTAACTAGCGTTCATATCCGAATTACCGGCACGGCGAACCCATTTAAGCGCGTTTTCGGTACGGTGTCGCCGAGATTATGGTTGTCTCCTATGCCGTTCGGGATCGCGCGTGCATTATGTCACTGTTCCTGCGTTTCGTCAAGTTAGAAAGGATACCACGGTTTTGCGAAAGGGTCTTTCTTTCTCCTGGTGCGGCGGGCGTCCTGCCCGCGAATGTGGTCGGGAATTACAGGCAACTACCGGTACCCCAGAGTCGTCTCACCGCGTTTTCAGCGCCATCAGGCCGCCGGCGCGTTTTGTTCGGCAGTTAGTATACCCATCCGATCCACAAAGTCGATAAACACGCACATTGTCGGTGAATACCCCTCGGACGTTGAGAATTCGCCAGTCCACGGATTCATCTGCTGCATGAACGCAGGCGCTTGCAGAATTGCCTCCACCCAGCGGGTCATCAAATGGGCCAGGTCCGCTGACTTGCCATAATGCTCGAACCATCGCGGTGCACGCAGCGCGGTGAGCGCCTGTGACGCCCCGCTCCAAGAATTCGGTGGCAGTTCCTTCACAAAGGTTGGATCGTTAACGGCGATGGAGGGCAGCGGGTACGGCGTCCAGAACTCGTCGGGGTTCTTGATGTGTTGTGCGTAGATACGCTCGAACATAGGCTGGTCTACCACATGTTCGCACAGGACTCTGGTGAGCGCATCGCCTCGAATACGGACGAAATTGTCCTCCGTGTCTACGTCATAGAAGTAGTCATCTTCAGGATCGTAACAGTAGTCGATAATGAGTTGTCGCAACGCTTCGCCCTTCTCGCGCCACATCGCGGCTTCACCTGGTTTGCCGAGACGCTCCGCCATCTCGGACAGAGCGCGCCGGCCTCCGTAGACTGTCGCAGAAAGATCGGGCGCAAGGTATGGCAGTTTTCCAGCCTTCGGGCAGAGGGATGGATCGTCGTTCGGGCATCTCTTCGGCAAACCCTTAAACCGTGGGCTGCGGTCATGCCCTGTATCGTACTCGCAGAAAGCTTCGCACAGGCCGGTTTCCCGCGTGTTCCGGTGCTGACTCAGCCAGCCATCCCACCGGACGCATGCGTCGTATGCCCGGGCGAGAAAGGCTTCGTCTTCCGTCAAATCGGCCGTTTCCAGAGCGGTCGCGGCTATCGGCACAACCATCTGGATTTGCGAGGAACCGATGGGATAGCGCCCTTCGCCGTCTATCCAGACGTAGCAGGGCAGATACCCATCGTCACGCTGGTGGTGGAAGAACACCTCGTGATTGGCCTGTGCGATCTCGGGGGCGTATCTGCCGTATATCAACCCTTCGTGCGGTCCGCACTCCAACCATATGCCCGGGTAATCTCCGCCCTCAATCAGAACGGGTTTCTCGTATCCAAAGAGTCTCGTCGTGTTCCCCGCCAGACCGCTGAGAGCCTCGTCGTACTTCTCCTTTACAGCCTGCGTGTCCATCGGATTCTTGCCCTCGAGACGAACATTAAGGGGATGAGCGGCGCGAAGCGGCTGCCTCTATGCGCCGGTTAGCCGCTCCTCAGAAGCTCCAGCCACGGCGCTTAACCTTGCGTAGCAGCCCGCAGCCCGGTCATACCATCTCTGCTTGGAATCAAGTGTGGCGCTCCCCTGTTTATGCTCTCCGTCAAGGGGTTCTTCTCGGTTGCTTCTCCAGCTTCCTTCTTGCCGTTCGTTCCTGTTTGTTTGTCTTTTGTTTCCGACTCTTGTCCTTATCCTTCTTGCCTTTGTCTCCCATTACGTACCTCCTTTGCATCACCAGTTCTGTCTTTACGTGCTTTGACGAGTATCCCCGTTTGGCCAACGTCTCGCGCATCAGCGGCCCGCCGCGGCGGGTCCGCTGTATGCGCTGGTCAGGCGACTCTCCCTACTCGCTAGTAGCGGCGGGGACCGCCCCCTCTCCCACCGCCGCCGCCCCCTCTCCCACCGCGGCCGGGGCCTCGACCTCCACCCCCTTCGGACCGAGAACGAGCCTCATTCACATTAAGAGTTTTGCCTTTTAGCTCTTTGCCGTTGAGGCCATCGATTGCAGACTGCCCTTCAGCTTTAGAGGGCATCTCCACAAATCCGAATCCTCTCGATTCCCCACTGAACTTTTCCTTGATCACTGTGGCCGAGTCAACCTGACCAAAGGCCTCAAAAGCCTCACGCAAGTCCCCGTCGGTCACGTCCGATGCCAGGTTCCCTACATAGATGTTCATCTTGCCTTCCCTTCCTTTCCGGTTTAACTCCGCATCTTTTTCCGCCTAACGTCCTGAATCCCCGGCGCCTTACTTGCCTCCGTGCGGATTCAGTGGTTGGGCAGCCCCAGGATTACGGGGACGCCACACTCGTCTCACCGCGTTTTCGGTATGGTGTCCCGCGAGTCGCCAATGTTGGCTCGTTGCAGTTACACGTGTTGCTCTGCCGACGTTTTCGATCTCCGATGGCATACAAGGAACAGAATGCCTGCTGCCAATGGAGGCAGTACCAGCGTGAGAAAGCCCACGGCAGTAGACCAGAATTGGTGATTCAGCATAGGCTCGTGTGGTCCAAGAGTACCGGCGAGCGTAACCAGCACGCTATCCACCAGCAGCACACCTCCTCCCAACGCTTCCTTTCGCCACACGCTCGCGATGAGCGCAGCTCCCAGAAACAGCAGAGCTGCCACGATCATGATAATTATAGAACCCGCCAACCCGAAAAACCCCTCCCGCTGGTAATTAGCTGCGAGAAAAAATGTCCAGAACAGCGCCCATAACGCCCAGGCTATGGACAGAAACCGGGCGACCCATCGCATCAACGTGACTGACGCTGTATGAGCAGAGCCACTGTTCGACATGATAGCGCCCTCCGTCTCCTCATCATTGGAAAGAATATCATTTAGGCTTCTTCCACGGCAACACAAATTAAAGGACCCGCAACCTGCGTCGCACTCAGTAGATCGTTTTCCGCAACCTTGTCCGCGCGCTGTTGATCTCTGGAATGCGATAGCTTGCTACCCATATACTGCCGCTAGGACGATCGCTCAACCCCCAGCGCAAGCAAGCTTGCGCACTCCACATTACTGCGGGGACGCCACATTTATGCAAATCGACCGTCCGACTTCTTCTTGTGAACCGTTGCCCTTGCCCGATCGAGCCAGCCCACACGCTCTGCCGCGAACTGGTCGAACTCAGGCACGTACGGCTTTATGTCCAGCAGCGGCGTACCGTCGAGGATATCGACGTTTTCAACGTGGAGCGTGAGACCTTCTATCCTCCGCAGCTTCACCACCGACAGTCCGATCGGGTTAGGCCGTTTGGGAGCTCGCGTGGCGAAGACGCCGCGCGGCTCGGAATCCATGAACGGTGTGACGATGAGGTTACAGCCCATCACGCGGTGAAAGTGGTAGAGCAAGATCACGTGCGAGAATCCATCCAGATCCCTGATGCCGTCCGCGAAAGCGGGGAACAACTCGACCGTCCCTTTGACTCCTGCGGCGCCCGCAGGCTGAATGGGCATGCCCGCCAGTTCGGTGAACGGGCTATGAATCACGCCAATGGCTTCGTACTCAATCTTCATGTCCACTCTCGCGAACGATCCTAATTAGGGGGTACGCCCCGCTCATTTTGCCGTGTTTTCAGTACGGTCTCCCCCATTCATAGGAGTCTGTCGAGCCATCCATCGATGAAGCCTCGCTGAACGCGGCTCTCGCCAACGAACAATGGGTAAAGCTTGAACGTGTACCATACGAAAAGCCAGACGAGAGCACAGACCACGAAGATGTACAAGGACGGTTTGCCCTCGTGAGCCTGCTCGCTGGACGCCATTCTCCGGGTAACCACATGTGAGTAGCCAATGCCCCATACTGCCAGAACCGGCGTCGCGTAAAAGGCGATTACCCCGGGGAAAAACAGAACCCCGGTAATCGGCCAACGCTCGAGAATGCCCGTAACTCTGGTAGTCTGCAGTGCGAGAGCTAACGCTGTTGCAACTATTGTCAGCGCCATGCTGACACGATACACTCTGCGCTCCGAGACTGTCATTTCTTCTCCCATCCGAATCCTATCCCCGCCTGCAGCCTATATCGGGCAGCATCTGCCCAACGTCACGCGCCTCAGCGGCCCGCCGTCGCGGGTCCGCTGTATGCGCTGGTCAGGCGACGGTCGCCTGTTTCGCGATTCGTGATTTCACAATGAGCACGATGCTGCCCACCGTGCCGATGAGGAACAACGCCGGGCAGACAAGAACCGCCAGAATGAAAAAGACCGGCTCGTCGCCGCCCGTATGAGTCTCCCAGAAACCTTCGCCAAACCAGATGATGAATAGGCCGTAGACGAGGTTGTGCAGTACAGCGAAAATCGGTGTGCCTGCCGCAGAAGCGCCGGTCAGTATGAAGAATGTCTTCTCGATTCTGGGCGCTTTCAGCCTGGCCGCGAGAATTACCAGCACGAGTCCCAACAGACCAAAGACGATTGCCAGGACAGCGATCACTGAAAACGGCACCTCAACCGGTACGTCGCCCATGCCGGCGACGATCACGGCAAAGAGCACCACCAGCACGTAGAAGATACCGTTCCTCACATGGAAAGCGCTCACGTTCATGGCCTCCTCCTCCCTTAACGGCACGCGCATCAGCCGCCGGCCGAGTGCTGCTCGGTACCCCGCGTACATTATGTCACTCTGGCTTGCATCTGGTCAAGATTGAAACACCCGGCACGTACCAGATATTCGGAGCGGTTTGAAACCGGGCTCCCTAAGAGTGGTGCCGGTGGGACGTGGCGCTGGCGCCCTATCGTGACCATACGCCATCGTAGGGGCGACCCGGCGGGTCGCCCTTACAACCGAGCGGCAGATTTCTGCACCCATGCCATAGAAACCCCGGATGGGGCAACGGAATGCAGCCCAGGACGATGCGCTGCGAGCACTGCACGGCGATACCAAGAGCGCGTTGGGAGACGAGGGTGGTCGTAGGGGCACGGCGTGCTGTGCCCAAAACCAGCGGCCGAGGTGGAACTCGGCCCTCCCGCCGGGGCAGCATTTTTCGCACTTTTGAGCCCGGTTCAGAGCCTCGTGGATGTTGATCTGCCGCAACATCGTCCTCCCGATCTAAAGGCTGCCGATCCAACTGCCGATACCTATAAGTGGGAGTAGAAATGTCGGACAGATTGGGGGGATCCAACGTGAAAAAGTTACTCACGAAGGTACCGAACAGAACGCGGATGATTACCCGGCTCCTGCAGGCAGCGGCGGGTGTCATGCTGCTTCTGGCTGCCATCACGGCGGTCGCATCACGGATGCCTGTGCGGGAGTCAGCCACAGCGACGACAGCCTCGACCGACCACGGGGGCGCATCAGTCGTCCGGACTGCAGATACGGTTGCGGCCTTGGATGTCGAGACGGCGATGCAGGTGACGCCCGAGTATGAGTTGATGTCGCGTTACCCTGCCGATTCGCCGCAGTACCGCATGCTCGAGCGGAAAGCGCGGCTGCGGGTCACGGCAGCGGCACAATACGTGGCGCGAAGCGAACGGTACGGTACGGTGCTCTCCCTGCCGTCGTCGGAGTTGCAGGACATAACGGAACGCGTTCGCTCGACGATGGTAACGCCGAGTCTGGACTTCTTCCCGGTGGCCGTGATTTCCACTACACCGTTCACAGGCGACGAGGTACCGCTCGCCGCGTAAGAGGCGCGTCAGCGCCCAACCTCGATGATAATCTTGAGCACGTCGCGTCGGGCGGCTTGCGCGAACGCTTCGACACCAGCGCCCAGCTTGTACCGTCCGGACACGAGTGGCTCCACCACAATTTCCCGTTGCCGGAGCGCTTCGATCGCCGGTTCAAACGGTCCGCAGCGCGACCCGAGGACGGTTATCTCGTTGACTACCATGGGCGCGACCGCGAAGCAGGAGTCGTCCGCGACCGTACTTTTCACCACGATCGTCCCTTCCGGCTCCGTGATCGAAATAGCTTTTTCCAAACCGTCCAGTGATCCGGTACAATCGACGACGATAGGCACCATGGTCTCCGGCAGGTCGCTTTCGAGATACGTCTCGATGCCGAATTGCCCGGCGATTACAAGCTTCTCCTCATGCCTGCCGACCAAGATCACGCGGTCGGCTTTCGTATGCATCACCTGCGCGACGAGCAGCCCGAGCTTGCCGTCGCCGAGCACGATCACGGTGTCACCTCTGCGTACCGTGAGCTGCTCGAGAATCCTGAACGCAGCGGCGAGCGGTTCGACGAACACGGCGGCATCGTCAGGGATCTCGTCCGGCACCGCGTGGAGATTGCGTTCTGGTAACGTCAAATACTCCGCAAACGCCCCGTCACGTCCTCGAATACCGAGCACGGTTCGGTGCGGACAGTGTCTTCCTTTGCCCGCGACACACAGCTCACAGCTTCCGCACGGACAGTTTATCTCGCCGACCACGCGCTGCCCTATCAACGCGCAATTCTCCGCCTTTTCGACAACACCAACGAACTCGTGGCCGGGCACGCCTCGGAACTCCATGTACCCTTTCACGATCTCCAGATCGGTGTTGCAGATGCCTGCCTGGCGCACGCGCACGAGCGCTTCGCCCTCAGCGCGTTGCGGCTCCGGATAGTCTTTGACCAGACGAATCCGTCCGTCGAAATAGAGTGCTTTCATGATCCGGGTACGATTTTGCCGAGCACGACACGCCGTTTCGCGCCGGTAGCGCCCGGGACGTTTGCCGGATTGCCGGCTACCGTCTCGTTGGCGAGAATTGCGAACGCGAGCGCTTCCTTCCCGTCGCTCGAAATACCGTACTTTTCGGCTGCGACGACCGGCAGTGGCGAAACGAGCCGTTTGAGTCGTGCCATCAGGGTCTCGTTGTGTACACCACCACCGCTCACAACGATCTCCTCGAGATCGTGTTTTGGAAACACGAACTTCTCGAACCCCGCGACTATCGTGCGTGCAACGAACTCGGTTACGGTGGCGAGCTTGTCCGCCAGAGACAGCTCGTGCAAGTCTGCCAGTGCGCGCTCAACGAACTCCCTGCCGAAATCTTCCCGACCGGCGGTCTTCGGCGGCGGTTTCTGGAAATAGCTGTGCGCTAACAACCTGTCGAGCAACTCTTCGCGGCACGTACCGGCGGCAGCCAGCCGTCCACGATCGTCCATGCGCGCCTCGCCTCCCGTGCTGACCGCGACGGTCTCGTCTATCACCATATTGCCCGGACCGAGATCGAATCCGCACACGTTTTCCAGCTCCGGCGTGACGACGGTCACATTGGCAATCCCCCCGATATTGACCGCGGCACGTGTGGTACCCTCCTTTCGGAGCAGCAGATAGTCCACGTACGGCACGAGCGGCGCTCCTTCACCTCCCGCGGCAACGTCACGTGTGCGAAAGTCCGCCACCGTCGTTATCCCGGTACGTTCCGCGATAACGCAGGGCTCGCCGAGCTGCAGCGTCGAACCTTCACTACCCGCAGATCGAGGCAGGTGCGAGACCGTCTGCCCGTGCGAGCCGACCAGATGCACATCGTCAGGGTTGAGACCCGCTTCATCTATCACGTTCAGCGCCGCTTCGGCGAAGAGTTCGCCAAGTACGAAGTTCGTCTCGCTCACGTCCGCCACGCCCCACGACGGTATATCCAGCAGACGCGCTTTCACTGCATCCGGGTAAGAATGCACCACGAAATGGACGGTCTCGACGGCTGTTGACAGCCCGCTGCCGGTGATCCGGGCGAGCACGGCGTCAATCCCGTCCATTGACGTGCCGGACATCAGCCCGACAACCAGTTTCGTCTCGATCTTCGCGAGGTCCGCGATTGATCTCACACGCATCTCCTCATCGCCGCACACCGCCGCTCCCGGCACCGGGCGACCCCTGCACGGCGCCAGAGAAACGATAGCGCCACCTCATTAGAAACCAATGCACA
>Ga0180433_10010632_pt1 | contig 11035 bp, 7 predicted proteins | sample SS_ome_8_FD_132980 | JGI IMG/M metagenome (GOLD analysis project Ga0180433, IMG submission 132980) | Hypersaline lake sediment archaeal communities from the Salton Sea, California, USA - SS_1_D_1 metaG | ecosystem: Environmental > Aquatic > Non-marine Saline and Alkaline > Hypersaline > Sediment...
TTCTTTTTTTTTTCTCTTATTTCAACAGTCTCAGTCAATGCTTTTCCTTTTTCTGAGGGTAATTAATTATAATTATAAATAAAAAAAAATATTAAAATTGGAGTTTAGGCGAGATCAAAACGATCAAGCATCATAACTTTGTTCCATACTGCGACAAAATCATGCACGAACTTCTCATGAGCATCATTTGATGCGTAGACTTCCGCCAAGGCTCGTAACTGGGCATTCGAACCAAAAATTAGATCAATACGGGTAGCAGTCCACTTAAGTTCACCAGTCGCGCGATCATAGCCCTCGAATAAATTCTCGTCTCCTGCTGTTTTCTTCCATTCATTGCTCATGTCGAGTAAATTTACAAAGAAATCAGTGGTAAGTGCCTCAGGTCGCTTAGTAAAGACGCCATGTTGGGACTTTTTAAAGTTGGCATTCAGGACACGCATACCTCCAATAAGAACGGTCATTTCAGGTGCGGTTAATGTCAATAATTGCGCTTTATCAACTAAGAGTTCTTCAGGTGATAGGTCATATTGCTTCTTTAGGTAGTTACGGAATCCATCGGCGATTGGCTCGAGCACAGCAAATGAGTCCACATCAGTCTGTTCCTGCGAAGTGTCCATACGTCCCGGCGTGAAAGGAACCTTTATATCATAACCAGCATTGCTTGCACCCTGCTCAACACCTGCACACCCACCCAAAACAATGAGATCAGCTAATGATACTTTCTTACCATCCTTTTGGGTACTGTTAAATTCGTTCTGAATGCCCTCTAAAATTTTGAGGGTTTTGGATAATTGGGTTGGTTGGTTAACTTCCCAATCTTTCTGAGGTGATAAGCGTATACGGGCTCCATTAGCGCCACCACGTTTATCTGAACCGCGAAAAGTGGATGCTGAGGCCCAAGCGGTATATACTAACTCAGATACAGACAATCCAGATGCCAATACTTTTTCCTTGAGAGAAGCGATATCATTTTCATCTATAAGTCTATGATTTACTGCGGGGATTGGGTCTTGCCAAATGAGATCTTCGTCAGGAACCTCGGGACCGAGATATCGTGTGCGGGGTCCCATGTCACGATGAGTAAGCTTAAACCATGCTCGGGCGAATGCCTCCGCGAATTCATCTGGATTCTCTAAGAAGTGTCGTGATACTTTTTCATAGGAGGGATCAAATCGAAGGGATAAATCCGTGGTTAACATGGTGGGAGCATGGCGTTTTGATTTGTCGTGGGCATCTGGTACTGTACCAGCTCCTGCACCACCCTTGGGTATCCACTGATGCGCACCAGCAGGACTCTTTGTTAGTTCCCATTCAAAATTGAATAGATTCCTTAAGAAATTGATACTCCATCTCGTTGGAGTTTGTGTCCAAGTTACTTCTAAACCACTTGAAATTGTATCTTTACCTTTGCCAGAACCAAAACTACTTTTCCAACCCAGCCCCATATCCTCGATGTCTGCTGCTTCAGGTTCGGGTCCAACATGTTTCGCATCACCTGCACCATGGCACTTACCGAACGAATGACCACCTGCGATAAGTGCTACGGTCTCCTCATCATTCATTGCCATGCGTGCGAATGACTCACGGACATCTTTTGCCGCCAAAACGGGATCAGGATTACCATCTGGACCTTCTGGGTTGACATAAATCAGACCCATCTGCACAGCTGCGAGTGGGTTCTCGAGATCGGGTTTATCTTTTTTTTCTGTATGCCAGCGTTCATCACCTAACCATTCCTTCTCAGAACCCCAGTTAATATCCTTTTCTGGTTCCCAGATATCTTCACGCCCACCACCGAAGCCGAATGTTTTGAAACCCATCGATTCCAAGGCGACATTACCTGCAAGAATCATTAAGTCAGCCCATGATATTTTCCGACCATATTTTTTCTTAATTGGCCAAAGCAACCGACGTGCTTTGTCGAGGTTGACATTATCAGGCCAACTACTGAGAGGTGGGAAGCGTTGATTTCCACTGCCACCTCCGCCACGACCATCACCGACGCGGTAGGTACCGGCACTATGCCAAGCCATGCGGATGAATAAGGGACCGTAATGACCGAAGTCGGCTGGCCACCAATCTTGCGATTTTGTCATCAATTCTTCGAGATCCTTTTTCACAGTTTTCAAGTCAAGGCTATTAAATTCTTTAGCGTAGTCGAAGTCCTCGCCCATTGGATTAGATTTAGAGGAGTGTTGGTGTAAAATATCCAGATTTAATAGATTTGGCCACCAATCTTGGATCGACGTGCCTATGTCTGCTTTTAAATTCATTTTCTTCTTTTTTTTTTCTTCCATAAAAATCATCTTTGATAATTTTTTTCGTTTTGTTTTCCCATTGAGTTAGAAAACAATAGATTTTATCAAAATTAAAGCTCTTACCTTATAGTTTATTTATAAAACTTTTTATAACAATTCTTAGATAAGAGTTATTATTAATCAATAATAATTATTAAAAAAGATTATTTTTATATATTAAAAGTAATTTCTATATTTAGAGATGAAGGACCAAGAATTATTTGATCTTTTTCGTGAGAATGGGTTTAAAGTTACTACTCAACGTCTTGCTATTTACAAGTACATTATATCTCGAGATGATCATCCCACCACAGAACAAATTTACGAAGCCTTAAGAGAAGATCACCCAACTATTAGTCTTGGAACTATTTATAAAACATTACATTTATTAAAACAACTCAACCTAATCCAAGAGCTTGGCTTTAATGAAGGTAGTATCCGTTATGATCCTAATACCCAACTCCACATCAATATGGTATGCACAAATTGTGGGCATATTGAGGATTATGAATCAGAAGCTTTTAATTTACATTGGAAAGAATTGATTTCTAAGCTGAATTTTAAACCAAAAGGACAACGTACCGATCTTTATTACGAATGTGAGAAGTGTAAGAAGAAATAGCAATAAACAAGATCTTTTTAAAAAATTTTGCCAAAATTATATTTCAACTATATGAGTAAGGGACTGGAGCACTCATTTTTATAAGAAAAAAACATAACATTTAAATATCGAAGTTACTTATTTTTTAATTGATGATTGTCAACAAACAATTGACAATCAAACAATACAAAATTAAAAAAATATAAAGAACGGAGGTAAATTATATGACAGACAAAGAAAAAATTGAAGTAACTAAGAAAGAAACTCAAGAAGAAGCAAAAGAAGGAAAAAGATCAAGAGAACTTACAGTAAGAAGGGAAAATCCTTTTTCGTTATTCCAGGAAATGGATCGTATGTTTGAAAACTTTTTTAACGATGATTTCTGGCCATTTGGCTGGACGCGTCGTAGAAGACCATTTGGATTAATAGTTAGAGAAGATGAGCCGATTTTTAGGACACCGCTTTCAAATATAACCGAAACGGATAATGCATTTGAAATTTCTGCTGAACTGCCTGGTATGGATAAATCTGATATACAGTTGACCATAACCAATAACATGTTAGAAATTCGGGGTGAACAGCAAGAAGAGAAGAAGGAGGAAAAAGAAGGAGAATATGTTCGACGTGAATGTAGATCTACAAGCTTCTACCGAGCGTTTAATTTACCTGAAAACATCGATGAAAATAGCATAGACGCGAATCTCGATAAGGGTGTTTTAAAGGTAACGATCCCTAAAGTTGAACCACCAAAACCGGAGAAAAAGCAGATCGAGATTAAATAATCTTTTTTTCCTTATTTTTGAGTCTTTTTTTATTTTCTTTTTCTTACTTTTTGATTTATTCATTATTAATTACTAATATTAATTCGTAAACTCTATTAGTGTCCTCAAATGTTTATGTTATAATTTAATGATGGGTTTTAATCGATAATGGGTTTTGTAGATAGTACGCTCCAAAAGTTAATCATTATGAAATTTGGTGGTTCATGCCTAATAGATAATGAATCATTTGAACAAATTATTAGTATTATCGACCTTTATCGACCTAATGGAGGCATTATTATTACCACATCAGCTTTAAGTGGAATTACTGACAAGTTAATGGATTTTTATAATAAATCCTGTGTAGAAAGCGTTGAGTGCGATGACCTTCTTGAAGAAATATACAATATCCATACTATGTTATTGCAAAAGATTATTTCTGATAATGAACCAGAATATCATAAAGCACAACAATTTATTGAAGACAATATAGATGAGATTAAGCAATTAGGCAAAATTATTAGGTTACTACGTCCAAGTTTAGATATTCAAGATCTTATTTGCTCTTATGGAGAGCGTTTGAGTACATATATATTATCTCAATTCCTAAGATCTCACGAAATTAAAGCAAAATTTCTCTCATCAGAAGAACTAATAATGACTGATGATAATTTTAGTCGCGCACTCCCTTTACTCAAGGAAACTGAGGGATTAGTTAAAAAAAGACTTAAACCGCTGCTAAATCAGAATAAAAAGGAGATATTTTGTGTCACGGGATATTATGGCTCAACTCTAGATAAAAAAGTTACAACTATGGGTCGAGGGGGCAGCGATTTAACCGCTGCGATATTAGCATACTCCTTACGAAACGATTTTGATTGTAAAGTAATTTATTGGAAAGATGTAAAAGGATTTTTAAATGCGGATCCTCAAATTGCGGAACACACCGCTCTGTTAAAACAAATTTCTTATGCCGAAGCTAAAGAATTGACCTATTTCGGTTCAAAAGTTCTTCATCCATTATGTTTAGATATTAGTGAGAAGGGTAATATAATCTCTGAAATAAGATCGTTTAATGAACCCGAGTCAAGTGAATTTACTACAATTACCAAAGAAATTGTTAAGGGAGATCAAGTCATTAAAGCGGTCACGTCAATTTATAAACTTGCCATGGTCACAATCGAGGGAGATATGATGATTCCCTTATCGGGTACCGCTTCGAGATTATTTTCTCTCTTAGGAGATAATAACATTAATATTGTATTTATTTCTCAAAGTTCCTCAGAAAATAATATCACTTTTGGTATTTACTTTGACGATTCCTCAAAAGTAAGTTTTCTATTGAGAAATTCAGAATTTTTTGGGAAAAATTGGTTTCAAATAAAAATTGATAATGAGATCTCACTTGTCGCGGTCATTGGGGCAGGTGTTCTTTTTACTCCCGGAATTGCGGGTAAAGTATTTGGTGCTTTGGGAGAAAATAATATTAACATTTTAGCAATTGCTCAAGGTTCTTCAGAACTCAACTTCACGGCTATAATTGAAAGAAAAAATTGTAAAAAAGCGGTAAATATTCTCTATGATATTTTTATTAACAATATAGGTTAATAACTAAATGTTATGAAATTTGTCAGATCCAATTTTTTTTCTAGTAGCTTTTAACTCTTCAAATGATTGATTTTTACGAAGGGCATTATTGCAAATTTGCTTTCCAATTACTACTTTTGGATTATTTGCCCAGTTTACATCTAGTAGTAAACAAATATAATAAACCACTGATTGAATAAAGGATACTAGATTCCCAATATTTTTTGCGTTGGGAGATGGTAATGTTAATAGTACTGAAGGCACTGTCTGTTCGATTAACGCTTGGAATGTAGCATGAGCTTGATAATTAATCACTTCTTGAGCTTTTTTGTTATTAATATAGTCTATCTCAGATGTTAACCGCAACTCAACAGTATCCTTTTCTACTATCCATAATATAGGGATTACCGCTCCCTTAGTACCTCCCAAAAGATATTCAAGGACAGAGTGTTGACAGAGCGGTGCAGATTGATAAGCACCCATTAAACCTTTATTATCTTTCCCTGTGCTTTCCGAGAGTTCTTGTACAAATAAGCCAACACTTCCTTCTAAATTTGGGGAATAAGGCATTGAAAATACCACCTTTACTCCTTTTGTATACAAATGATATATATAACACGCAATTCGGGAGGCATCATTTAATTCGAAATTCATATAGTCTTGATATCCATCCTCTAATCCATTGATAAAATCATCAACTTCTATACCTGCAACATATGCAGGAAAAATAGCTACGTTTGAAATTGACGCTGCAAAGCGACCAGATAAATCAGGGACATCTAAAATCGGGCACTGCATTTTCTTTAATATCTCATACATCGTACCCTGTGATGAAAGCCCAATAAACTTGTATCCTTTCTCAGCAAAAATTCCAATAGTAGAATTGATATCTAAGGTTTCCCCTCCTCTTGAGATTGGGATGATCAACGAATTGGATACATCCGTCTTTTCTAAACAATTAGCTAACTCTACTGATCGGGAGCTTGTTATCGGAAATATCTTTTTATTTGCCAAATGCTTTAAAGATAATAAGGTTTGAATCGATCCTCCCGTCCCCAAAACAATTATATTCTCAAGTTTTTCTATTGCTATTTCTTTTAGAGCCTGATCCATCTTACTAAAATCAATATATGTTTTTGTATCTGTAAAAAAAGGATTTTCCCAATTATTTTTATTTTCATTTATGATTTTGAGATATTTAGTTGACGTATCTTTTGTTAGGTTAGGATAGTTCTCTACTTTTAGATTAGATTTCATATTTGAAAGCCTCTTTCTATAGTATATTTTTAAGTATAAAAATCTAATTACTAATATTCTTAGTAATCTTTAACATTAGAACATTCGATTATATTAATAATCTTTTTAGGTAAAAATAAAATTTGGTGAAAATTACAATAATTAGGTCACAAAGATAAAATATTACTCTTCGAATTATCATTATGTCCGACGATCAATTCCTTATGCTACTGGAAATGCTATATAGTAATTTAGAAGATGCTAGATTTGCAGCCATCGTATCAAGAGAAGGGTTGATTGTCCATTCTATTCTAGAAGAAGGAGTATCGGATATAAGTTTAGCAGCAATGACCGCAACGTTACTTTCTTTAGGTCAAACCGCGTTAGCAGAATTACGATCTGGAAATTTAGACGTTTTAATTTTACAAGGAGATGAGGGTAATTTTGTTATAATGGAAGCTGGGATAGATCTCATCATTGCAGTATGCATTGATATTGATGCGCGTATGGACACTTGCTTTGTTGAGATGAGAAAGATTGCCGAGCAAATTAAAAAACTCTCATGATTAATCTTATATTTTTTGTTTACTAACCTTACAAACTAAAAAATCAGAACTCTATTGATTTTAAAATAGGTATTCTGCTATTATTAGATTAATTAAAACTATAAAAAATACACGATAATTGGAAGATTTAAAATGGCTAAAGCAAGCGAAGTAAGTGATAGGACTCATGTGAAACCTGGAGAACCATATTATTGTACAGAATGTAAAAGAAATCATACCAAAGGAAAGATTTACAAGGAACATCTTGGTTTTGCAAAAGTTGAAGAGGATACTCAAATAGATGACGAGGATTATGATGATGAAGCGGAATTAATTGAAGCTTTAGAAGAATTAGAAGAAGATGAAGTTGATGATCAAGATTTAGAGTTAGATTTAGAAGAACATGAAGCGGAAGAGGTTGACGTCGAGGAAGAGGATGAGGAGGATGAGGACGAAGAGGAAGATGAGGATGATGATTTTAAAATACAAGAAGGCATTAGTGAGTCAGTAGATGCTGTAAAAAAGCTCCCTGGCGTGGGAGAAGCAACCTTAAAAAAACTAATCAAAGCAGGATTTAGTTCTTTAGAATCAATTGCTTATACCCCTCCTTCAATCATTCAAGGTGAGAGTGGTTTAGGGGAGAAAACTACTACTAAATTAATTAAAGCTTGTATGGAGAAGTTAAACATTGGATTTAAATCCGCAGAAGATATTTGGGAGCATAGAAAAAATATTGCCCGAATTAATACAGGAAGTCAAGAACTTGATGATCTTCTAGGTGGTGGTTTAGAAACAGGTTGTGTGACCGAGTTTTTCGGTGAGTTTAGAACGGGAAAGACCCAGTTAATGCATCAGTTATGTGTAAATGTACAATTACCCAGAGAAAAGGGCGGGCTTGAAGGAAGAGCTTTATATATTGATACAGAGGGAACTTTCCGCCCGGAGAGAATTATCCAAATGAGTGAGGGCCTGGATTTAGATCATAAACAAGTCTTAAAAAATATCATTTTTGGACGTGCCTATAACTCTGATCACCAAATATTATTAATAAAAGAAGCAGCTAATATAATTAAAGAAAATAATATTAAACTTATTGTTGTTGATTCGATCATAGGGCATTTTCGAAGCGAATATGTCGGACGAGGAACTCTTGCTAATCGGCAACAAACTATAAATGGTCATCTCCATGATTTATTACGATTAACAGATATTTACCCTGAGTTAGGGGTAGTAGTTTCTAATCAAGTTCAAGCAAAACCTGATGTCTTTTACGGGAATCCGTTACAAGCTGCGGGTGGAAATATTATTGCCCATGGTTCTACTATTCGGGTTTATTTAAGGAAGGGTAAAGGAGAACAAAGAGTCGCAAAAATCGTTGATGCTCCTCATCTAGCCGAAGGAGAAGCCGTTTTTAGCATAACAGAAAATGGAATCACAGACTAACTTATAACTATTTAATAAGATCTTTTTATTAACAATTTTATTTCCTTCTTTTTAACTAAGAATTTTAAAAAAAAAAAAATAGAAAGGAAAAAATTATGATATTTTATCGTATTCCTTTGCTTTATTCGTAAGACGTTTCACTTCTTTGGTCATAGAAGAATCTCCTAATTTGAAAATTTCGGAAGCAATTTTAGAGGCAGTTTTATAACTAGCAGCAGCTTCACTATAGATTTTTTGCTTAACTGCGGTTTTTGCGGCTTTTTCAGCCTCTTTCTTTTTATTTTTCAAATCTTCAATCTGTGTTTTTCGAATTTGCTCTTGAATTTTCATAAATTCACTTGTATAGTCCCAGTTGGAGGCTAACATCGCAGCAGTTCTTAACATTTCAACAGATTCAGAGTAATCTCCTTCAGATTTTACTGAGTTTGCTTTTTTAATTAGTTTCTTCATTTCTGTTTTTGCAGATTTTTTATCTGCAACTTCGACAGTACCTACCTTAGTTTTGATCGGAGCAGATACTATTTTAATGCTTTCCGATAAACTTGAGAGATATGCTTCTCGTTCTGCAGGACCTAATTGAGCTAAATCATTAACAAGCTTTTGCTTTTCGTCTGATGACAGATTGGATAACTGCGCAACTTTTTGGTTGATAAGATTTATTTCTTGTTGAGATATAGGAACTGCTTCAATGGCTGATATTTCTATGGGGATTAAGATTTTTTTATCACGCAATTCTTTTATACCCATAAATATTTCAGCAGTATCTTTATTTGTCGTTTCGCCGGCATCTTGTAGTAATGTTGCAATGAAGAAGAATTGTCTCTCAGTTTCCTCACAACATCTATGTGCAACCTTTAAAACATCCTTTGAATGAGGGCTTTTAAGATCTTTAACGTTGGAGAATTCATAAGAGATTTGGTGGGGTAGAATAATGGAAGTGTTCAGAATGTCATCCACAATTTCACCAGCATTTCTAAAGTATGCTAATTGACCTCTCCAACTAGGCAATACATCGCTATATACTTGCTCAAAACGCTCAATAAATTGCCTAAGATGACTCCTTAAAATTAATGACCCTTTCTTTCCTAATACTAATGCAACTCGCACAAACTCTCCATCAGCTAAGAGTAACATTTTATCTCCATAGGAAATCTCGTTTAGCGCTTCTTGAGCAACCATTTCTTTTCCAAAAGAAGAGACTGCAGTCAAAAATCCACTAATTAACTCGGGATCAATTTCTTCTGATCCGTATGACTTGAAAAAGATACATGTCCCTGTGCCCTTGTATAATACAAGAATATGCTCTAAATTAATCGCATCATCAAAAATTGTTTTAACTTCAGTAAGTACTCGTTGCTTTTCACGCTTTTTCGGTACAACAACTCCACGATATACTCCTATAGAGCCAACAACCGCAAGCAATATTATGGCTCCAATAATTATAAACGGTAAGAGTTCGTCTAAATTTAAACCAGGAGTAAAAGGGATCACCGTGATATCATTAATATTTATCGATGCTTCTTGATGATAATATTGACTTGCTAAGTTTATGGTCAAATTCATACTTGTTGCCTCAATATCAATAGTAATATCAAATACGATAGCTCCTGTGCTGTCCGTTAAATATGGGCCTAAGGGAGTCTCCGATTCGTTATTGAAATAAGGAATGACGCTCACAGATGCTCCATTTAGAGGTAACCACGCAGTTCCATTATAATATTCTGCGACTAACGTGATATTGAATGTATTTCCAGCAGCTACTTCAAGTGGTTGATAAGTGACTCTTATGTTCGCTTGATATTTCTCGACTACTGTTAAGTTAAATAAAAGTGTTCCATCCTCATAATTTGTTTTGGAAATCGTAATATTAATTAGATAGCGACCAGGAATAAGGCTTGAAGAATATAAGTCACCTGTATGCAATTGACTTATGAAATCTATATCTGCGGATAATATTCCCGTGGCATTTGTAATCAGATTAGTATAGGTTATTGTGTACGCATTCGCATCCCCAATTATAAGAGAATTAAAAAATTCGGTATCTGTAAAATTAAACTCAATTGAAATATCACTTCCCTCAAAGATAGTATAATTATTTAATCCAATGGGTGAAAGTGGTCCACCCGGATCAGAGAATGACACAAAATTTGTTTGAGTATAATTACCCCGATAATAAAATGTAATGTAATATAAACTCCAATAATAGTTTGGAAACCTCGAGGCGTTAATTTGTAAGGTATACCATCCTGAATTTCGTGTACCCATTGTTATATCCAATATATAGGTCCCATTATCCCATAGATCATATAGCCAAAATTCCGCTGAACTAAATAGAGTACCAGTATCATTATTTTTTACGATAATATTTAAAGTAGTGACTCCAGGTACATAATCGTTGTTTGTAGTATCATTGAAGTAGAATCGCACTGACTGATTTAATCCAGAATTTCGGGCAATCTCAGAAATCCATGAAACATTGATAATTTCTGTTTGAATTACTTGTACATCTACCGTTAATTGAATAATTTGAGTTTCATTACCAATAGCATATATACTGAATTCAAA
>Ga0180433_10010633_pt1 | contig 11035 bp, 11 predicted proteins | sample SS_ome_8_FD_132980 | JGI IMG/M metagenome (GOLD analysis project Ga0180433, IMG submission 132980) | Hypersaline lake sediment archaeal communities from the Salton Sea, California, USA - SS_1_D_1 metaG | ecosystem: Environmental > Aquatic > Non-marine Saline and Alkaline > Hypersaline >...
CGTAGCGCCAGGCCACTGCGGGAGTGATCGGGTGTGGTTCTTCGCCAGGCTCTTGGCGGTAGAGCCGCTGATCGTCCCAGTTCGAAAAATAGACTGTGCCGTCGGCGACGAGGTAAGCGCCCCCGCCATACTCGTGCACCTGCGTCCGAGCGTTGAAGGGCGGAGGCGTGACGTCCGTCGCCCGCCCGTCTGGCGCGCGCCGCACGATGACGTACCGACCGCCCTCAATGGGCCGAACCTCGGTCCAATAGACGTTCTCACCGTCCAGCGCGGTCTGCCTCAGCATGATGGTGTCGGCGACGATCAAATCCGAAGTAATCGGCGATTTCCAGGAGCCATAAGGCGCCGTCTTTGGTTCGGTCATGGCTTTCTCCTCATCGAATGGCACTCACGGGGAATCCTGGGCGCCGATCTGCGGCGTCGCAGTAACCGTGGCGGTAGCGGTGGGCGTGAAAGAGTGGGAATTGGCGCGAGAGACGGTCACCGACGAAAGAGATTCTCGCGCGACGAGCGTTATCCCCACCACCAAGACCACCAGGTATACAAAGCCTCTCGCATATCTCAGCACCAACCAGCGTGCCCGTACATCCGTCGCTGCCTGGCCCAGTTGTCGAATCGGTCTGCGCCAATCCAATTGTGGGAGCAACCGGGGACGGACGCGCCGGGGCGCTGGCGTTGGCGGGCGTCGAGTTCCCCACTCTACAGCGAGAGCAGTGCCGCCCAGCGCGATGGCCAGTACACCGACGAGGAACCCAGGACGGCCGGACGGAATGCTGGACATCTGGATCGGGACGAGCGTGGCGGTAGGAGTCGCCGTCGGGGTCGGCGTGACCGTTGGCGTGGACGTCGGCGTTGGGGTTGGCGTGGCGGTGGGCGTAGGACTCGCGGTAGGAGTTGGCGTCGGCGTGACGGTTGGCGTGGGAGTCTCGGTAGGAGTCGAAGTGGGCGTGGGAGTGGATGTTGCATCTGGGTCGGGCGGGGTCGGCGAAGGGAACGGACGGGCGGTGTTGGCATTCAAGGGCGCTTCCTCGACCAAGATCATCGGTGCACCACCCATCTGGCAACCCTGAGTGCAATTGGCACCGGGCAGATCCACATAGTAATATCCGCGTTCAGGATAGACGTGGTAGGCCGCACCGAACATGTCCACCAGCAATGCTTGTGTCTTTCTCGCCGCGATCATGGCGGTCTGGGGTTCAGCCGTGCGCGTCCAGAGTACGGTCGTCGTCCGCGCACCCTGATCGATCGTCACGACCGAGATGTCGTCGCGGCGATCCCAGCTACCGCTCCGGAAACCGACAAAAAAGTTCGACGCGACCTGGTAGGCGGTAAAGGCAGAACGACGAGTACCATCCATCCGCACCAGCCCGAACGGCTCGGGATCGGCACCCTGATCGGTTGCTGTGTCGGCCAGTTTGTAGACGGCGATGCGCTCTGCGCCGGCGGCGATCTCCAGGCTAAACGCCTTGATGATAAAGGCGGCCTGTTCGTCTTCCGAAATACTGGAGAGGTAGGCATTCGTCTCTGCAATCCAGAACGGCTTGTAGATGCCCCGGCCACGCAGCATGCCGTAATAGTGAGTCATGATATCATAGATGTTTTCCGGATCGTGGTAGAGATGGAGCGTGGCCACGTCGAAATAATACCCGTTGGCCGCGGCGCCGGGAGTGGCGACGAGCGCCTCGAGGAACTTGCCGAACCAGTGCTCGTTGTGCCAGTGGGTCACGGCGGGCAAATGAATGACGGCGTTGGGATTGACCTCGTTGGCGACGGTGTAGGCGACGCGCAATAGCTGAATAAAGTCTTCAATGGAGCCACCCCAGGTCATGTCCGGCGAACCGGGGGGGATCTCTGGCTCGTTCCAGATCGTCCAGTGGTCGATGCGGCCCACGTAGCGGGAGACCATGGCGCGCACAAAGTTGGCCCAGAGGTTGTTGGGATCGTCGGTGGGAAGGTACAACCCCTTGGGGACGCCGGGGCCGATCTCGGTATCGGTGGCCCAGCCGGGCGTGGTGATCAGCAGCCCGACGACCTGGCGGCCTTGCGCCAGTTCGTTATCCAGCATCGGGTCAGATATAGGGGTGACATTCCACTCGTCGGGGCTGTTCGTCTGGATGCGGTTCCACTCGAAGGTGACGCGGGTCCAGCCTGCGCCCAGGGCGGAGGCGGCGGCGGGGTTGGCGTAGGACTCGATGACGCCAAAGCGATAGTCAGGAATGCCTCCCGCGATAGCCGTTGGAGGCGAACCGAGATTGGGGAGGATGATTGTCAGCAATAAGGCGATCAGGGCCAAGCGATTCCAGACTGTTTTCATCTCATCCCTCGGTCAGCACGTCAGATGGAATGCACCGGCTGTCCGCCGCTGCTCTTGCAAGTCATTATAGATCTGCCAGGCATCTCCTGTCTGAGCGATTCGCAGTTCGATGTTCGCTTCCTCGATCGCCCGGCAGGTCTTTTCCGGTACATCCATCCTTCCATGAGCGCCGGTACCCACCACCAGTACCTCGGGGGCGGCGGCGAGGACCTCCTCTAGATCTTGAGCATCCAATCGGTGCCCTTTATCCCGCCACCAATTCGCTATCACCCGATCCGGCAGCAAGATCAGATCCTTTGAGTGTCGCTCTCCATCCACCGTCATCTCGCCGAACCGGTAGTCCTGGATCTCTGGATCGCTCACGCTCCACCTCCCGCCCTCAATTTTCACACATCCCCTATCATAGCACGAGCGGGGAGAGTGTCAAGCCAGGAAGCTCATGACGGCATTTGCTTTATGTACCATACAGTGTTATAGTTTGAGGAGATTCTAGAAAAATGCATCAACAAGCGGATAAGCAGGTGGAGAAAACCGATCTCTTGGAGCCAGTCAGCGTTCTGCTGATTGCGGTTACTCAGAAAGCACACCTGTCTTGTCTCGGTCAAGAGGTTGGGTATCCGCTTATCCGTTTTCATCCGCTGTCGTAGCCAAGAGGAGAATCCAGTGAACCGATCCAGCTTTGACCTCCAATTGACGACCATGGCCCACGGCGGCGCGGCCCTGGGCCGACACGAAGGGCGCGTCATCTTTGTTCCCTACGCGCTGCCCGGCGAGACGGTGCGCGTCGAGATCGCCGAGGATAAAGGCCGCTACGCTTTCGCCCGCCTCATCGAGGTGCTCGAGCCTTCCCCCGACCGCGTCGCGCCTCCCTGCCCGTACTTTGGCCAGACCGGATGCGGGGGCTGCCAGTGGCAGCATATCGACTACCAGGCCCAGGTGCGCCTCAAAGCCGAGATCGTGACCGACCAGCTCGCGCGCGTCGGCGGCGTGACCGATCCCAAGGTCCACCCCACCATCCCGGATCGTTCCGGCTGGGCCTACCGGAATCACGCCCAGTTTCATCCTGCCCCGGACGGCAGGCTCGGTTTCCAGGCCACCGCCAGCAACGAGACCATCGCCATAGACGAGTGCCCAATCCTCCACCCGCTCCTATCCGATCTCTACGCCACGCTCGATCTGGATATGGAGGGTCTCATACGTCTCTCTCTGCGTGTGGGCGTCAACACAGGCGGCCGCATGCTCGTCTTTGAGATGGAGGACGATCTGCCGCCGGCCCTGACGACAGATGCTCCTGTCTCCTGCGTTATCCTCCTTTCCGACGGTGTGCACGCCAACCTCATCGGGAGCAACTATATCACAGAGATCGTCGCCGGGCACACCTACCGTATCTCTGCACCCTCCTTCTTCCAGGTCAACACGGACCAGGCCGCCCAACTGGTGCCCCAGGTGTTAGAATACCTCGATCTACAGGGGAGTGAGACAGTGTTGGATGCGTATTGTGGCGTGGGGCTTTTTACCGCTCATTTGGCCGAGTACGCCGGGCTGGTCATCGGCATCGAGGAAGCTCCCGCCGCCGTGGACGACTTGATGGAGAACACGACCGGTCAGAAAAACATCGAGATCGTCGAGGGACGGGTCGAGGACGCCCTTCACGACTTGGACATTCCCCTCGACGCCGCTGTGCTAGATCCACCCCGCGCCGGCGTGGATCGCTTTGCGCTCGACGCGCTGGTCGAACAGGAGCCTGCCCGCATCGTCTATGTCTCGTGCGACCCGGCCACGCTCGCCCGCGATGCCAAGCGATTGATCCGCTCTGGTTACCAACTGGTCGAGGTGCAGCCGGTGGATATGTTTCCCCAGACTTGTCACATCGAGAGTGTCGCGCTGTTCGTTTCTGGACGCGCGTAAAACGCGCTTTCGGACACGAGTGAGTTGCAAACGGTGTCAGATGTGCTAAAATCGAGTAGAAAAAGGGGGAAAGGAAAAGATGACTGGTCAAGCCATTACCCTACATTTGCCAGAGCATCTCTATAGACAACTGGGACAGGCCGCGAATGTCTTGGAACAGACGTTGGATGACGTGGCGCTCCAGTCCATTCGCGCTGGCTTGCCTCCAAGCCTCGATCGGGTACCAGAACGCTTCCAGGTAGATCTGCAGGCATTGGGGCGGTTGAGCAACGAGATGTTGTGGCAAGTAGCACGCAGCGAAATAGACGACGACAAAGCAACTTTATACGAGTCGCTGCTGGAGCGAAATCAACGCGGAGAATTGGATGAAGCGGATCGAGTCAAGTTAGACGCATTACGTGAAGAGGCTGACCTGCTCATGCTCCGCCGGTCTTTTGCGTATGCGCTGTTGAAATGGCGTGGATGTAATATTCCGACGCTGGATGACTTGCCGAGACCGTGAGCAAAACCTACATTTCCCAGGAACTGCGGCGACTCATTGCCCAGGACGCCCGTTATCGCTGTGGTTACTGCCTTACGGCACAGCGGATCATCGGGCGTCCGATGGTAATCGATCATCTGTTGCCAGAATCACGAGGCGGTTTAACCGTTCGGGAGAATTTGTGGTTGGCATGTCGTCGTTGTAACGAGTTCAAAGGCGACCGCACTCACGCTGTCGACCCACTGACTGGCGCGACGGCGCCTCTATTCAACCCTCGGATCCAATCCTGGGGAGTACATTTTGCCTGGAGCGAAGATGGCTTGGAAATCATCGGGTTGACGGCTACTGGACGGGCGACGGTGATCGCCCTACGCCTGAACAACGATGAGATTGTTGCAGCCCGCTCGCTGTGGGTCTGGGCAGGTTGGCATCCACCAGTCGATTAGTCCTACCGCCTCGCCCTAATCATCTATTTCAACGCGCACGTCAACATAGGCTGGCTCTCTGGACAGTTTCGGTTTCTTCGTGCGGCGCACGACCCGCCGCTCGCGCCAGCGAATATGCCCCGCCGCCCGCAGCCGTTGTCTCAGCGAGTCGGCGTCCAGCCCCACCCACAGCCGGAGCCAGGCCAACGTCATCACGGCGAGCGCGATTCCACCGAGCGCCAGCCCCGGCGACCAGAGCACCCCCAACCCCGCCCCACGCAACATCACCCCGCGCACGATCGCCATATAGTGCTGCACCGACGAAAAACGCGACAGAACGCGCATCGCTTCGGGCAGGCTGCCCGCCGGCACCAGGAAGCCGGAGCAGGCGATCTCGAGCATCGCCAGCGCAAAGACGAACAACATCGCCTGCTGCTGCGTGCGCGAGATCAACGAGATGAGCGTGCCCCAGCCGATCTGCACCAGGACAAAAGGCACGGTGAGCAGCAGCAGGAGCGGCAACGAGCCGCGCAGCGGAATATCGAACCAAGCGACGATCACGCCGATCATCAGCAGGGCGTCCACCAGGCCGACCACGAGTGTGGGGATCGCCTTGCCCGCCATCAGCTCCACCCGGCCGAGCGGCGTGACGCGCAGTTGTTCCAGCGTGCCCAGCTCCCGCTCGCGGGTAAAGCTCTGCGCGGCGATGATCAGCGTCACCTGGTAGACGATCAGCCCCAGCATCATCGTGATCGCGCCGGGCTGGCCGTCGAGGGCCGCGTTGAAGCGAGCGATGAAACGCAATTCCACCGGTCCCGTAGGAGCGTTGGCCCCTACGGGACGATGCAGGGCGCTGGCAAGTCCGTAGCGGGCGGCAATGTCCCGCACAATCTCGGCGGCCACGTTCTCTGCCGCGCCGATGGCGACGTTCGATACCACGTAGCTGGAGCCATCGGCGATGACCTGCACCTCGGCGCTTTGGAGGGGGTCAGTCAACGACGCCCCGTAGCCCGGTGGGATCGCGACGATGACGCCGACCTGTCCGCTCTGCATCCATTCCTCGGCCTGGGCGACGCTTTCTCCATACGCCCTGACGAGCAGCTCGTCCGTCTGATCCAGCCGGGCGACCAACTCGCGGCTGGCCCGGCTGCGGTCCAGGTCGACCACGGCCAGCGGCAGGTTGCGCACGCCTCCCCCCGTCATGCCGCCCATCAGCAGCAGTTCCAGCAACGGCCCCAGGATCAGAAAGCCGAGCAGGAGTTTATCGCGGCGCAGTTGCAAAAGCTCCTTGATCACCAGGCCCCGGATGCGGTACAGAATGTTTCTCATAATCCGTAGTAGGGCGGTTTTGCTAACCGCCGTAGGGTCGGATAGCAAATCCGACCTACATCAGTATATCCGTTTCTTAAACGTCAGCGCCCCCAACCCCACCCAGGCGACGGAAAGCGCCAGCAGCGCGAGCGCCGGCCGCCACACCTCGACCAAGTTGGCCCCCTTGAGAAAAATGGCGCGGCAGATGGTCACAAAGTGGGTGCTGGGGAGCGCGTAGGAGATGGCCGTGCTCGCCAGGTCGGTGGTGTCCAGGGGATCGATCATGCCGGTCAGGAAGAAACCGGGCACGAAAAAGACGAACAGGGCGATCACGGTGGCGGTCTGCTGGCTGCGCGTCAGGTTGCCGATAAAGAGCGCCATCCCCACACTCGCCAGTAGAAAATCAATCGTCAGCGCCACGAGCAACAGCGAGCTGCCTCGAAAGGGCACGCCGAACAGAAGCACCGCCGTCAGCCAGACCGGCAGCAGCCCGACGAGCGCGGCGGTGACGTAGGCGATCAGCTTGCCCCCCAGGTACTCCAGGCCGCGCACGGGAGTGGCGACGAGCGATTCGAGCGATCCACTCTCGCGCTCGCGAGCCAGCGCCAACGCCGCCGCCATCACCGGCAGAGAAAAAACGATGGGGATGAGGCCAGGGATCATACTCTCCCGCTCGGAAGCTTCGGGCAGGTAGGCGGATTGAGCGCGAATCTGCAACGGCGGCGGAGGCGTGGAGAACTGGCGGTTCAGCTCCAGCCCAAAGTCGGCGGCGTGGCCAAGCAAGCTGCCGGTCGCCTGCCCGGCGACGAAGGTGTCCACGCCGTCCAGGATGACCTGCACGGGAGCGGAATCGCCTTTCTGGATCGTGTGAGCAAAGCCGGTGGGGATAACCAATACCGCGTCGACACTCCGCCTCGCCAGCAACGCATCGATCTCCTCGTAGCCAGATGCATAGCTGATGGAGAAATCGTCGTCGCTGGAAAGGGCGGCGACGAATTGGCGCGATAGAGGAGTGCGATCTTGATCCCACAGCGTCAGATGGATGCGCCCGCTGCCGCTGATAAAGATCGTGGACAGGGCGACGAGAACAAAAGCGGGGGATAGAAACACCATCCACAGGGTGCGCGGCTCGCGTAGAATGTGCCGGTACTCTTTGACAAGTACGCTGATAAACCGGCTAATAGACATAGAGCGGGTAGTGTAATGCAAAACGTCGGTTCTGTCAATGGGAGATATGGGCTATGCCAGTTGGAACCTCGTCCAATTGCCCTCGCGCTTACATTATGCTATACTACCCCCTATCCTGGGTATAAGAGTTGAAAGTGACATCCGCCATTATGAAAGAACAAGAGCTGATTGAGCGGTACCAAGCGGGAGAGCGCGATTTTTCTCAAGCCGATCTGGAACTGGCCGATCTGAGCACGGCCAACCTGAGCGGGGTCAACCTGCGAGGAGCCAACCTGCGCCACTCCAATCTGCGTGATGTTGACCTCAGCGGAGCCGACTTACGCGAAGCCAACCTGCGTGGGGCCGACCTGCGCAACGCCAATCTGATCGAGGCCCGCCTGAGTGGTGCGAATCTCTGCCTGGCCGACCTGCAACTGGCTGACATGAGTGGGGCAGACCTGAGCGGGGTCGACTTGCGCGGGGCCGAAATGAACCGGGCCACAGCGCGCATGGTCAATCTGTTCCAGGCGAATTTACACCGGACCGATCTGAGCGGGGCCGACCTGCGCAAATCTGACCTGCGCGAGGCCCGTCTGCGCCAATCCAAGTTTTACATGGTCAACCTGTGGTTGGCCGATCTGAGCGGGGCCGATCTACGTGGATCGGATCTGAGCGGGGCCGATCTGCTCAAGGCCAACTTTAGCGGGGCGACGGTGACCGAGGTACAGCTCGCCCAGGCCAGATCGTTCGAAGGCGCCACGCTGCCCGATGGCACGAAGCATAAAACGGTATAAACCGTTTAGATTCCATATTGTGGAAACAAATTCATATCAAAAATTGAAAGGAGATGGGACATGATCGCAATTCGGGGAGGCAAGTTGATCGATGGCGCCGGCGGAGCGCCGGTAGACGATGCAGTCGTCCTGATTGAGGAGAAAGAGATCCGCCAGGTGGGACGGCAGGGAGCGGTCGAAATCCCACCCGACGCCGAGATATTGGACGCCGCCGGCAAGACGGTGATGCCCGGCCTGATAGACGCCCACGTCCACATCACAAGCTCCGAGTTCGACATCCAAAAGAAACTGACCACGCCGCTATCCTTCACTTTCTACGAGACGATGCACAACTTGAAGAACACGCTGGAGGCGGGCATTACGACGATACGCGACGCCGCCGGCGCTGATCTGGGCGTGAAGCTGGCCGTAGAGCGCGGCCTGATCGATGGGCCTCGGATGGTCATCAGCGTGAGCGCCCTCTCGCAGACGGCCGGTCACGGCGACGATTATTGGCCGGTGGGCATCGAGATACCGATGTACTACCCCGGTATGCCGCGGCTGATCTGCGACGGTCCCAACGAGGCGCGCAAGGCGGTTCGCAAGGCGATCCGCGCCGGGGCGGACGTGATCAAGATCTGCTCCAGCGGCGGCGTCCTTTCGCCCACCGACGAGCCGGACGTGGCTCATTTTCGCATGGACGAGCTGCACGCCATCGTGGCGGAGGCCCACGCCGAGCACAAGCGCGTCATGTCTCACGCCCAATCCAAGGCCGGTATCCTCAACGCGCTCAAGGCCGGTGTGGAATCCATCGAGCACGGCATCTACGTGGACGACGAATGCATCGAACTGATGTTGGCCCAGGGCAGCTACCTGGTGCCCACGCTCTACGCGCCGGTCATGGTGCTGGAGCTTCACGAGCGCACCGGGCGGGTGCCCGATTATGCCGTTCGCAAGACGGAAAAGGTGTTCGAGGCTCACAAGGAGAACATCGCCCACGCCGCCAAGGCCGGGGTCAAGATCGTCATGGGCACCGACTCGGGTATCGCCGGTCATGGGTCCAACGCCCGCGAGTTGACGTTGCTCACCGAGGCGGGACTCACGCCCATGGAAGCCATCGTCGCTTCGACCAAGACCGCCGCCGAGTGCGTTGCTCTGGGGGATAAAATCGGCACGCTGGAGGCTGGCAAGCCCGACGTGCTGATCGTAGATGGTGATCCGTTGGCCGGCATCAAGGTGCTGGAGGATAAAGAGCGGATCGAGATCGTGATGAAAGAGGGTCAGGTCGTCGTAGATCGGCGCTCGTAAAAGCGCGTCAGGCCGCGCCGTGTTCAATGGCAAAGACGTGTGAGTGCAGGTTGGCTATCCACTGTTTTCCCTCTTGAGTGACGCGCAGGTATCGCAGGGCGTCCTGAATGTAGGGGCTGATGGCCTTCCAGTAAAACTTGGCAAAGCTCCTGCGCATGTCCTCCGGGTTCTTGTATCCGAGCCTGGCGTTGGCGCCAAGCTCCTCGAACTCGTAGAACAAGGCGGGGATTTTTCTCAAATAGTCGGGATCGCCGAGCTGGCCGATAAAGTCCGCCGCCCTCACCAACCCCGGGTAGCCCTGGGTGTCCTGGTAAAATTCGCCATCGGGCACAGGGAAGCGGGTCATTTCAATATAGGAGGTCATTAACTCGACGTCCACGTCGAGGTCTCTGGTCAACTGTTGACCGAACCGCTCGCGGATAAACGCCTTGCCCCGATCCACGTGGTAGGGCGTAAGCGCCGCATCGGTTCCACCTTGGGGGATCGCCACCGTTTCTCCTTTGATACCCGTGGCAAACACGTCGCTCTGATCATCCCGGCAGATTCCTTTCACGTAACCGATGTCGTGGCACAAAACGGCCACGATGAAGTGGAACCAGTCTCTGGGGACGACGCCTCCCTCGAGCAGGTGTTTTCCCCGAAGAATGGCCACGCCCACGGAAGTAACCATGATAGTGTGCTCGACGTTGTGGTAGAGCGTGTCGGCGTTGGCAATGTTCTCCAGGGCCAGGTGCCCCACCCAGGCTGCAACTTCACCATAAGGCGGCTCGGTGACGCCATAGTTCTGCCGGTAGGTCTCTTTGAGGTCCTCTACAAAACGCTCTATGATGAGTCGTTGGGGGATGAACATCGCCCACTCCTTTGTGACCAGATACTCGTCAAGGCCCCGGCGCCGCCTCGATTCGACCGCAAGACGTCTCTGCCACACTCCCAAAGTATAGGCAAATTCGCCGAAAAGTCAAAATAGAGTGGCAGTCTCTTGACACCTCATCCACCCAGAGTAGAATAGCAAGGCTATGAGCAAACGCCGTTGGTTTCTCGTCATCCCGATCGCTTTCTATCTGCTGTCTTCCTGCCGAGCCGAGATCGTGGAAATTCCAGGCACGCCAGTTCCCTCGCCTGCTGCGAGTGTCCCGCCCACCCACGCTCATACTCCCACCGCCAGCGCGACACTGCCTCCAGACCCAACCGCGGGCGTAGATGATCTATCGCCAACCGTATTCCCGTCTGTATCCGCCACCCACACTGTCCAACCCGGCGATACCTTGCTGGGGCTGGCCCGGCAATACGATGTACCGATGGCGGCGATCCAACTCCAGAACGACATGGGCGATTCCACCGTCGTGCA
>Ga0180433_10010636_pt1 | contig 11032 bp, 8 predicted proteins | sample SS_ome_8_FD_132980 | JGI IMG/M metagenome (GOLD analysis project Ga0180433, IMG submission 132980) | Hypersaline lake sediment archaeal communities from the Salton Sea, California, USA - SS_1_D_1 metaG | ecosystem: Environmental > Aquatic > Non-marine Saline and Alkaline > Hypersaline > Sediment...
CGTTTTCGCCCTTTCGCGTTTTCGCGATCCCCTCGGAATTGGCCCCCCGCCGCTGAAATGGTGCGTATTTTCATGATTTCAGGTGCCGCGCAGCGGCATGACAGACTGCGCGGGAATGATGAATTCTTTCGTCAACGAATTAACGAATCAGTACACTAACGCGATAAGGCCGGCAATCACGAGTTGCACCTCGATCCGTATTGCCTGCTCGGGCTGCTGTTCTTGTTCAATCCGGTGGTCCGCTCGCTCGCTGCGGGCCATCCAGCAGGTCGGCCAACTCCGCAAGGTGCAACGCAAACTCGGTTGCCCACGGGCGGCGCTGGGTTCGATCAGCGGGGCCAAGGAGGTTTTCGAGCCCGAGCGGCTGAAGCAGATCGGGGCCGATTTTCCTCCGCCCCCGGTCCGTTTTGGACGCCTATCTCCAATCCTCTAGAAGCTGATAATCATTGCGGCAGTCTAAGGGGGGCTGCGCCGCGGGGCGGGATTGATGGTTCAGTCGATCTTGTCGGGGTTGAGTCTGGCGGCACGACGGGTTTGGACGCGGACAAACTTGAACGCGTCGAGGACCTCGCGGATCGCGGGATGTTCTTCTTGCACCTGCTCCCCGAAGATGCCCTCGGTCGCGATGGTTGTGCGTTGGCCAGCCTTGTCGCCGGGGGCGGCGAACCAGCGGACGTGGTGCCTGCCGAAATGGTGGCTGGTTTGCCGCATCGCATCGAGATCGGGTGGATTCCAGTTGGTGCAGATGACCGGGCGCCCGTATCGGTTGGCCACGCTGAGCAGCCAGCCGGTGCGAGGGTGGTCCAGGTTGCTGGAGAACGAAATCACGTCCGAGAGAGCCCAGACCGAGGCGCAGAAGGAGAGGTTGGTCTTGCTGGTGGTGGTGAGCCGGTCGAAGCCTCCGTGGCCGGGCCCGTGCGTGAGAGCCCGGATGTGGTTGAACCCCTCCGGGAATTCCTCGACCGTGACATCCGGGGTGGCGGTCAGCGGTTGGCCGGGGAACTGGAAACGGGCCGAACGGAACAGCTCGGTGAGCAGCTTGGCGACCAATTGCGGCGAGGCGCCCCCAGCGCCCGGTCTGTGGTAGAGTTCCCAGCAGAAGATGCGGGGGTCGCGGCCGAAGCGCGCTACCAAGCTCCGGGTGAATCTCTTGAGGTCCTCGATCGGAACGCCGGCATCGCGGTCGGTGATTAGGACCGGGGTGACGGACATTTCGGACTGCGCCGCGAGGTCGAGGAAGTGATCGACCTTTTCGAGAAAGGCGTCTGGGTGTTGACGCCATGTCGGGAAGTCGAGATGAACGCGCAGGCCGTCACAGCCTCTCGAAGCGAGTTGAGCAAGGTCCGCGGCCCATGTCTGCTGCGTGGCGAGATCGGCCATCCACATGGCCTTCGGGTTGTCGATGTCGGGGGGTAGGTAGGTCCAGCCTTTTGTCGGCCCGATCATGCAGTAACGCCAGGCTCGCTGCTTGAGCCAGCGGCCGGTCTTCTCGATGCCGGGGTCGGTGTCCCGCTCGAACGAGAAGTTCCGCACCAGTTCGACCTCGCGGTAGTCGAAAGGCGTTCCGTCCGGATGGAGCATCTCGTGAAACCACAAGGGGCTGGGATGGAACGCGCTGGAATCCCAGATGACCTCCCAGTTGCGGTCGCAGATGTAGAGCCCCCAACTGTGCCAGTGGATTTTATGCTTGGCGAAATACGGCAGGGCTCGTGAAAAGTTGTCCCCTTGGCTGCGAGCGAGCCATTCCGAGCAGACCATCGGGCGCTTCGCGATGCCTTGCAGCATCGAGACCATGCGTTCAATGCCCTGCATTTCGTGCCAGTTGAGCATGTAGCAATGGAAGTTATGCACGTCGCACATCCCTGCCAGTTCGCGCCGTTCGGGGGTGTTGTGGCGGACAAATGTCATCCAATGATAGGCCGAGCAGGTGATCGGCTGAGTCGGCCCGGCTTCACGAGCCCAGCGGATGGCAGCCTTCGCGAGCGCAATGTGGCTGGCGGGCGGCCCGGGTTCGTTGAAGACATCCCAGAGGTCGATGCGGGGATCGTTGCGGAACGTGTAAACGATCTCCTGGACGTAGGATTTCGCGAAGGCGCTGGCGGCCTCGCGATCCTTCCATCTCAAAGTCGCATTCGGTTGCAGGACCGGGCACACGCTCAGACCGTGAGCCTCGGCTTTGTCGAGGAAGCCGCGCAGGAATTCCTTGTGCTCCGGGAGCTTACCCCGAAGGAAGATGCGGACGCTGTTGAAACCGAGGTCGGCGGCCGTGGCCAGGATATGCTCGGTGGTCATGTCGGGGTAGGCCGGCATGGGCTCATTGAAGCCCTTGAGGACGCCGGCCTGCCGATGCCATTGCCACGCCTGTTCCTCGGTCCACTGCGGCCTCGCGACGTCCTTGGGGATAACGAATGGGGCTTCGGCCGCTTCGGCAAGAAAAGCGGTGCAGAGCGGGATAATGATGGAGAGGAGTCTCATTGGGCGGGGTGCGGGGGGAGGAAGAAACGCTTAGGGATTCCGGGTAGGGACTTGAATCCCACAACTAGCAAGATTTTGCTCCAGGCGGCTGGCGTTGTCAAGTATTTCAACCGGCATTTTCGAAATTCAACAAGCCCAAAACGCTGGACAACTCAAAGCTCCGCTTGGTCGAATTAAAAGGGGGAAGGTCAAAGAAGAGTAAAGGCAAGGGGTGAAATCTTGTTCGGCACGAGATCCGCGCATTCACACCCTCCCCACGGAAGTGGTGTTGCACTGGCTGCCACTGGCTGACAAGCCGCCAGTGGCCCCCGGTGACTCCAAGTTGGTCAGGCAAAAACATCCAACCTACGGCCCATTGCCCGCCGGGTCCGTCGAAGCGGTGGCGTCGGGCTCGAGGACGGGCTTGGCGGGGTGATGCTCCTCGGGCATCACCTGCGGGGCGAGGATGCCCATCGATAGGTAGATCCGCATTACCTGGTCGACCGACATCGCGACCGGCCGAATGCTCTCGCGCGGTACGAAGACAAGGCCGCCGGTCATCGGGATGGGTGAGGTCGGGATGTAGACCACGCAGTACTCCCGCTCGCCAAAGCGGTAGACCTCGGGGCTGACTTGCAGGCAAAGCAAGCCGCTGCCGTGCTGCTGGCCGAACGAACAGAAGACGACGCTCATGCCGGCCAGCTCGGGTTGGTCCTTCTGACGCAGCATGCCGACCAGTTGGGCGGAGGTGCGGTAGATGCTGCTAAAGATCGGGATGCGGTCGATCACGGCATTGAAGGCCTGTTCCGCCCGGGAACGCAACACCGATTTCATCACCACGCCCAACACCCAGATACCGACCAGCACGATCACCATGCCGACGATCCAGGCCGTAGCCTCGTCGCTGACCAACTGGAAGCCGACCTCTTGCAGCGGCTTGCCGATCAGTCCGCTGGGGCCGAAGACCGCCTGCAGGTAGCTGGCCACCCAGGCGAGGATGACGATCGTCAGCAGCAGCGGCAGGATGGCGAACAGCCCGGTGAGGAAGGTCGAGAGGATCCCCTGGTTCCAGATCCATCGAAAGGCGCGTTTCATGAGCAGACTCTCCTGCAGGCGTCTTTGTCGGGCAGACGGCGGAACCGGGGCATCGGAATATGCTCGCCAGGGCATTTCCGGCTACCAGACCGACAGCCGCCCCTATCCTTTAAGATAGCCCGTCTTGAGCGACCCACCAAACGCTGTGGATTCCAGCAAAGTGCCTGCCCCCATTTCGCGGGGCCTCTTGTCGCGATACACCCAATTGACCCATCTTCCAGTTACTCCCGTGGGCGTGGTCGGGAGGCCCCCGCTTGACGTGATAGGGAGACTTGAAAATACTGGTAGAAAGGCTCGAACGTACTCGAGCGGGAATTCCGCTGTTCCCGAGTGGGGTGGAAAGACAGTATGCAGGCAGCTTCCCACGCGTTTGCCAGCCCCACGGACAGGGCGTGGCGGTCGCACAATATCGCTCGGGCCGAGCAGGCCAATGCGGATCAATTGCCCCTGGCCTTCGGCCGGACCGACGCAGGTTGCGTGCAGTCGGTCGGCATTGTGGGAGCGGGCCTGATGGGTTCGGCGATTGCCGCGGCCAGCGCTGCCGGCGGATTCAAGGTTGTGCTCGCCGATGCCGACGCCGAGGTCCTTCAGACGGTCGGCGATCGGATTGCGGCCAAGCTGGCCCAGCAAGACGGCTTGACCGACGCGCAAGCCCGACGGTTCGCCGCCGAGCAGGTCGAGCCGACCGCCGAAATCGCGCGGGTTGCCGGATGCGACATCGTGCTCGAATCGATCGTCGAGGATCAGGCGACCAAGCAGCAACTCTATGCCCAGCTCGAGCCGCATCTGGCCGAGGGCACTATCCTGGCGAGCAACAGCTCCGGCATCCCGATCGAGTGGCTGGCCGAAGGGATGGCCGACCGGGGGCGATTTTGCGGGCTGCATTTTCTCCATCCGATCCGCAATCCCCGGCTCGTGGAGGTCGTTCGCGGCCCGCAGACGACCGAGCAGACGTTGCAGCTTGCGGTCGGCTACGTGGAGGCGTTGGGGAAGATTCCCTGCGTTGTCGAGGATGGCCCCGGGTTCTTGGTGAATCGGCTTCTGGCGCCCTATTACAATGCCGGCTTGGAACTATTGGCCGACGGGGTGGAGACCGCGGCGGTCGAGTGGGCAGCCCAGCAGTTCGGCATGGACCTCGGCCCGATTCGGCTGCTGGATGAGGCGGGCCTGGATACGGCCATGCAATGCGGCGGCGTGCTTCGCGACGCCTTTGCCGGTCGGCTGACGCCCTCGCCGCTGTTGGCAACGTTAGTCAAGTGGGAGCGCCTGGGGCGGAAGGCCGGCCGAGGTTTTTTTACCTATTCCGACACCAGCGAGCAGGCCGAAGTGACCGGCCCGGACGAGGACGTGCGGCGGGCCATCGACTATTGGGTCCGCGAGGTGAAGCCCGCTGGGCCGGAGACCATCACCGCGCACTTGATCCTGCCGATGCTTCTGGAGGCGACCCGGATCCTCGAAGAGGGCAAGGTCCGCGACCCCTGGGTGATCGACCTGGCGTCGGTCTATGGCGTCGGGTTCCCGATTGCCCGAGGGGGGCTATTTTCGTGGGCCGACGAGGTTGGCGCGGCGAATCTGCTTGCGATGCTCGCGCCGTTTGAGGCCGTCGGCGAGCGCTTTCAGCCTACCGAGACGCTGCTTCGCTTGGCCTCCACCGGCGGCCGGTTCCACGATCCGGCCGACGGCGGCGCGCCCGGTCGCCGAAAGCCGCGTTGACCGCTTGGTTGACAGCGCCTTCCTTTTTTCTTCGGCCCTTCTTGCTTCCGTAGGGTATCTTTGGCCGGACCCAAGACCACTGAATGTCACAAGATACAAGCTCCAAGCGTCGGTGAGTGGGTATGGCTACCGCAAGGGAACCGACTCGCTTGCGCGGCGAGCTTGTAACAGCGACCGCCGACGGCTGAGAGCGGACCGCTGACCTCGGCACACCGGCTGCGATTTTAAGTCATGGCTGCACAACACCTTACGCCCCATGCTCATTTTCTGCCGATCTGGCCTTTACCTGGAATGCCATTCGCGGCAGAATACGGCCTCTCCCCGGGAGCATTTCTGAGACAACCGAACAATCAGGTCGGTGGGGTGTCGGACGGGGAGCCCGACGCCTGGTCACGGAAGACCGACTGCATTAGCAAGGAGTGCTGGACGTGAAGAAGACGCATCTTTTGGCCATGGTTGCCACCGGTCTGCTGTTGATCGCGGCGATGATTTTCTCGGCCGTCCTCAGCGAATCGACGGCAAACGCCCAACAGCCCGTCCGATCCACGGCTCGGTCGGCCTATGGCGGCGCGCCGGTCGCCCTGGTGGATGTCAACCACCTATTCCAGAACCATCCGGGCTTCAGCGCGCGGATGGACGACTTGAAGGCCGCCGTCGAAAATGCGGAGAAGTGGGTCAAGCAGGAGCGCGACAGCATCCGCAAAGCCGCGGAAAATGCCGATCGCTTCCGCAAGGGAACGCCCGACTACAAGGCCATGGAGGAGCAGCTCGCCAAGCGTCAGGCCGAGCTTGCCGCCAAGGTGCAGTTGCAGAAGCGCGATTTCTACGATCGCGAGGCCAAGGTCTATCACACGATCTATCAGGAGATCGAACAGGAAGTGGCCTACTACGCCCAGGCAAACAATATCGCCATGGTCCTGCGGTTCAACGGCGAGCCGATGGATTCCGAGGATCCCAAGGACGTGTTGCGCGGGATCAACAAGCCGGTGGTCTACCATAACCAGCAGTTGGACATTACGCCGGTCATTCTCTCGCAGATTCAACGTCGCTACCAGGGGGCAGCTCGCGGCGGTGCCGCGCCGACGAATACGGGCCAGCGTCAAGCCAACCGGCCGGGCGTCTACTGGAACCAGAACCAGCCGCGGTAGCATGGCTCAAGGGTTCCGGCCGGGGCGGCTACGGGCTCGCCCGGCTGGGGCTGCGCTGAGTCGTCGCTTTTCTCCTTTTTGGCTTTTCACGGATCATCGGCAGGAATGGGTTTGACGCGAAACCAACAGACCATTGTCCGCCCTTGTGCGATCGAGGGGGCCGGCTATTGGAGCGGCCGAAGCGTGCGGGTGGAGTTCCGGCCCGCCGAAGCCGATGCCGGGATCGTCTTCGTCCGGCGCGATTTGCCGGGCAATCCCCGGATCGCCGCGACGGCCGCCAACCGGACCGATATGCGACTGCGGACGAATCTCCGGTCGGCCGACGGCGCGGAAGTGGAGATGGTCGAGCATATCACGGCGGCCCTCGGCGGCCTGCATGTCGACAATTGCGAGGTCTGGGTCGATGGCCAGGAAATGCCCGGCTGCGACGGCTCCAGCCAGCCGTTCGTCGAATTGCTTGTTGGTGCGGGCATCGTTGCGCAGGGGGCTCCCCGGGCTCGGTTGGTGATTCGGGAGACGATCCGGATCGGCAGCGAGCATTCCTGGATCGAGGCCCGGCCTTGCTGCTCGGGCAAGACGATCTTGCAGTATGAGTTGGACTACGGCGACGGCTCGCCGATTGCCCGGCAAACGCAGCGGATCGTGCTTTCGCCCGAAGCGTTTTGCCGCGGTCTGGCCCCCAGCCGCACCTTCCTCTTGCAGCAAGAGGCGGCCGCGTTGCAGGCCCAAGGATTGGGCTTGCGGACGAGGTTTCAGGACCTCTTGGTCTTCGGCCCGGAAGGTCCGATCGAGAACGTGTTGCGGTTCCCCGATGAATGTGTCCGGCACAAGTTGCTCGACCTGGTGGGCGATTTGACGTTGGCCGGCCGCGATGTGGCCGGGCGAATTCACGCTTGTCGCAGCGGTCATCGGCTCAACGCGGAGCTGGTCCGGGCAATCACCGCCGCGGAGAACCAAGAGGAGCGTCATCGGCGGTGCGCCTAGACACCCGCTTCCCCTTTTCGAAACGGCTCGCTGTCGAAGGATTTCAGGCGGCGACCTTGACCCGCGAAGGAGCCAGGGATGGCTACCTACATTTCTGAACACGCGTCGGTTGACCCTCGGGCCGAGATCGGCGACGAGGTCCATATCGGCCCCTTCTGCGTGATCGGGCCTCACGCCCGCATCGGCCAGGGGACCCGCCTGGAGAACAACGTCACGCTGATGGGCCATGTCACCCTCGGCTGCTTCAACCAGGTCTATCCCGGGGTGGTCCTCGGCGGCGAGCCGCAGGATATCACCTACCGCGGTAGCCAGACGAAGGTCGTTATCGGCGACCAGAACATCATCCGCGAAGGCGTCACGATCAACCGCGCCACCGAGAAGGAAGACGGCGTCACGCTGGTGGGCAACCACAACTTCCTGATGGCCTACAGCCACGTCGCCCACGACTGCCAACTCGGCGACCATATCATCATCGCCAACAACACCCTGTTGGGCGGCCATGTCCACATCCACGACTACGCCTCGCTTTCCGGCGGGGTGGCGGTGCATCATTTCGCCACGATCGGCAGCTACAGCTTTGTCGCGGGCTTAAGCGCCGTGCGGCACGATGTTCCGCCCTATGTTTTAGCCGAAGGCTATCCCGCCAAGCCGCGATGCATCAACTCGGTCGGCCTGAGGCGGCAGAACTTTCCGCCCCAAGTGATCCAGGGACTGGCCGAAGCCCACCGGCTGCTCTACCGCGCGAAGGTCGGGCTGGACAACGCCTGGGAAATCCTCCGCAATTCCGGCTACCTGGTGCCGCCGGTCACGCATTTGCTGAACTTCGTCCAAAGCCAACACGGCGGCACCCACGGCCGCGGCCGAGAACGGCGCCGCGCGGCAGCATAGTCCGACAGAAACCCAACGCTCCAACCGTCACTGCCGCGGCGGCCCGTGAATGCACGGCTCAGTAGGAGCTTCGCCCTTCCGCGGCGGGGCAATGGGTCGTCTACCTTGGAACTACTGAACCTGAGTGGGCCGTAAAAGGAAAGCGAAGCATGGAAAAGCTGAGACTCGCCGTCATCGGGGCTGGCCGCCTCGGACGATTCCACGCCCAAAAGATCGCCGCCCACGACGATGCGGAACTGGTCGCCGTCGTCGATCCGATTGCGGAGAACCGCGACCGGGTGGCCGCCGAGTGTCGTACGCAATCGCTGCCGGACTACGATACAATCATCGGCCAATTCGACGCGGCGGTGATCGCCACCCCGACCGAGTCGCACTACGCCGTGGCGGCCGATTGCCTGCAGCGCGGGTTACATCTGCTGGTCGAAAAGCCGCTCTGCCGCACCCGAGCCGAAGCCGACCAGTTGGCCGAGCTTGCCCGGGCCAATGGCCTGGTCTTGCAGGTAGGGCACGTCGAACGATTCAACCCGGCCTTCGCCGCGGCGGCGGCCAAGGCACGCGACCCGAAGTACATCGAGGCGGTCCGCGCCAGCCAGTTCACCTTCCGCTCCACCGATATCGGCGTGGTCTTCGACTTGATGATCCACGACATCGACCTCGTCCTGGCGATGGTTGGTTCCCGCGTGCGCCGGATCGACGCGCTGGGCTTTTCGGTCGTCGGCGGCCATGAGGACGTGGCGAACGTGCGGCTGCATTTCGAGTCGGGTTGCGTGGCCAATTTGTCGGCGTCGCGGGTAAGCTGCGAGCCGACGCGGCGGATGCATGTCTGGTCGGCCGAGGCGTTCGCCGGCATCGACTTCGCGACGCGCCGCACGACGGTCGTCCGTCCGAGCGAGGCCTTGCGGCGGCGTCAGTTCGACCTCAACGCGTTGAGCCCGGCCGAGATCGACCACTACCGCACCCATTTTGCCGACGAGCACCTTCCTCGGGAAGAGCTGGAATTCTCGGCGGTCGACGCCCTGGCGTTGGAGCTGGACGATTTTGTTCGTGCGATAGCTGAGCGGCGACAGCCGCGCGTCAACGGCGATGCCGGGCGCGAAGCCGTGGCCGTGGCCGAGCAGATTCTCGCGAGGATTGCTGCCCACGCTTGGGACGAGCAGGTGGACGGCCCCGTCGGTCCGTTGGCGATCCCCCGGCCGCGGATCGTGCCTGCCCCGCACTTCATCACGTCGGCCCAAATGCACCGCGCCCGCCGCGAAGCGGGGTGATGTTTAGCAGCCCGGCTTGCCCGGCGCCTCTTGTTTTGTCGGCAACGCGCCGGGCAAGCCCGGCCGCCAAAGGTGCAATCCACGCGACTCCCCCCCCACGAACGGTGGGCACCTTGCCGAAGTGGCCGATGGTGGCGTATCTTGTACTGTCTTGGAACAGCCGTCTCCCGAAACGCCCGAAGGAGTGTCCATGGAACCCGCCTCGCTCGATTTCTTCCGGAAAGTCCTCGAAACCCCCAGCCCCTCGGGCTATGAAGGGGCCGTGCAACAGGTCGTCCGCGAGTATGCCGGCCAGTTCGCCGACGAGGTGAAGACCGATGTCCACGGCAATGTCATCGCGGTGAAGAACCCCGGTGCCCCGCTCCGTGTGATGCTGGCCGGCCACTGCGACCAGATCGGCCTGATCGTCCAGCACATCGACGACGACGGCTTTATCTACGTCCAGCCCATCGGGGGGTGGGATCCCGAGATGCTTATCGGCCAGCAGATGACCATCTGGACCGACACCGGACCGATCGACGGCATCATCGGCAAGAAGCCCATCCACCTGATGACCGAGGAGGATCGGAAGAAGGTCTCGAAGATCAAAGACCTTTGGCTCGATATTGGGGCGGCCAGCAAGGAGGAGGTTGAGAAGAGCGTCCGGATCGGCGACCCGATCACCTTGCAACTCGGCCTTCACCAGCTTTCCAACAAGCGGGGTTTTTCGCCGGCGATGGACGACAAGGCGGGCCTATGGGTTGTGATTGAGGCGCTGCGGCGCGCCGATGCGGAGAAGCTGAATTGTGCCCTGTACGCCGTGTCGACGGTCCAGGAAGAGGTTGGGCTGCGCGGGGCGAGAACCAGCGCCTACGGCATCGACCCCCACGTCGGCCTCGCCGTCGACGTCACCCACGCCACCGATTGCCCTACTATCGAGAAGAAGGAAGAGGGCGATATCCGCCTCGGCAAGGGACCGGTCGTCTACCGCGGACCCAATATGAATCCCCGCGTCGTACAGTTGCTGCTGGGCGCCGCCGACGGCAACCAGATACCCATCCAAATGGGGGCCGCATCGCGGGCGACCGGCACCGACGCGAACGCCATTCAGGTCAATCGGGCAGGCGTGGCAGCCGGGCTGATCAGTGTGCCGAACCGCTACATGCACAGCCCCGTCGAGATGATCTCGTTGGAGGACATCGACCACGCCGCCGACCTTCTCGCTCGGTTCGCCGAATCAATCAGCGAGAACGAGGATTTCATTCCGGAATAGCTCGAACGGGTGGATCGCAAGTCGTTTAGCGGCCTTACCTTGCCCGGCGCTTCTTGTCTCTTCCAGAACGCTCCGGGCAAGGTAAGGCCGCTAAACATGGAAGCCTGCCAATATGGCACCCGCCGATTGCCCCACCGATGGCGTGATCTAGATTCCCGGGCACGCTCTTCGCCGTAACCTGTTTTGCGACAAAGTGTTGGGAGACAGATTCAGCGCATTGGCACGCCCCTTGC
>Ga0180433_10010638_pt1 | contig 11030 bp, 10 predicted proteins | sample SS_ome_8_FD_132980 | JGI IMG/M metagenome (GOLD analysis project Ga0180433, IMG submission 132980) | Hypersaline lake sediment archaeal communities from the Salton Sea, California, USA - SS_1_D_1 metaG | ecosystem: Environmental > Aquatic > Non-marine Saline and Alkaline > Hypersaline >...
AATGAAACATAACATATATTATGAGACGTTGGGGATGGTTTGGTTTTAACGACTCAGTTTGTCATCAGTGCGCTCGGGTCGCACGCTTGCGTTGCCCTATCCTCCGTGCCGGTAATTAAACGGTACAGCAATATTCATACAAAAGCAATTATCAGTTCATATCCGGCTTTGTTGGTTTTATGGTTATGCTATTGTCCGTAAGAAGTTGCCATGACTGCCGGTAGCTGAAAAAGCGATAAACGCAATAAACAACCGGATTACCCAAAACATTTGGGGCAACGTAAAAAATTGATATTCCCAATGAAACCAACTTGACGAATAGAACACCTTCAGAGATGACATTCGTAAGTTACCTGAAAGTAATCTTTTCTGTAAGAGACCTAAAGTCCGATAATGCCCTCGGATGGATCTCGCATTGACAAGGGCTTGCCTAAAATTTCGTAATGCAGAATCGCCCTTCTGAGCTCTTCCGGGTTGGCGTAATCCAACAGAGGCTCGGCGAGATATTCGGCCTCGGTCATTTCCGCCGGAACAGCAGAACGCTTATCTTCCAGTTGTATGAAAGATTTGCGTTTCGACTCGGGAGCTTTAAGGATGTCCGGTTTTACTTCGGGCTTCGGCGCTGATTTTTTTGGCTCCGGCGCAGCCTTTCCGGATTCTGCCTGGAAAGCCTGCTCGGCCTCGGCGGCAAATTTCTGGACAGCCGCTCGGATATCGGAGAACTTCGTGAGTGATTTCTTCGTGGCGGGACTATACTCTCCACGTTTCTCAGGGCCTGAAGGCTGACGGGATTGCTTGAGCAATTGCTCGCGTGGCTGACTGAAGCGTGCCGGAGGTCTGCGGGCCGGCTTGCGAGGCGTTGATTTGCCGCCCGGAGTATCGGATTTTTTCGACCTGGCTTTGATAATACCGCCAACCGCCCAGAATATCGCCAGCACTACAACGAACAGGATATTCATCCAGCCTTCGGTTTCATCTCTTCGCCCGGCCAGAATTACTTGTGCTAAAATGCCGTACATGCGTTTCACTTTCGACCGTTCAGGTCATACGGAAACAAATTACGAAATCGTAAAATCAGGACTATTCCTTCTTCTTCGGCTTTGCAATGGAAGTCCGCATCGAGGTATCGGCCATAACATTTTTCATTCTATAATAGTCCATCACGCCGAGGTTGCCCTTCTTGAATGCATCCGCCATAGCCAGCGGCACCTTCGATTCGTTTTCGACTACGAGCGCTCGCATTTCCTGCTCTCGTGCGACGGCCATCGCTCGGCGTTTTTCGGCCTCTGCTTTCGCCCTTCGCATATCGGCCTCAGCCTGTGCGGCCTGCAACTGGGCGCCGACGTTCTCGCCGACGTCCACATCCGCGATATCGATGGATAAAATCTCATACGCCGTACCGGCGTCAAGTCCCTTGGCCAAGACCGCTTTGGAAATATTATCAGGGTTTTCCAAGACACTTTTATACGTTATGGCACTGCCGATAGTGGTAACAATTCCTTCGCCCACACGAGCGATAATGGTCTCCTGAGTAGCGCCGCCTATCAGTCTTTCGATATTAGCACGGACAGTTACGCGTGCCTTTGCTTTCAACTGAATGCCATCCTGAGCAACTGCGTCTATAGTGCCTCTGCTCTTCTGCGGATCGGGACAATCGATTACCTTGGGATTTACGCTTGTCTGGACCGCGTCGAGGATGTCGCGGCCTGCCAGGTCAATCGCCGTAGCTATTTTCAGGCTCAAATCAATATTTGCCCTATTTGCGGCCACCAATGCGCGTACGACATTCGGGACCCGGCCGCCGGCCAAAAAATGGCTTTCCAAATCCCGGGTTGACAGGGTCAGGCCCGCCTGGATGCCGGTTATTTTGCTTAGAACGATGGTCCTTGTATCGACCCTTCTAAGCCACATTCCGATAAGCTCGGAAAATTTGACGTCGGCCCGCGAAAGTCTGGCCTGCAGCCACAGCCGGAAGAATTTCAGAAACAGAAGGAAGAACACTAAAACTACAAGTATAACAACGACTAAAAGTGCCATTCCGACAATCCTTAATGGATTGTCTTGTGCAAGGATTGTGTTTATTATGTGATACATCTCTTCGTCCTTTCATTAACTTTCTTCGATTACACGAACCGTCAACTGGGTGCTTTCTACGTTTATGACCTTGACCCTTTTATCCTTCTCGACATACCCGCTCTCGGCGACACACTCGATTCTCTGTCCCGAGAAGTCACACATTCCCACCGGTCGCAAAGGCGTAAGAACAACACCGACGGCACCGAGCAGCTCTTTGAGCTCGGCGGTATCGGGTACGGCGTCGCCCTGCAGGCGTTCCGGGGGCGTGAGTATCACGATTTTGCCGAACCGGGTTTTTGGGAATATCTTATAAGAGAAAATCAACACTGCAGGTATCATAATCAGAGCAATGCCTATGCCTATCCAACCGGCAATCAAACTATGATGAAAAAAGATTGCTATACCACCCACCAGGCAGGCAAGTGCGCAGATGCTGATTAGGCCGCCGCTCGGCACGAATACTTCGGCGATAATAAGCACCGCACAGGCAAAATAAAGAAAAACGGCAAAAATAAGCCACCAACCCATTCGTTTCTTCCTATTATTGCTCTTTTACTGCTTTGACAACTACTCTGTTGCCGTGAATTTTTATTATCTCGACCTGAGAGCCTTTGTCAAGGAACTCGGCTTTGGCAACGACATCAACGATTGCATCGCCGAATCTTGCTTTCCCGGTTGGTCTCAGCGTCGAAACCACCTGCCCAATGTCACCTACATCGACGCCGGATGTTTCGAGTTTGTGCGACCGCGTCATACTGATTTCCATTTCCGTGCCCTGCTTGGCGATGGCCGGCACCAGTATAAGCCCGCTGAGGAACTGGAGTTTGGGCAGGTACTTTGTCAGTATCGATGCCAGGGCGACAAATCCAAGAAGGCCGAACGACAATCCCATAAGCCCGTCCATGAATGAATTCCAGTTTGCCGGCCCGTCAGGCCAGGGCAACCTGTTGGGGGGATTCTTGATTAACATGCCGAATAAACCCGCCATAATGCAGATTATTCCAAGTATTCCCGCGATACCAAAGCCGGGCAGCACGAAAATTTCAACCAACAGCAGAAGTATCCCCACAACAAACAATGCCACTTCAACCCAGTTTGCAAGACCGATAAGGTATTTACTGCCGATGATAATTACAAAGCAAATCACCGCCGCGAGTCCGGGTAATCCCAGGCCGGGCGTGTTGAATTCTATATAAACGCCCAGCAAGGCAAGCATCACGAGCACGGCCATCACCGCCGGTGAGTTTAACCAGCGGACCATCTCTTCCGACCAGAGAGTTTCGAGCACCATCGGCTTGTCGGCAAAAGTCACGCCGTCGCGCTTGGCCAGGAACTCGAGAGCCCCTGCCCGATCCTCGACCTCTGCTCTGGCTATCCCATATTCAAAAGCTTTCGAAGCGGTCAACGTTAAAAGCTCATCGTCTTGGACTATCAACTCTTTGTTGTCGAGGTCGTACCGATTCGGGTCATCCGGCAGTCGTTCGCCTTCGAAAAACTCACTATCTCCGGTCTGCAGATTTTTTATCCTGTAAACCTTCGTTTGCATTGTAACCATAGCTTTTAGCAGGGCCTCCGGGTAGCCGTTTTCTTCTGCCGCCCGTGCAAAGGCTGCCCGGGTAAAACTCTCGGCTTTCTCACGTTCAACACCTTCGAGCTTGCCGCCTATTGTAATCGGGGCGCAATCGCCGATGGTCGTATTCTCGCGCATTATGATATCCCGGCAGGAGACGCTGATCATCGCGCCGGCGGATATCGCCTCGGTTGTTACATAGGCAACCGTGTTGGTCTGATCACCTATTTCGAGAATGAAGTACTTGGATATATCATCCGCAGATTGCAGCAGTCCACCGTATGTGCTGATTTCATATATGATGTATTCGGCGTTACTGTCGAGAGCAATTTGGGTCCTGCGCCGGATGGATTGATAGAGCCCATCGTCGATCATGCCCTCGCAGACAATTACCGCTGCCTTGACGGGGGGCAAATCCGTGCCGGCGGCGTTCGGCTCAGAAGCTATGCACAGCCCCGCGAGCAATATCAGCCCCAGCACACAAACCGCAATTATCGGATATGGACTCTCCATATAAAACCAATTATACCTTAAAACCGATCTATTGCAATATATTGTCAGGAATCGTCAGATATTTTTGGCTTAATTCCTTCCCATTGCAGGCCCCCGATGATCGCCTGTGCGATGTTTGTGAGGTGGTCGCCGATTTTTTCAATGTTATCCACAAGGTCGATAAATATCAGGCCCGCATGGGGCGAACAAATGCCCCCGCTCATCCGTTCCACGTGGCTTCGACGAAACTCTATCTGCATTCTGTTGAGGTTATCCTCGTGAACCAGGGCCGATTCGGCTTGCTCCCTATCGTTATCCTTCAAAGCTGCGATGATATTATCGCACATCTGTTCTACCTCTTTTTTGAGTTTGTCGGCTTCGGCAAGCGCCGAATCGCTGAACGAAAGCTTCTGCGCGATTTTTCGCTCGCCAATTTCGACAATATTAACCGCATGGTCGCCGATTCTCTCGAGGTCGTTTACCGTATGTAAAAGCACCGGCAGCTCGATCGAAACTTCGTCATCTAAGTTCCTGCGCGATAATGCCGAGAGATACGATGTGATTTCGAGCTGCAATAAGTCGGTAAAGTCTTCTATAGCTCTGACGGAGCCGAGCTCTTTTCTTTTATCATCCATGATTCCTGTCACAGAGCGGCTCACGGCTTTTTTTGCCGTTCGAGCCATACGAACGATTTCCCGCTTTGCCTGCCCTAATGCTATCACGGGGGTGTCCAGAAGGTTCTTTTCCAAAGCCACGGGTTTCTGCGCAAGCTCAATCTCATTCACCGGTATTATTTTTATAACCGCTGCTACAAGTACCTGAATAAACGGAAGGAAAACAATCGTGTTAAATGTGTTGAACAGGAAATGGGCAAAAAATATGTTGCTCATAATCGTATTCTGCCCCAATCGTCCGGGTGTGAGCCACTCCACTGCGTGGCTGTACCATCCTATCCATACCAGCGGGAGCATATACGCAACACCGATCACGTTAAATATAGTGTGACCCATTGCCGTTCGTTTGGCGTTGCGCGAGCCACGTAACGCCGCAATCTGCGCCGTTATTGTCGTACCGATATTATCACCCAGAATATACGGGATGGCAACCTGAAGCACTAACTGCCAGTCCGTTCCAAAGGCGCCTTGAAATGCCAGCATCTGGATCATTGCAATCGAAGCCGAGCTGCTCTGCAGGAGCATTGTTATAGCCGCACCGGCCAGAACCGCCAGAAGCGGATTGCGACCGAGCCATATCAGCGCCTCCTGCACGCCCTGGTTGTCTCTGAGAGGATCGAAAGACTCTTTCATAAAATGGATGCCGAGAAACAGAATTCCAAAACCTATCATTACCTGGCCGATGCTCCTGGTCCTTTGTGTTTTCCCAAGGACATGAATCAGGAATCCGACGCCCACAACGGGCAGCGCGTAGTTGGTAATCTTAAAGACCGCAAGTACCGAAACTAATCCCGCAGTGATGGTCGTACCTACGTTCGCACCGAGAACGACGCTTAACGCCTGCTTCAGAGTCAGAAGTCCCGCGTTCACGAATCCGACCGACATCACCGTAGTCGCAGAGCTCGACTGGACCAGGCATGTCGTAATAGCCCCGACGATAACGGCAATGACCCTATGTTTAGTCAGCGACTCAAGCAGGCCTTTCAGTTTCTGCCCGGCGACCTTTTTCAGCCCGTCCGACATCAGCCCCATACCGAACAAAAACAGGCCCAATCCCCCTACCGTTCCTAATATCATGTCCTTGATCATCCTGACTCCCTGGTCGGAAGACGTCTTGAGACGGCGACAATTTAAGTTCTGTCCCCATCATTGCTTATGCTGTTACGACATTTTATTTTTGCGCGGCAGTTTTACACCATTCTTCTCCATGCGGTCAAGTGAAAAACGGTAATCGGAGGATTCGGGCCGATTGAGCCTATATAAGGCTGCGAAGAATTTCCACCCCCTGTTGGATTTTCTCGTTGCCGGTCGCGTAGCTAATCCTGAAATGCGTATCTTGTTCGCTGAAAACGTTGCCCGGAATAATCAGCAGGTTGTTGGCAATCGCCTTCTCGACGAAAGCTGTGGCCCCCGCCGAGCCGGGCGCTTTGATAAACGCGTAGAACGCCCCGCCGGGCTTGACCAGCTCGAACGAACCGTTCAGACTTTCATAAAGCAGGTCTCTTTTCTTTCTGTACACATCGACCAGGCCGCTCACGTCATAATCCAGCGCGGCGATCGCCGCCTGCTGGAAAGGCGTCGGAGCGCAGACGAACGTATACTGCTGTATCTTGGTCATTTCCTCGATGACGTGCCGGAGGGATTCGTGAGCCGCGACGTAGCCCATCCGCCAGCCGGTCATCGCGTAGGATTTGCTGAAACCCCGCAGCAGCAGGGTCTTTTCGTAGTGGCTCGCGATACTCACACAATCGCCGTCGTAGCAGAATTTCTCGTATATCTCATCGGTCATCACGAGGATATCGTTGTCGGCAGCGACTTTCGCCAGGGCCTTAATCCGCTCTTGAGAATAAACCATGCCGGTCGGATTGCAGGGTGAATTGAGGATAATCATCTTGGTTTTGGCCGTGATGGCCTCGCCGATCTTCTCGACTGGCAAATCGAAATCCGGATAGCTGTCGATATAGACGCACTTTCCGCCGAGCATGTTAATCACGTGCTTGTAGATGACGAAGTACGGGTCCGGGATAATCACTTCGTCGCCGGGGTTAATCAGCGACAAAAACGCCAGCAGCAGTCCCCCGCTGACGCCGCTCGCCACCAGCACGGCGGGATTCTCCCAGCCGAACTTGCCTTTGACCTGCTCGGTGATTTTGTTTTTCAGCGTCATATCGCCGGCGGTCTGCGAGTATTTGTTCTGGCCCTCCCTGATGGCCTTAATGGCCGCTTCTTTCAGTTCTTCGGGCACATCGAAGTCCGGCTGGCCGATTGAAAAATTGATTGGGTCCTTCAGTGAGGCCGCCAGCGCAAAAACCTTCCGAATACCGCTGGCGTCGATTTTACCTGCTCTGTCTGCGATTATCTTTTTCATAACCTCAAATTATACGCCCCCGGGACAACCACGCAAACAAAAAATCCCCATAATAATCAATAGTCAATAGACAATAGACAATGGACAATAATCAATAGTCAATCGCCCGGCTGTAACGCAAACGCGACAGGTCCTCTTCCGTCCGCGGCTTACGAAATACAAACAAATGCTCGTGCATAATAAGGTAAAAGCCCCCCTGCTTCGCTTTCGGCCGCCACCGCTCGGTATATTTGCAATGATGCTGGACCTTGATTATATCCTCTTTCAGCACGAAGCCGACCTTCAGAAAACGCTCCAGAACGCGGAAAGCAAGCGGCACATAATGCCTGCCCTTACGCGTATCGCCGATAAGTATCGCACAATACCTATCCGGCTTGAGAACGCGGTACAATTCTCCGGCGATAATCTCTATCTGGTCGCAGAACTTCGGCAGACTGCCGGTATTCGACAAATCCCCCGCAATCTTGCCGTCCGAATACTTAATGATATTCATATAAGGCGGATGCGTCAGAACAAGGTCGAATGTTTCATCGCCGAGAAACGATAAATCGCGCGCATCGGCAACTTTTACCTGCTGCTCGCTGGCCGGATGATGCTTAAAGAGCAAGGCCTTTTTCGCAAGCTCGACCGCATCGGGATTGATATCTACACCGATGGCGTTTCGAGCCAGAAGCCTGGCCTCGATAAGTGTAGTCCCCGCCCCGACCATCGGATCGAGAATCATATCGCCCCTGGCGCTGTACATCTCGATAATATTCCGAGCTATCTGGGGCGCAAAATTGCCCCGATACCCGGCGTTATGTGTGGCCCAGTCCCCACGCTCCGGAAACGACCAGACGGTTGTATATTCAGGAGAATAATCCATTTTCCTATGTCGCGTTTCTATGGGATTGAATTAAATGAAAGTCTATTTAATTCTGGATTGAACCTATATTCAACAAGCGAAAGGTTTCTCCACTCAAGCGATCGAGCAGGTCTTCTCCCGACTGTGTATTTCCTCACTGACACATTTTTGCTATGTTCGACCACCTCTTGATTAAAAGTATACCCGACTAGAAATGCGTTTATCATAGAATAGTCACCGAAGCAATATTCGTCTTTCACCCAGTCAACATACTTCAAGAGCTGTTCAACATCATCTTTTGAACCGGCGTTCTTCTTGATCTCGACGACAAGGTATTTTGATTTAGTGGGAGAGAAACCAACGATATAGGAGTATCCAAATACATCCATCTTATCCATGTAATCTATAGGCTTGAAAGGGGAGGCAATTACTTGGTGAGAGAGATAATCCCATTTTCCAAAAATATCTTGAGTGCGCATATCGTTCTCTGCCAGTTGATAGAGAATACCAGCTTCTATCGCCATCTCATGTTGTATTTGATCACCATCAGCGCAGGAAGACAGTATAGGTGAAACGTCTAACAGATATTCGTTGTTTGAAACCTTCTCTGCTATTGATTTATGTACTTGTAAATGATCACTTTGGTATACATTAGACTCGCTTACTGCTTCCCCTAGTGACTTTTGATTAAATTTTAGAATAATATCCCTGAAAGCTTGATTTTCTTCTTCGTCAAACTTGATAAAAGAAACTTTCCAGAACGCTCTTAACATCTTGAAGGCGCGTGGATTAGATGCTAAAACGTCATCCATGTCGATTCCGGATCTAAAGAAAAACGGAGCTGGTTTGAATAAACAAAGCCATCGCTGATTACTACTGTATTCGCCTTCATCCCATAGAAGATTGTCCTTAACTTCAGAGTAATTTATGGATAAAGGCCGACTTGCTCCAGGGAAATTACAAAACTTGCAGTAACTGTTAACATCCACAAGCTCACCAACACCATAGATTTTCCTATCGATGAAAAAGTATATGTTATCCCCAGATTTCATTGTTGCATAATCAGCAAAAGTTGCCTCATGGTGCCTCTTCCAAATACCAGATGGATCCGACAACTTAGTTGAGTAGATACCTCTCCTAATGTACATCTCAAGAGACTCGACTTTGTCTAAGTTAAACAAATAACCGGCCATATCTTTTATAATCTCCCTCAATGCTTTTATTTTGCAAAAGAGTCGCTTGAATCATAATTGACTACCAGTAGTTCATTGATTTTACCCCTCCGAGTTGCCTTGCAGTTAATAGCCCTATTTGCTTGCACAGTATCGATTCTAAATCCAACTGCCTGTTGATAGTGACTTTGAAAAAATGTATCCTTTGGATCTTCGTTCTTTGGATCAGAGTTGCTTAAAAGAAGTCTTGCACCTTTTTCGTGTACCCTACAGCAGAATTTGGCAAGTCGTATCTGGTCTTGTTCGGAGAAACTATCTTTCGAATAACTAGTAAAACTTGCAGTTGGACTTAAAGGTCGATATGGAGGATCGCAGTACACAAATGTATTCTTTTTGATGTATTTGTTGCTTGTTTCGAAATCGCCGCAAATTATTTCGGCCTTCTGCAAAACAGCCGATGTTGCTAACAAGTTTTCTGAATCGCATATTCTTGGATTCTCGTACCCACCAAAAGGAACATTAAATTGATTCTTTCTGTTAACCCGATATAGTCCGTTATAACACGTTTTATTTAGAAAGATGAGTTTTGCTGCTGTCTTTATTCCAAAGCCCGAAAGCTTTTCGTGGTTAAATCGTTTGCGGGTATCGTTATAGAATTCTTTTCGCTCCGCTTTCTTCTTACGTGAGAATTTATTTTGAAACGATCCTAATTCGTCTATAAGTTGCCCTACATTTTCTTTAACTGCTTTGTAACAGTTCACTAAATCTTCATTTATATCAAAAAGGTAAAAACTTTTGATCATTGGGTAGTGTTGCGAAATATGAAAAAAGACTGCCCCACCGCCGACGAATGGTTCCACATATGTATTAATTTGGCCATTTCTCAATTCTTCGGGCAAACGCTTTTCGATCTCAGATATTAATTGGCCTTTGCCCCCTGCCCATTTTAAAAAGGGTTTCGCCAAAGAGCTTTTTGTCGTAAAGTTATTGATATTAAGCCCTCCGTTATATTAAATTCTTTGCTTCTACCTTGAGGGCTTTTGCAATGCGTTCAACATTCAAAAGACTTACGTTCCTTTCAAGCCTCTCAATGCCTCCGATGTAGGTCCTGTGTAAATCTGCTCGACGAGCAAGCTCTTCCTGTGACCAGCCTTTTTCGCGACGCAATGCTCTCACATTCTTGGCAAATGTTTTCAGTATTCTTGAATTCTTCATAAGTTAAATTATTGATCACTTGGCGGCAGATAGTCCACGAGACTATAAGTAGCATTTTGAAGCCATAGGAATTGGCGCTTATTGTTCGACAGCTAAAGGTAGCAATCTTTGTAATTTATGATTTATTATTTACTATTTATTATTTGATTTCTTCGTGGTTCTTCGGGTCCTTCGTGGTGAGATATTCCAAAAGCCCCTGGTGTGGCAATCCTACAAATTCTTATTGCTCTGCGTTCTCGGCGGTCTCTGCGGTTAATAACACCGTCTCATGGAGATTTTTTGAGAATCTGCTTGAATTTTGGCATAAAATTTAGTATAATACCTAACTAATTGAATATTGATTAATGACTATTGATAAAGAAGAAAGAATGTTGAAGGCGGATATCAGCAAATCAGTGTATCAGGATGAGGGAAATCAGAGGATCAGGAGTTTTTTTCATTTATTATTTACTATTATTATTTCTCTGTGGACTCTTTACTCTCTGCGGCTATGATACTATTTGAAAAAACAAAGCGTGCGCCAGGCGAAGCTGGTGCGATTCAGCAGGTAACAATCCTGCCCGGCCAAAGTTAGCCGACCGGCCGGAATGTAAACGTGCGTATCAGGAGGTAACAAATG
>Ga0180433_10010640_pt1 | contig 11029 bp, 5 predicted proteins | sample SS_ome_8_FD_132980 | JGI IMG/M metagenome (GOLD analysis project Ga0180433, IMG submission 132980) | Hypersaline lake sediment archaeal communities from the Salton Sea, California, USA - SS_1_D_1 metaG | ecosystem: Environmental > Aquatic > Non-marine Saline and Alkaline > Hypersaline > Sediment...
CAAGGCCATGGCGTATGCCGAACAGTCGGAGAACGAAAAAGCCCGGCGGTGGTTGGGGCCTTTATACAATAATATCGGATGGAGTTATCACGATCTCGCGGAGTATGAGAAGGCACTGGAGCTGTTCGAGAAATCGCTCCAGTGGCGAATTGAACAGAATGACGATGATGGTACCCGAATAGCCAAATGGACCATCGGTCGCGCATATCGCTCACTGGGAAAAATAGACGAAGCGATTGCCATGCAGCAGGCCCTGCTCGATGAAATCAACGAGAAGAACCTCGATCCCGATGGCTATGTCCATGAGGAACTCGGGGAGTGTCTGTTACTCAAGGACCGGAAGGATGAGGCCGAGCCGCAGTTCAAGAAGGCATACGAGCTGTTATCCCGGGATGCCTGGATGGTGGAGAACGAGTCGGAACGACTCGAACGGATGCGGCTTCTTGGAGAGGGAAAACTTATCGAAGACTGAGATCAAGGTAGATTTCCCTCCAGGATTCGATTACACCCACTGATACATTCCGTATGCGCGGGAAATCGTTCCGATGAATGTGATATGGATTGGGTCGGTGTATCATCTTTTGAGATTCTTGCGCATAGATTGAGCAATTCATGTATTGCAGAGCCCATATTCGATTATATAGATACGTATAGCCAAGGAGGAGCGGGTGGGAAGCAAACAGAAGGCGAAACCGGATTCCCCACTGCCAGAATTTCGTGATGAATTTCTCTGGGAAATGCCATGGATCAGAACGAATAGATTCCGAAATAAACCCTGGTCCTTCTCCGGGCGGATACTAATCGGATTCATCCTGGGACTCCTGCTCGGTCGGGTTATCGGCAGCCTCCAGGGTATACTGGGGCAGTGGATCTTTTCCGGAGTCGACGGGTGGCTTGGCGGCAGCCTCGATGCAACACTCGGGCGCGTACTGTATTTTTTCTCTCTCGTGTTGGGTACAATTCTCAAACCGCTTATTGGCAATACCCCCATGGAAAAGAGTTTTGCCGCGGTTTCTGATAGCCATTCAGGAGCCTTCGCCGTTCTGTTTCTTGCCCAGCTCCATGGTACCGTGAATGGATTATACCAGGGACTTCGCCCCGCGTTTGGTTACAAGCTGAGTGTGATTATCGAAGCCGTAATACTCCCGTGGGGAAAAGTCTGGTCGTGGCTATTCAGACCGTTTGCAAGACGTATCTGGCCGCGGACAGACGCAAAAACACTCAGGGAGATTATCAAGAACGCCTCTTCCGACTCAGAGAGAAAAAAGCTCATGAGCCTGGCGCACGCGGATCGTTTGCCGGCGTATCGAATGCCGGAGTTCTGGACGGAATCCGAATCGGTTCTTGCCTCTCCATCCGGACCGGCCAAAGAAAAACGAGCAGAGCAGTGGTGGCGAAACACGGGATTCAGGATGGATACCTATCGCTGGATCGGATCAAAAAAAGAGATCAAAGCGTTTCCCCTCCTTCTGCGGGGAACCGCCGATCCGGATACCGGTGCGCGGAGACAGGCGGTAATGAGCATGGCCGCATTGCAGTCCCCGGTAGCGCTTCACTCCCTCATTGATCTTCTTGCCGATGATGACGAGGAGGTGAGGAATGCGGCCGAAAAAGGGTTGGAAGAATTGATGAATGATGAATTTGAGAATTTTATGATTTCATGATTTTGTGATTTTTTGAATAATTCTCGGAATTTGAAACTGATAACTGAACACTGACAACCGAAAACCAACAAATATTCGTGAATATTTGTTCAGCTACGGCCGCGCGTAACAGTAAAGACAGTTGGCTTTGCAGCGGTGGTGGGTATAGCAGCCGATGTCTATGCTCTTGTGGCAGAGGCAGCCCTTTGATCGCCGCTGACCGCGATCAGGTATCGCGTTCAAATCCAATCCTGAAACCTCGGATAAAAGCTCGGCGTCTATGCATGCTCCCGGACGAACGCCGGGAAGACCCGCTTCGGCGAGAGCCGGTTCACAGCATGTGTGAATGACGAATCCCCGTTCAGACAGGCACTGAAAATGGTCGGAGACCATGGCGGCCTGTTCTTCATGATCCGGATATACGAATTCAACGGGCGGTATATGAGCACCGGCCCGCCGGTCAATTTTACGATAATGATCCATGAATGACACGGTGACATCTCGAATACCGAATCTATAGAACGCATCGGCAATGTCATGGAGACCGTCGAGATTCGTCCCTAAACCCGTATCCGATCTCCACACGGCGATGGGATCGAATCGCCATCTGACAGCCTTTGTTCCCCACTCCTTTGTAAGAACCCGCATCTGTCCGATACGTTCGTCGAGGGCCGGGATGCCGGGTTCAAGGAGGGGATCGGACGTGTTTACCGTGAAGTGAAAGAAAAGAGGCCAATCGGCAAACGCGGCTTTATTCTTCAGGAATGGACCCAAGTCCTTTGACCAGAGGACGACAACGGCCTGTTGCTCCGGAGAAAGAGAGAAGCTCCGCAGCTGACCGGTATAGGGATTGTGCCAGGAAAACGATCTCTTTTGCAATTGTTCCATGAGTATATCGAGGTAAAACCGCGGCATGTCGGTTCTGCGGGACGCCGAAAGTATAACGGGTTGTATAGCGTCTTTTTCTCTATCAGTAACCATGTGATACAGTATTACCTGAGAAGACGGTTTCGGGCACGGGCGGCATGGGGGCTTTCCGGAAAGTCCGTGAGAAGTTTCGTATATGTCCTGGCGGCGCTGTCGGCGAGACCATGTGAAATAAGGCAGTCGCCGAGGCCGAGAAGTGCAACGGGGCGAACATCCTCGATGGTGACGAGGTGATTCCACACGCGGAGGGCTTCCTCCTTCGATCCCGCGCGTTCGAGACATCGAGCGGCTCTGATCAGGAGGATCGGACCGGTGGCGCCCACGAGTTCATGTCCAGCTTCGAGATAGAGCCCGGCGGCGTCATTATCGAGCTCCTGCAGTTCGTATCTCATGGCCTGAAGCACTGTCGTTCGCGAGGGATCTTTCGTGATCTTTTCCAACAGAGATGAAAACGCAAGGGCTTCGTTGGTTTCCACCAGATCAGGCGCTCTTCCCGCGGCGGAAACGAGTCGACTACGTGCCGTTGTATCATCGAATGCCACCAGTGCGTACAGGGCGGAAAGGAGATCGGCCTCCGCCCTTTCCCGGGTTCTGTTGGATTGAACCGAGTTAAGGAGAGAGAGCGATTTATCGATGCTGTTCCGTTGAAAATGAATCCGTGCCCTGAGTATGCGGGCCTGATCACCGTAGATTCGCGGGAGATGTGACATATCTCCGAGTCGGTCGAGCATCATGAGCGTTCTATCCGGTTCACGGGTGTGATAGAAAACCCGGGCCAGCGATAGAATTTCGGCATGTTCAGTCAGATGCCCCGTTTCATCCATGGACACGAATGACCACCGGGCCGTCGGCCAATCTTCACGGGATATTGCTTCGCGGCCGATTCTTTGCAGAATATCCCCGTCCCACCACCGGTTTTCCTGTATAGCGGATTGTATTCGTTCAAATCCGACACTGTCCCGCATTGAGTATGCGAGAATCATGATGAGGTTGTTCGTTGCCGCGGTATTGCCCATGGACTGTTCGAGATCGCGTGAGAATTGGGTCATATCCATACGTGAGGACATTGATCGAATGACGCCGTATACTCGAAGTGGTGACACCTCGATTTCGAAAAGATCATCGATGATATCCACCGCCGTGCCGATTTCGCCCTGCCGGCACGCCGTTCGAAGTGCATTGATATACGCCTTCTCCGCATTCCGCTGTCCGGCTTCATCGGATGCCCGTGTCTGGTGCGGTTCCTGTGCCTGAAGTACGGGCGAAAAGAGATACAGCACCCCAATGACATACACGTAGAGTACCGGGATCTGAGAACTGATCAATCGCACCCCGAGTCGACTCATTTACTCATCAGTTCCTTGAATCGCCTGAAAATATGCATCTATAAGGGCTTGGTACATGGGGGGGTACCGGTCATCAAGGCGAGGTGGCGGCGCCATGCCCGGAATTGGATCGATCTCTACATCCTGCCCGTTCGGAACCGCCTGCATGACGGTGTCTTCCGCCGGTTTTGAACGCCTTCTCCGCGCGAGGCCTTGTCGCCGGATGGATCGCTGGGCATCCAGCATCCGTGAGAGGATCCGGCGTTGGCTATCCACAGTACTCTGGTCGAGTCCCCGGTTTTGGAGTTCTTCGATAACATCCTCCATCTCCCCGCCTATGGCTCCGAGATCGCCCAGAAGCCCGCTGGCTCCCGATTCTTCTGAAAGACGCGATAACTGATCGCGAATCCACTGCTGTCGTGCCGCCATGGCGGAAAGGGCTTCCTGGGACAGTTGATCCGCGCGGGGGAGCATGGACTGGCACATACTGTTGAGTCCGCTTTGCTGTTGAGAAAGGCCGAACATATCCTCCGTGGGCATACCGGTCGGACAGGACGAGGAGTTGTTCATCTGATCCCTGGCGGAAGCGAGAGCCGCTGATAGGGAGTTCAGCGCCGAGAGCGACCGGCGTCCATGCTTCAACCGAGAGTCAGTATGAAGATTGGTTACCGCGGCATCGATATCGTTTTGGGCATGTGCCATGATGTTCAGAAGCGTTCCCGAGGCCTCGCTCATCCCCGGACCGAAGAGTTCTTCGAGCTTTCGGCGAAGTTCCCTGAGCGCATCGGCGATCCCCACCTGCTTCGCCGCCGTCATGCCGGTCATCACCGGTTCATTATTTAGAGACTCCTGTTCCACGGAGAGTTCGGATATGACGGATTCCGCCGTCATCAGCGCTTCCCGCATACGCTGATTATCCCCCCGCCCCATATCTGATTCAATTGACTGAAGCTCCGCGGAGAACCGCTGGAGGGCGTCCAATGCCTGTTTCTGATACGGGATCGCGTCTTGTTCGCGGTTGTTCCGTAACTGTTCACCGGCTGACTGGAGCAGTTCAGTGGTCTGTGCTTGTTTTTCTCGCATTACCGATGCGGCTAGACTCTCCGCTGCCGCCAAAGAGAGTTCTTCCAATGATTCAACGGCTTCTTCCGCTGCTTGTTCCAGAGAACCGAGTTCCTCGGAGAGGCTCTGTTCTTTTTCCCCGCGTTCCGCCGCGGTTCGTTGATCTCCCGATTCCATTACGGCCTCGTGTTCCGCGGTCAGGCGTTCCGCCTCCCTGGCGAGATGCGAGAGCTCCTGCGCGGCGAGGAGACGTTCAAGAAATTCAGTGGCCCGGTCGAGGCTTTGCATGATCGTTTCCTGGTGCTGGGACAACCGCGCCAGAGATCGAGCCATTTCCTTCTGATCGACATTCTCAATGGCTTCCTGGAGATCAGAGAGCGCTTTCCTCATTTCGGGCATATCCAGTTCCGAGATGAGTTCGCGAACACGGGATACCTTCTCGAGAAGCTCCACGGGGACAAGTTCGGCATCCTCGGTCTGTTTCTCGATGGAAGCCAGCTCTTCTGCGATACGTCCGATACGTTCGCCCAGTTCCTGCTGCCGTTCTGCAAGGGATTTCAACGATTCGCGCGTCGTCCAGTCGGCTTGTTCCGCACCCGCCATCTCCATGGAGAGCTCTTTCAGGTCCTCATGAATTGAGCGGGCATCATCGGAAACGGTCTGGAGGCTGTCCACCATGTCGTTCTCCCGGGACTCGATCTTCGTAATGATTTCCTCCAATGAAGGAAATCGAAGATGAAACCAGGTACTCGTCGAGATTCCCGGTCCCGTGAGGGTATTGTTATCAGCAACTTCGAACCGATAGGCGATGACATCTTCGGGGAAGAGATCAAGATCTGAAAGCATCCACGTTTTCGTCCATGTTCCTTCTTTTCCCAGGGATCCTTCGGTCAATACGAGTGAACCTTCCCGTCCCTCATAAGCATACGCGATCCGTATCACGGAAAGACCGAAATCATCGGAAGCATGTATGGCCAAATCAACACTCATATCTTTACCGAGGATACCATCGTTTCCCGGTCTGAGTTCATGTATCAGGGGCGGGCTGTCCGGAAGGGGTCTGATATCAACGGGGCCTATCCTCATATTCTGATCCCAGACATCGGTTGCCGCTATGTATGCCTGATACGGACTGTTCAATCGAGCATGCCACACGGCGCCGTGTGTCGATACGGAAAGGGAATCCGGTTTTCTGCCGTTTGTGTATTCCGCCGAACACCGTACCATATCGTTATTCGTGGTGAAAGAAACCGTTACGCGGGTACCCTTCACGGCCTGGAGTATGTCGGGAAAGTCGTTGATCTCGTATTCTCCCAGTCCCGTATACTCGGGAAAGGTGTAACGGGTTTTCGAACCGGTGATTCGAAGCGGTGTGAACACGTCAACGGAGAACCAGCCCGAGGTGTCCGAACCGGCTGTTATCCGGTAATCGAATGGTTCATCTATATCCGTGACCAGTTTCGTATATCCCGTTTGAGGACGCTTTTCCCAGAGAACCGACAGGGGATCGTTCCAGTCCGGTCGCCCCGGATATCTCGCCGCGAAATACGGGATCCCGGTACCGTGTCTGAGTACCGCCCGTATCGTAAACGAGCTTCCCCGGGCCACCGACGTATCTCCCGGCGCAATTGATTCCAAAACCGAAGGGGGAGGAGGCGGATCAAGCGCGGGGATTGTCGCGCGCATCCATGGCAGGGGATCACCCCCTGATGATACCCACAGGAAAACCACGGTCGCGGCGCCGAGCATGACGATCTTTCGCGGTATGGTTATGGACGATGTAAGGAGATATTCCGGGTGTGCGGTGCGGAGGATACCAACGGCGTTCTTCAGATGATGCCGAATCAGGGCGAGACTTACCCCGGGCGGTGCGTATCCCGCGAGATCAACGGCCGTTTGTATCCGTCCTGACAATGATTCATCTCGCGTTTCCAGATCCCCTGCAACGGTTCGGGGATCTCGCGGGCGGAGTTCCCCTATCGTCCTTCCGACATATACCATGGCAGCTATCACGAACATCGACCAGAACATATACCGGAGGAGTGCAGGCAGATCGCAAAACATGGAGATTAATGAGAATCCGGTGAATACGACAGCCAAATAGCCCGTGATACGCAGGATTTCCCGTAGCGCTTTTTTGCGGATCCTGGAACGCTCCGCCTTCCGGATCATTGACAGGAGGGGCCGTTTCGTTTCGGGCTCCTTCCGGTGATGCAGATTCATGATGACCTCACCATCAATGGGTCAGCGCATAGGCTACTATGTTTACCCCCATTTTCAAAGCGGCATCCCTCAGATCGGGCGGGTCGTTATGAACACGTTCATCCTCCCACCCGTCACCGAGGTCGCAACTCACCGTATAAAACACCATGATTCTCTTCCCGTCCAAGACAGCATAGGCTTCAGGAGGTCCGCCGTCGTGTTCGTGAATCTTCGGTAATCCATCCGGGAATAAATGTCGTATCCGGAATATATCATGATCAGGACCGATCTTCGTGAAGGGATGATCCGGGAACACCCGCCGGATTTCACGACGGAACGATTCGTCCATTCCGTAGTTGTCGTCCGCATGAAGAAAGCCGCCTGATGTGAGATGCGTACGGAGAGCACTGATATCCTCTTTGCTGAATTGAATCTCTCCGTGTCCGGTGAGGTAGAGATAGGGATAGTGAAACAGTTCCGGTTCATGGAGAGATACCACTGTTTCCCGCTCCGTAACCGGTATGCCGAGATCGTGATGTACCTGTTTGAGAAGATTCGGGAGTGACGACGGATCCGCGTACCAGTCTCCGCCTCCGTCATATTTGATTCGTGCGATTGTGAACGGAGCCGGCCCCGATATTGTATCTATTGCGTGGGTGCTCAGTATCGCGATGATAAACGCGGCAATCATGAAGGTCGTTTCACCACCTTGGTATCCGCCGACACGGTACCGTTCGCGGCATCAACCGTGAGACGTACGAGATATACTCCCCCGGCGATCCGGTCTCCATCCTCGTCACGCCCATTCCAGGCGATAACATTCGTGCCGCGAGACGGTGAAGGGCGTGAGAGTCGCTTGATAAGCCGCCCCGTAACCGTATACACGGAAACCACCGCTTCTCCGGCGTCTTCAGACAGGACGAATCGGAAGTGAGTAGACCGGGAGAACGGGCTCGGAATCGGGGCGAATCCGGCTACTTCCAGGCCAATAGTCGATCTGAGCGAAAGCTGTTCCACGGTGGAATTGCCGTAGATATCCGTCATGCCGACCATGAGATCATGAGTTCCGTCATCCAATGAGGGGAGCGTGAAAAGCAGGTTTGCTTCCTGATGCGTCTCGTCGCGTGCTTCATAGCTGACGGGGAGCGATGTGCCATGTACCGAGACCGCTATGGAGTCACCGTTGATTCCTTCCGCATCGACGATCGTTAATCGCATGATGTCCCCCTCCTGGACGAACTCGCCATCCCTGTATTCCAGCCAGATATCATTCTGAAAGATCTCTGATCGGGATATTCGCGGCGGTTCGGTATCATAGACCACGAGAACCGTGTACATACCCGTATCCATGACGTCAGTCCGGACGCGGTAGTTGGATACGGTTCTTCCGCCGATGCCAAGCCAGAGATTCCGTTCGAGGTCGAGCGTTCCGATCTGTAGGCTGTCTTCATCAACATCGAGGAGCCAGTTTGGATCATATGCCACGGCGAGGGTGGCCGGGAGACCGAGGCTCTCCCAACTGTCCAGTTCGATCTCGTACGAACGTCGTTCAGGTGAACCCGGAAGCGGAGCGAAATCCATCCGACGTTGACTATCTATTCGATTCGTCGTCCGGGATGATATTCGCACCACGGTGGATTCAGTGACCGCACCTTCCGGGATTGAGAAGAGCACATTACCGTCCCTGCTGGATACCCACCCGCCGGTACCCGTTTCCGGAGAAACAATTCCCGTGTCTATATTGGCCGGGCAGGTGAAGTTCGCATACCCCACGCGTTCTTCCGAACCGCTTCTGGTATAGACTTTGAAGAGACCGGTGCCTGACGGTGGAGCCTCAAGTGTTGCGAGTCCCGAAAGGGTTGCGGGCAGCTCGAGATCCGTGAGGGCAGTCATGGCCAGGGGTTTCGCGTGGGCATCCTCGAGAAGGTATACTCCCTCCGCATCCTGAACCGTGTCCCATGTGATCGAACCGTTCATTTCCGTTCCCGTACTTCCGGAGGAGGGACTCACCGTTACCTGGATATCATCGGTGTCGGGCACGGAAAGACGGGAAGCCGGATCTCCAAGGAGAATATATGTTCTGCAGACATACGGTATCTCGGACTGAAATTTCGCCGTCTGGACCGCAAGACCCACCTCGTGAAGACCCCAGTTGAGAATGGCTTTGTGGAAGTTGATGGAGATAATTTCATTGTCGTTCGGATAGCTTTCACGGGCCGCACTGAAATATGCCAGTGCGCCTTCTCGCCACCGGGTAAAGTTTTCCGACATGATGATATCATAGTCGGGATCATCGAAGCGGCCCGTATCGCAACTGAAGTTGGATATCACGGGATAGTTCGGGGCGGTGAGCATCTCGGGGGCATCGTCCGTGGTGATAATCCACTCCGTGGCCCAGGTATTGATACCTCCGTGGCCCACATAGGTAAATAGAAGAGTCCCCTCAGTCAGCGATTCGATTATCCACGGGCGGTAATGCGCTTCTCCCTTTGCCCGGGATTCGAGCATGAACGGATTTCGAATATTGGCATCCTGATCGATCCACGCATTGTTCGAGCCACCGTTATAACTCAAATAGATACGCTCGGGGAAGAATGCGGGGGTGACGCTTTCGATGATTTCCTCACAGTCCACGGCAAAGCCCGGTAGATGAGAAGATGAGTTGGCGTCGTCGGCGAAAAATGTGATCCGGCTGTGGGCGGGATGGGGAGGGCTGCCCGTTTCAGCATCTATGATTTTATCGATGTAGTCTTCGAGGTGTTCGACGGTTTGAACACTGAGTCTGCCCACGGCGAGATCCGGGAGACGACGTGAATCCTGGTCAACGTCGACATAGTCGTTGTCATCCGCGGATCGGGCGATAAGTCTGTTGGGAAAGAGGTTGGGGGATATGTCGTTTCCATGCCGGAGTCTAGCCGATCCGTCACCCACTAAAACCACGAAACCGGGGGTCGGATCATAGCTGTCGAAGGCCCAGGCGATGAAGTCGGCGACACCCTGGCTCACGGGATATCCATAGGAGAAACGGTCAAAGATATCGTCCACCGGAATCGTCACCGCTTCATATCCGGTGGAGGAACGGTAATCCACAAGGCGCTGGATTTCATCCTCAAACAGGGAGGGGGTTAGCGCCATATAATCCGCACCGGTGATATCCGCGAGGACATTGTCATCCACGGATATGAGTGTTGCACGCGAAACATCCCGATCAAGGGCAACGGCGAGGTACTCGCGAATCGTATCCGGGGGGAGTGAGTCGTGGAATGTGACACGGTATCCATCGGTGCCCGATTCGATCTCTACATTCGTTATGTGACCGGCCGCGGTGGAATCGGTTACATCGAACACCGCGAGATCGTCCGAGGAGAACCCGTCAACTGAAAATCGGACGACACCCTGATCTTCTGCCCTGCTCCGAAAGCGCAGTGTGTCATTATTGGCGAATCCCATTTCGAATGAGAGATCGATCCCTTTGATGTGAGCAATCTCTTCCCGGCTTTCCAGACCGATGAGCGCGACGCGTACGATATTCGTTCCCGGATATACGTAATCGGTTGGAACCATGGCCGGAAGTTCGAAGTTTCCCCCTTCCAGAAACGAGGAATCCGCGATATCCCGGCCCGTAAGTGAAAGCTTGATACGGTGTGTCCGCCAGCTTTCGAAATATCCCCGCAAGGTGAGGGCCATGGGGGCGGATTCCTGAATCTCACCGAGACGGAAATTCAATGTCGTGGAACTCGTCTGGCCGACCGTGGTAGTTCGCAGTGTATCCCACCACCACCGCAATGCATTTCCCGTGCTGTTGTAGCCCGAGTGAAGTAGTTCGACCTCCGTAACGGTGAATACCGGATGAACCTGCCGCTCTATGTC
>Ga0180433_10010641_pt1 | contig 11027 bp, 14 predicted proteins | sample SS_ome_8_FD_132980 | JGI IMG/M metagenome (GOLD analysis project Ga0180433, IMG submission 132980) | Hypersaline lake sediment archaeal communities from the Salton Sea, California, USA - SS_1_D_1 metaG | ecosystem: Environmental > Aquatic > Non-marine Saline and Alkaline > Hypersaline >...
GCCTGCTTTAGTATATCGATCTTAGTCATTTAAGTTCCCCCTTAAAATTATCAAACATAAAAGCGACATCAATTTTAGCCTATTTCATTACTGTGTGCAAAATTATCAGAATATCGTTATCTACAACTATCAACGTGATGCCCTATTCAAAAAGCACGGATGTAAACTATTGATTCTTATACACGAACTCGGAGACATAATAATTCTCCCAATCTATGGATGAAAATGTTATTATATTAGCTAAATAAGGTATTAAGCGTGTCAAAATTGCCAGAGGTGATTTCTTCTAATAAGTTAAAGTTTTTGGGCATTGCCGGCAGCCCACGCCGTGATGGTAATACCGACCATTTGCTTCAACAGGTAATAGCTGGGGCTTCGAGTCAGGGGGCAGACACTGAAATTGTTACTCTCAGTAATTTGAGAATCTCACCCTGTCGCCACTGCGATGGCTGTATTAAGACCGGTAAATGTGTAGTAGACGATGACATGCAGCTACTACACATTGCCCTGAGGGAAGTCGATTGTGTAGTCCTGGCATCGCCTATTTTCTTTATGGGGGTTACTGCCCAAACCAAGGCTATGATTGACCGCTGCCAGGCCCTGTGGGTAATAAAGTATGTTCTTAAACTTCCGGTATCAATTAATCCCGACAAAGAACGCAGGGGGTTTTTTGTCTCCGTAGGAGGAACAAGGCTTCGTAATTTATTCCAGCCAGCAATGGCTACAGTTAGAAGCTGGTTCAGCACCTTAGATATCAGCTACTCCGGCGAGCTTGTCTTCTCCGGAATCGATGAAAAAGAGGCTATACTTCGGCATCCAACAGCACTAAAGGATGCATTTACTGTAGGCCAGAAGCTGGTTATTAGCAGTCTGACAGGATAAACTGGCCATTAGGTAAAGGCTTTTTTGTTATCATTTTGTCAATTACATTCTCTCATGCTAAAATATTTCGGTTCGGATTTATAGAAATAACATATGAGCTTACCCATGCCTAGCAAAAATAAGCAGGATTGGCAAGAGACTACATTAGCCCCAACAATCAAACGTTTTCCTGAGAGACAGGATAAATTTGATACCAGCTCTGTTATTGATATATCGCCTGTGTATACACCTGAAGATATGCCTGATTTCGATTATTCTACTGCTTTAGGTTACCCCGGAGAATACCCTTTTACACGTGGCATACAACCTAATATGTATCGCGGTAGATTGTGGACGATGCGCCAATATGCTGGCTTTGGCACTGCAGAGGAATCCAATAAGCGCTACCGTTATCTTCTGGAGCAAGGGCAAACCGGCTTGAGCATTGCTTTTCAATTACCTACACAAATTGGCTACGATTCAGATCATCCTTTGGCTAGAGGGGAAGTCGGCAAGGTCGGAGTGGCCATAGACACTTTGGAAGACATGGAGATTCTGTTTAAAGATATTCCGTTAGACAAAGTCAGTACATCCATGACTATAAATTCTACAGCCCCCATACTTCTTGCCATGTACATTGCATTAGCCAAGAAGCAAGGAGTTGCCCTAGATAAACTTAATGGCACTATCCAGAATGATATACTCAAGGAATATATTGCTCGAGGCACGCATATTTTTCCGCCTCGTTCCTCAATGCGTCTGACCACCGATATATTTGCTTATTGCAGCCAATATGTCCCACGGTGGAATACCATCAGCATCAGCGGCTATCATATACGTGAAGCTGGCTCTACCGCAGCTCAAGAAATTGCTTTTACCTTGGCTAACGGTATTGCCTATGTCCAGGCAGCCATTGATGCCGGGCTGGATGTAGATGAATTTGCTGGCAGGCTCTCCTTTTTTTTCAACGCACACAATAATCTTTTCGAAGAGGTAGCTAAGTTTAGAGCTGCGCGCCATCTCTGGGCTGATATTATGAGTCAAAGATTTAAAGCTAAAGATTCCCGCTCAATGATGTTGCGTTTCCACACACAAACCGCTGGCTGTACACTGACTGCACAACAGCCATATAACAACATCGTCAGAGTGGCTATACAAGCACTGGCAGCAACTCTAGGGGGTACGCAATCGCTTCATACGAATTCTTTTGATGAAGCATATGCTACGCCATCGCAGGAAGCGGTAACCATCGCTTTGCGGACTCAGCAACTCTTGGCTTGCGAGACAGGCATTGGTGACGTTGTTGACCCTCTTGGCGGCTCCTATTTCATAGAATATCTTACTGAGGCTTTGGAAAAACAAGCTACCGAATATATTGGCAAGATCGACAATCTGGGTGGTGCTGTAGCTGCCATAGAGCAGGGTTTCCAACAGAAAGAGATTCAGGAGAGTTCTTATCGCCAGCAGAAGAAAATTGAGGAAAACAAATCCATCGTAGTAGGTGTTAACAAATTTGTCTCCTCGTCAGCCGAAATAGCAGAACTTCTGCGAGTAAACCCTGAGTTGGAAATGAAACAAAAAGAAAGATTGGCCACAATAAAGAAGAAGAGGGATAAAGAGAAAGTCAACAAGGCACTTGCAAACTTGGAAGAAGCAGCCCGCAGCACAGATAACACTATGTCGGCATTCATCGATTGCGTAGAGGCTTATGCTAGTATCGGCGAGATATGCGATGTTCTACGCAAAGTATTTGGTATCCAGAAGGAATACCTCGTTTTCTAAATATATAAAAACACAATACTAAAAAGCAGGAGGAATATAAGATGGATTTTCAATTAACCGAAGAGCAGAAGATGTTTCAAACTATGGTACGAGATTTTGCCACCAATGAGGTCAAGCCTCTGGCAGCGGAAATCGATGAAGAAGGGAAGTGCCCGGATGAACTCATCAAGAAGGCAGCCAATCTAGGACTGTTCGGAATTACTATCGCCGAGGAATATGGAGGTAGTGGCGGCGATTACCTATCTATGGCTATAGCTGCAGAAGAGCTGTGTCGAGCTTCAGCTTCTGTGGGCACAGTCTATCTAGCCAGTTTGTCGTTAGCCTGTTACCCTATTTACAAATTTGGCAATGAAGAGCAGAAGCATAAATATGTTACTCCTGTAGCCAAGGGTGAAAAAATAGCCTGTTTCGCATTGACCGAATCAGGTGCCGGAAGCGATGCCGGTGCCTTGGAGACAACTGCTATATTGCAAGGCGACACCTACGTTCTCAATGGCACGAAGATATTTATAACCAACGGTGAGGAAGCTAAAATAGCTACGGTTTTTGCCACCTTCGATAAATCGCTGGGGTATAAAGGGATCACCGCCTTTATTGTTGAAAAAGGCACCCCAGGTTTCTCTGTAGGTAAAGAGGAAAACAAGCTTGGCATACGTGGCTCATCGACAACCGAGCTAGTATTCGAAAACTGTCAAATACCAGCTGCAAACCTGTTAGGGGAAAAAGGTCGTGGACTGAGGATAGCCTTAGAGGCAATTGACTCCAGCCGCGTTACCGTAGCTGCTCAGGCGCTCGGTATTGCTCAGGCGGCGTTTGATGATTCCCTTGCCTATGCCAAAGATCGGCAACAATTCGGACAACCGCTTGCTAACTTACAGGCAATCCAGTGGATGCTCGCCGATATGGCGACTCAGATCGATGCTGCTCGCCTGTTGACCTATCGTGCTGCCTGGCTCAAAGACCGTGCTATGCCTTTCATTAAAGAGGCAGCTATGGCTAAGGTCTATGCGGCGGAAACGTCTAGAATGGTTACCAATAATGCAGTTCAAATACATGGTGGCTATGGATACTGCAAGGACTACCCAGTCGAGCGGTACCTGCGTGATGCTAAAATAACTGAAATATATGAAGGAACTTCAGAGATGCAGAGAATGACCATAGCCAGAGCACTTACCAAGGAGGGTTAAAGGAGAAAAATGATTAAGAAGGTTGATCATATTGCTATTGCAGTCAAAAATCTGGATGAGGCACTTAAGCTTTATGAAGACCTTTTCGGTGCTAAGCCCAGCAAGATAGAAACCTTGCCACAACAAGGAGTGAGAGCAGCCCTTTTACCTATGGCCGAAGGTGGGGAAATCGAGCTTCTCGAGCCGATTGACACGCAAAGCGGTGTAGCCAAATTTCTTGAAAGCCGTGGGGAGGGGATTCATCACATCTGCCTCGAGGTTGAAAATGTCGACCAGGAGCTTTGTGCCCTGGCTGATAAAGGCGTTCAACTAATTGACAAACAGGGTCGTAGTGGGCTTGCCGGTAAAGTTGGCTTTTTGCACCCTAAATCAACCAAAGGGGTGCTTATTGAACTGGCACAGAAAACGTGAGGAGAAGGGCACATGCCAGAAGAAATTAAAATTAGAGTGCTAGTTGCAAAGCCAGGCCTTGACGGTCATGACCGTGGAGCTAAAGTCGTTGCCAGAGCGCTCCGGGATGCAGGTATGGAAGTGGTCTATACCGGAATCAGGCAAACACCAGAGATGATAATCGAAGCAGCAGTCCAAGAGGATGTTGATGTTGTTGGTTTGAGCATTCTTTCTGGAGCACATATGGAGCTTTTTCCACTTATAGCAGAAGGGCTAAAGAAAAAGGGAAAGACCGATGCCCTGCTTGTTGCCGGCGGTATTATACCGGATGAGGATATCCCAGCTTTGCAGAAAATGGGCATAAAAGCTGTATTTGGTCCCGGCACCCCTACCCCCCAAATTATCGATTTTATTAAGAACGAGGCATCTGCTAAAAGCAAGCAAACATGATTTTCAGCCTCTGGCTTTCCCGACGATAGCTTTTATATCTTTGATATTTTCTCTCTTCATAAATTTCTCCAACCCGTCCAATACATTAAGAGCGGCTTGAGGGCTGGTCAAGTTTGACGTACCGACCTGGACAGCACTTGCCCCGGCCATTATAAACTCTAAGGCATCGTCGGCGCAGCCAATGCTACCACAACCGATTATAGGCACGTCAACAATACTGGCAACCTTATACACCATGTAGAGAGCGATCGGCTTGATAGCCTGACCCGAAAGACCACCCACAATATTGCCCAAAGATGGCTGGTACCTATTTATATCTATAGCCATTCCTCTCACAGTATTGATCAGGGTTATAGCATCGGCCCCAGCCTCGCATACTGCTGAGGCAATCTCTCCAATATCAGTTACGTTAGGGCTTAGCTTGATGATAACAGGCAGGCTGCTAACTGATTTAACTACTTTGGCAACTTGTGCGGCAGACTTCGGGTTAGTACCGAACTCCATTCCGCCGGATGCCACATTGGGACAACTTATGTTAACTTCTATGCCGGAAACACCGGGGATATCCTCCAGTCTGAGGGCAACCTCTTTATACTCGTCTACAGTTTCACCAGCAATATTGACAATAACCGGTACCTGCCACTTAGCCCAAACAGGCGCTTTTTCTTTTATGACAGCCTCAACCCCAATGTTTTCCAGGCCTATGGAGTTAAGAATCCCTGAAGCTGTTTCTATCAGGCGTGGTTGTGGATTGCCCTCTCTGGGCTTTAATGTTGTGCCTTTACAGACGATAGCGCCTAACCTTTGTATGTCAACTAATTCGCTATATTTAATACCATAACCGAAGGTGCCGGAGGCTGTCATGACAGGATTGGCCAGAAGCAAACCACTGGGATGTGATGGTGCTAACTGAACGCTTAAGTCAACCATTTCACGATTTGATCGAAGTTCGCAATTTGAGCACAGATTCCACCTTGCCATCCATAGTGGCTGGTTTGTCCCGGCGGTCGTCGATTTTCAGGTGTGTAACCACCCGAGATGCCCCTTTACTAAAAGGAACCTCATGCATCTGCTGAATGACTTCGAGCAGTTTATCAAGAGGACATTCGATAATAGTTCCCATTGGCGTAAGACGATAAGTTAAATCTTTCATGCCCTCAAGCACCTCAAGACACGAGGCAACATAGTGGCTGACTCCTGTATCTCCTGTCCCTATGGGAATAATTGATACTTCAGCGATGACTCTTCCCTTCATTGCCACCTCCAGTTCGAAGGATTCAGGCGTATCTATAGTATAACCAAGCCACCGAGGAAATGATAGCGTGATTTTTTATAATCTACAAGAAAATATGCTAAAATCTCATTCAAAGTCCGCAAAATAGCAAAAACGAGGTGTTCAAGACAACTCATGAGTTATGTCATCCGACGCATGCAGGATAGAGACATTCCTCAGGCACTTGAGATAGACCGTGAGGCTTTTCCTACCCAGTGGCCTCATCCCTCTTACACTTCTTTCAAACAAGAGCTCCGCAACCGGTTAGCCTGTTACATAGTAGTCTCAAAACCAACAAAATTGGAACTGGCTGAACAACATTCCGAAAACAAAAAATTCTGGCAAAAACTAATACATCTTTTCGATCATGATAGGTTTTTCGGTGAAGACGCACCACCATCTCCAAGGGAATATATAGTAGGTATTGCGGGCTTTTGGATAATGACAGACGAGGCACATATCACTACTCTTGCCGTACGAAATAGCTTTCGTCGACAAGGCATAGGAGAACGACTGCTAATTCAAATCGTGGAAATGGCGATTCAACTCAACGTCAATGTAGTCACTTTGGAGGTGCGCATCTCAAATAAGCAAGCTCGAACTCTATACGAGAAGTACGGATTCCAAAGGGTCGGTATACGCCGTGCTTACTATACGGACAATGGCGAGGATGCATTCATTATGACCACCGATTCTTTGATCTCTGATACTTTCCAATCGCATTTTCAGCCTCTTAAACAAAACCATCAGCATAAATGGGAAAAAGTGTATGCCAGTGCACTGTCGAAAGTCGCTTGATGAGCATTCAAATTCTGACTAATATCTTGTAACAGGAGCAATAATATGGGTGAAATGAAAAGTGCTTGGGAAAAGGCTATGGAAAAAGTAGAAAGGCTGGGCAAGCCCACTGAAGACGAGGTTAAGCTATTTGAGTGCGTTCCAGTCGGTAATAAACTGGCTGCCAGATATCTTCAAGAAACTGATTTTGACTTAGATGCCGAGTTGACGAAATATAAAGGCACCGGGTTAAGAAAGTATATAGCTCAAGGTGTTCAGGAGATACTCCTGAATAATATAATTCTCCCTCAAAACGAGACAGATAACCAGCTAATAAAAAGAGCAATGGCAGGTCTAAGGATAGTGAAAGAAAACAAAAACCAACTCGAACCTGTCCTTGACCGGATAACTAATCTACTTAATTATTATGAGCAGGCTCGTCAGCAGACCTACACACAGTTCAAAAAGGAGTTCGAAGCAAAATTACAAGAAGCCAGTCAATCATTGCAGAACCAGCCCGGAAATACTGCCTCTATCGAGGCACAGCTTCAAGCTCAATTTCAAGCAGAGTGGCACAAGCTCAGGAGTCAGCTTAATGCTCAATATGACAAGGTGCTCGAAGAGCACAAGCAACAGATACAGAAGATAGCCTGATGCCTGTTTATAACTGGGGGTAAAGTGGGTGAATTTCACTTCGATCCGTCAGGATTTGTATTTACGGCCGTGGATTTAGCAGCACTGTCCTAACCTAACAGAAATTGATAAATACGGCCGCAAGGTAAACTTCCCAAGTAGTATTCCGTTATTAAAACCAAGGAGACAAAAAATGAACAAACAGGAATTAGAGGAACTGCTGAATCTCTTGAAGGAGATGAATACACATCTGGAAAACATAGATTTTCGCCTAGATAAAATAGATAGTAAGTTTGAAAAAATCAAAGGCGAAGCGAAGAAAAAACGCAGTTCTATGTTTGACCTCTAGATACACGAGAGTTATATAGTTTGCTTGAATCGGTCCTGGACTTAAGAAATCAATACCTACTGATTTATCGGAGTCCGATTTTCCCCTGGAGAAAAATGAAAGGAGGCAAACATGCGATTTAGATGCGCGACCTGCGGAATCGAATTCGACAATATAGAACAGCTAGCCAGCCACAAAAAGCAGCACCAGGCTGCTTCAAGCGACTCTAAAGGGGTGATTTGCCTGGGCTGCGGCAAAAGCATTCCCCTCGAACCATCCAAAATGAACTACAGCGGCCCGCTCCCCTGTCCCAGTTGCCACAGGACGATGACTGTTGTCATAGAGGGTGGAGAGGTCTGTGTAGCACGCCTTGGCTAAAAGATGTCTGGTGCCCGCAAGGGAATTATAATCCCTGTTTTCAGCTTGAAAGGCTGACGTCCTGAAGTTAGACTGCTTAACAATTTGCTTAACTTTTTTCATTTAATTGTCCTTTACTTCTTCTTTGCTATGGTCTCCTAAATGTAATATCAATTACCCCGCCACTTACTAACTAGTAGGTCTTCCTGAGAAAGGTACAGTTTTTCGTCTTCTGTAATTTTTATGATCTTATCCTTTTTTAGTGCTTCTAAAGTATTTTTAGCAGGGTCTCTTCCACCAAACAATGACATTCCGCTAGCCTTTCGACTCAAGCCCAGCTCCTCTGGCGTCTTAGCATTCTTAATTCCAACGGCCTTAGCCTCCCGAAAAAGACGTATCATGTTCGGGATATCCTTTCTTAAGCGCAACTGTGGTACTACGAATGTAACCACTACAAACAAAACAGCCATTCCGATCAATAAGATTGGATCATCCATGTTTATCTATCCCCTTTTCTTTTCTCTTTTCTGCTTTGGCTTTCTCTTCCTCTTGTAGTCCAGGCTTAAAACTACCCAGTCACGTCCCAGCTTCTTACCCTCTATAGCTCCGCTGGCTAACAGATAACGAACATGCTGGACAGATAGCCCTAATCTCTTGGCAGCATCTTCAACACTGTATACATCCATCTATAATTATTATTAGCGTACAAGCTGATAATGTCAAGAGGTAGTCATTACTACCAAATGTTACAATGTACCTAAATCAGGAGGTGTAGTCTTGACTGTAGCAGAACCATTAGGCTTTATAGCTGGGGCACTTGTGACAGCTAGCATCGTCCCACAGATCATCCGCGTGTTTAGACTAAAAAGTGCACGCGAGATAAGTACTCTTTTTACCATCTTGCTCTTAGTAGGTGTCATAACCTGGTTAGCCTACGGGATTTGGCTAAAACTTATAGCAGTAATCTTATGGAATGCTATCGGAACAATGTTGGCAGCTATCCTTCTTTATGCTAAGTTGAAATATGGAAGATAAATGCTCACTAGCTTGGTAAAATGATTCACTATAGTTACTAAGAGATATAGTTAATAGTGAATGGTTTTACTGAATTGAGGATTTTGAGTGCTGCAAGACTCACAGATGAGATTTGACAACCAGATGCCATATATATACTATCAGTGACAAGAGCAATGAGGGTCAGGATGCCTCATTGCGAGTTGAAATGGGAAATCCCAGGTTAGTTTTCTATTTTGAATCAATCAGCCGATAGAACTAAAAACAGAGGAGGATTCGTACTATGGATACCGCTGAGGCTATAAGGCAAAGAAGGTCCATTCGAGCTTTTAGGCCTGACCCTGTGCCACAGGAGATTTTGAGGGAGATAATGGAGCTGGCGATACGCGCACCGTCGGGGTCGAACATGCAATCTTGGGAGTTCACCGTGGTGCAGGGTAAGAAGCTGGAGGAAATAAGGCAAGCATTTACCGAGAGGGCGACTCAACCGCCCAACTTTGACTTTCCTATGCCTCCTTGGCGACCCTCCGAACCATATGATAGCCGCCGCCGTAACGTTCTCATCGGTTTGCAGCAAAAAAAGGGCATAGCTAGAGAAGATAAGGAAAAAAGAAGGCAGTTTCTGTTGCAAGGCGTGAGGCTCTGGGGTGCAAGGGCAGCAATCTATATATACATCGATGGGGCTTTATACAAACAGGGGGAGAACTTTAGCGTCTGGCCCATATTTGACTGTGGTATGGTGGCAGAGAACATTATGCTTCTGGCTACTGCATACGGGCTTGGTACTGCTTGCTTGCTTCAGGCGGCTTCTTATCCTGACGTGCTGCGAAGTGTGTTAGGGATACCAGATTCTAAGCTCATCGTTTTGGGCATAGCAATCGGCTATCCTGACTGGGATGACCCTGTAAATGAATTCCGTTCTGAGCGAGCGCCATTGGATGAAATAGTTAGATGGTGTTAGTTTGACCAGAGTAGACTTGGATAGTCTTGCACCTGGGAGACCTAATATTACTATGAAACCTCTGTGGGCTAAGGCGATTAGCTTTCAGGAGGTAGGTGGGCTGTCGAGTTGCTTTTCTTTATTTTTAACATGGGAATAGCTTTGTCTAGATATTTACTATAGAAGCCTATAGTTCCATGCGAAGCCCCATTTCGTCTGGATTTTAGAAACAGATCGATAGCCTTATAAACATCTTCTACACCATTATGATTGTTAGTCTGACCATTGAACTCCCATAATGCTTCAAGGAGTTTCTGAGATGGTGTTCTTTTTCCATGCTTAACCTGTGAAATGTAGGCTTTGCTTAGATTGCTTAACTCTGCTATCTGAGTAACAGGCAGTTTGTTAAGCAACGAAATGGCATTTTGAATACGAGGTCTGGTGCCCCCAAGGGAATTCGAATCCCTGTTTTCAGCTTGAAAGGCTGACGTCCTAGTCCCCTAGACGATGGGGGCAGTCCGAATTTAAGGATAGACCGGCAAAGCTTCAAGCCCGTCTGTCTCTGGAAAACCAAGCATTATATTCATATTCTGTATGGCCTGTCCAGCAGCCCCTTTGACCAGATTATCCAGACAGCTGATGACTATAAGCCTTCCGCTCCTGGAATCAATGGCGGGGTGAATGAGACAAAAGTTACTCCCCCACGTTTGCTTAGTCTCAGGTGGCTTATCAACTACCCTGACAAAAGGTTCCCCTTCATAATAAGCGCGATATAGTTTCATCATTTCTTCTTCACCGTGGCTCAGCTTACCCTTCTTCAACCTGGCATAGCACGAGCTTAATATGCCCCGGGCCGTCGGTACCAGATGAGGTAAAAAGGTTATTGAAGTGGGAAAAGCCGAGTTCAGAGCGTCAAGCTCCTGGACAATCTCAGGCAAGTGGCGATGTCCATGCAGCGAATAGGCACGTACATTGTCAACAGCCTCTGTATAATGGACTGATAAGTTCAATGTCCTGCCAGAACCGGAGATACCA
>Ga0180433_10010642_pt1 | contig 11027 bp, 24 predicted proteins | sample SS_ome_8_FD_132980 | JGI IMG/M metagenome (GOLD analysis project Ga0180433, IMG submission 132980) | Hypersaline lake sediment archaeal communities from the Salton Sea, California, USA - SS_1_D_1 metaG | ecosystem: Environmental > Aquatic > Non-marine Saline and Alkaline > Hypersaline >...
ACATAACAATCTATTTTTCTTTGTCTTTGTTTCTTTTTATATTCTTGATAGTTTGTCTTTTTTACTTTTCCACATTTAATACAGGTTAATGTCTTCATATTAAACTCCTTTCTTAGTATTCCAAGCCAACACATGTAGTCTTGGAGTAAAATTGTAGCCTCTTCTTTTACAATAATCAATAACTTCAGGCATCTTGTCTAATTGTTCTTCTCTTGTCTTGCCTTCAGGCATAATATAAACTTGTGGAGATCTAATTCCAACTTTCTTAATAACACTCTCCCACCATTTATCTGATTTTGATTCATATACAAATTTAAACCTTGCATGTTTTTTATTTAATCTTTTTAATACTTCAATATCTAATCCTTGTTTTTTTGGAGAACAATTAATAAAGTCTATATAATCTCTGTCAACAGTATCTGTATATAAAGTTCCATTAGTCTCTACAAATATTGTATATGTATTTTCTCTAGATAGTCTATCAACTAAACCTGTTAAATCATCATCATGATATAAAGGTTCTCCACCAGTAAATATAACATTTGTACAATCATATTTAGATATTTCTCTAACAACTTCATCTTCAGTCATTTCTTTTCCATTAGTTTGAGCATATAAACTATCACAGAATTTACAAGCATTACCTTGGTCTATTAAATTACATCCAGAAAATCTTACAAAGACAGCAGGCATACCAATGTCTATCTCTCCTTGTACTGAATAAAACACCTCTGATATTTTCATTTTTTTGATTCCTTTATTTTTAAATCTTTTAATATATTTGGATATTTTAATTTAAGCACCATTGGATAGCCTATAGCTTTTCTTTTTCCTTCAATAATATTAAATTTTATTAATCTTTTAACTTGTAACCATGTACCTCTATAAGATAATTTAATTTGTTTTGATAATTTTAAAATATTAATTTCTTTATCTCCAATAATTTTACATATATTATATCTTGTTGTAAAAGATAACTCCTCTATAAATATCTTTTTTCCAAGCTCAAATATTTCTTTATCTAAGTCTCTCATCTTATCTGATAACCTCTGCATATGATTTAGGACTTTCATAAACTTTAACACCATATGTTAAATCTGGGTTAGAAGTTTTTAAATGATCAATTATTTCTTCACATAAGTTTTCAGCAGTTGGATTTTTATCCATTAAATAAATAGGATCATCTTCTTCTGAAAAATTACAAGTAGCTCTGATAGCATTTATTAGTTGAATATTTTCTTCACATTCTTTTAGAATAGTTTTATGATCTAATAGCTCCTTTAACTTCTTAGCATTTGTAAAGTCCCAAAGTATTCCAACATTATCTAAATTTTCTGTTGTTCCTTTTATTCCAATTATAACTTTCCAAATATGTCCATGTAAGTTTGAACACTTACCTTGATAGTCTACTAATCTGTGAGCAGCATCAAAAGTAAATTCAGTTCTTAGTTTCATTTTTTTTAACCTCATTAGATTTTTTAATTAAATTTAAAAGAGCTTGATCAATATTCTGTTCTTCTTTATTCTCAGTAAAGAACTTCCATTCTCTTTCATCTTTATCTTGTATCAGTAAAGTGTATCTTTTCATGAATTAATTAAATATCCGGAGTTTAAATACTTTTGTATACTGTAGCATGTATTGTTGCAATGCTTGCTTGAAGGGTTTTTATCATTATATAATGACAACAAAAAAGTACAAAATATATTTAAAGAACAGAGTGTAGATAGATTTATAAAAAATAGGATATTAATTTATCCTGGCTAAGACCTTCGGGTTGAAATAGCTAACTCACTAAACATGAGGAAACCTTGGCCAGACCCTAGGGTTAGAAGATTGAGGATGGAAGATAAGAAGAAAGATTTCATAGCATACTTGGATGATGATAACACTAAAAAAGAAGTGTGGTGTTCTATAATTGAATTTACTTCTCAATATATTATCTTTAATTATAACAATGAACAAATAACAATTCCTTTTCATAGAATTCTAAAAGTAAAATCAAAAGAGGTTGAACAATGAGAACCTGGATATTTAAAGAAGATGACCCAAGATGTCCTTTATGTAAAAAGAGGCTATATAAAAGATATGAAGGTTATGTTTGTAAAAACTTTTCTTGTGATCTTTATCATAAACTAGAAAAAGGTTGGGTGTATAATAAAAAAACAAAAGAAGATAATTTAACTTTTTTTAAATTAAAGTATGACTTTGATATAACAAGTTTAAGGTTAAACAAAGAATGGTTGAAGATTAAGTCCTTTGTATTAAGACAAAAAGGATATTGTGAAATATGTAAATCTAATAATATGTTAGAAATACATCATATATTATCTAGATCAAAGTTTCCAGAACTATCAATGGATAAAGAAAATCTAATAGTACTATGTCAGCAATGTCATAAAAAAATACATGAGGAAGATAAATATGCATATAGATGAACAAACAGTCAGAGAATTTTACAATATACTAAACCATAAACAACCAACAGAAATAAGAGTATTTGATAAAAATAAATATCCAAACGGAAAAAGTGTATTTGTAAATAACGAAGAAGAATTTATTAAACAAGTTAAGATATTCAACGAAAAAGAAAAAGTAGATTGTCATGTAGGATTTAGAGATAGAAAAGGAAAGACAGATAAAGACATAATAAGTTCTAATTTAATATTTGTGGATTTTGATGGAGACAAAGCTAAAGAAAACTTAGAAGGGTTTAAGAAGATATGTAAAGATAATAATATTCATATAAGACTAATAGGATTTAGTGGTGGTGGATATCATTGTTATATTGAACATAGATTAAAAGACTTTGATACTCCAACAGAAAGAAATAATTATAAGAAAGATGTCTTATTTAAGCTAAGAGATTACCTAATTGAAAAAAATATTGATATAGATAAACAAGTGTTTAATTTAAGTAGAGTTAGTAGAATTCTTGGAACCTTTTCATATAAAAGAAACAAGCAAACTGAAATAATAGAAAATAACAAAATAGATAATTTAGAAAAGATAAGTAATCAACTTCTATACTTCATTACTAATATAAAAGAAAGTAAGAAAATAAAATCAACTACACATCTAAGTACAGAAGACTTAGATTTTATTAATAATATAGTAAAACAATGGAAGCCAGGAAAGAGACAAGAACTTGCTTTAGCTGTCGGTGGATATTTACGAAAAGAAAAAAGATATGGTATGGATCATATAGAAAAGATAATTATTGAAATATGTAATAAAGCTGATGATCAAGACATTGAAGAAAGACTAGCAGGTGTTAGATATGGATATACTAGAGATGAAAAAGATTTAGTTGGTTATAGCATCTTAAAAAAATATAATATAAATCCTAAAACAGAAAGAGATAAAATTGTTCTACCTGGATCAGGAAAACTAATATCAAAATTTGCTGAAGAAATTTCAGACAGTATCAAAAATAAAAATAAGTTATTTTATAGAATAGATGCAAAAGGAGTATATGAAGTTGGATATATACAAACAAAAACAAATGAAGAATATACTGGATTTGTAGAAGTAAAACCAAATAGATTTATAACTCTAGTTGAAAAATATATTGATCCAATTATTATTCTTAAAGATAAGAAAGGATATGAATATGAAATACATAAATCTATGAATAAAAATCAAGCAGAAATAGTTTTAGCAAGTCAATATTTACATGATAAACTTCCAAAAATAAAAAGAATATTTACTGTACCTATTCCAATTATATATAATAATAAACTTACTTTTCCTAAAAAAGGATATGATGAAAGGTTTGAATCTTGGTTAGATCATGATGCTCCTGATATAAATGAAGATATGAATTTAGAAGAAGCTAAAAAAACTATAAAATATATATTTAGAGAATTCTGTTTTACAGATCATCAAGATTATATTAATGCAATTGCAGGTTTGCTTACTCCATTTCTTAGAGGTTTATATTCTTCTTTTAACGTTAGAACACCTGTTTTCTTTTATATAGCAAATAGAGAAAGAGCTGGCAAAGATTATTGTGCTAAAATATCTGGATACTTATATGAAGGACAAGCTTTAGAAGAAGCTCCAATAAGTAATGGAGAAAGTTCAGATAATAATAATGAGTTAAGAAAAAAAATATTATCTGCTTTAATAGCTGGAAGAAAAAGATTACATTTTTCAAATAATAAAGGTTATATTAACAACTCTGTATTTGAAGGTGCTGTAACTGCTGAAAAGTGGGGAGATAGAATATTAGGAAAAAATGAACATCTTGATTTTGATAATGAATTAGAATTTAGTTTAAGTGGAAATACAGGAATAGGTTATACTGCTGACTTAGCTAACAGAAGTATATTTATTAATCTATTTTTAGATATTGAAAATGCTAATCAGAGAAATTTTGATACTCCTGATTTACACTTATGGGTTATTAATAATAGAAATAAAATACTTTCTGCTTTATATAGTTTAGTTAAAAACTGGTTTAATAAAGAATGTCCTAAAGGATCTTTACCTTTTACTAGTTTTCCTGAATGGGCTAAAGTATGTGGTGGCATTATGGAAAGTGCAGGTTATGATAATCCTTGTAATATTCAACAAGAAATGTTAGACATAGGAGGAGATACAGAAACAAATAATATGAAAAAACTATTTGAACATATGTATGAAAATCATCCAGAAAAATGGTTTTATAAAAAAGATATATTTGATATAATGGATAATGCTAATATATTGAATAATTATAATTTAAAAGATAGATCTGATAAAATTAGATTTAGTAAAATACTAATCAAATTTTGTGGTAGATTATTATCAGATATTAGATTAATTAGAGATTCTAATTCTAAAGCTTCACATAATCAAAAATTTATGTTTACAAAGCAAAAACATGAAAAAAATACTGAAAAAATATTTCAGGATAAATTATAAACTATATATAGATCTTTGAAATTTGACGTTTCAAAATAAGTTTAAGCCCTATTTTTATAACAAATAATATTATTCTCATATTATAATAATATTATATCATTAAGGTTATTAAGGTTAAGCAGGTTTTACGTACTGTCTATATAATCATTATTACGCTTAGGATTTTTCACTCAGGGGATGCGAGACATTAATAATATTAATAACCTTAATGAAATTTGAAAACACATATAAATAGCATATATATAAATGTACACTAGACTATCCAAAAGTATTTAAATAGCATTTAACTAAGAATATTATGGAAAAAGAAAAATGGAACGAATGGAGAAAAAAAATTTCAATATCACAAAAGAAAAGATGGAGAAGAATTAAGATAAAAAATATGATAAAAAAATTAACTTTTTACAATCAAATTCAACATAAATTAAAAGGAGACAAAACAAAATGGTAATGTCAAGAGGAGGAAACAGAAAAACAAAATATCATAAATGTCCAAAATGTGGTAAGAAAAAATATTATGTTAGATGTAATCCTAAGACAGAAACATTTTGGTGTCAATGCCAATATTGTCAATATAGTAATTGGATTTATGATGAAGTAAGAAGACTTTGGAGAGAGGAAGATTAAAATGATATTCACAAGTAAGATAAAAAAAATAGGAACAGGATATTGGATTCTAATTCCGGCCGGAATTAGAAATGAATTACATATTGGAGAAAACGATATTGTAGTTAATAATATTCGAAGAGGAAAAGACAATTCGATTAAAAGATATTTTTGTATAGCATGCGAACATATCTTTGATACAGATGATGAATATCCAGAATGTCCTGTTTGCGAAAATAGTAACTTGGAGGTTTTAGAAGAATGAAAGATAAAAATACAGAAGACTTCAAAAAGTATTTAATGAATATAAAAGCAATTCAATTATATGATCATGACTTTTTAAGTAGTCTTTTACAAATAAAATTAATAATAGAAGACTATTTAAAAATGGATGACAAAAGATTACAAAATATTTCTTTATATAAAATCAAAGAGGAACTAGAAAGATATGAAAATAAACAGGAGATTAAAAAATGAAAAAACAAAGAGCAGATTGTGTAATTAAGGCGCTATCTTATAGCGGAAACATAACTTACGAAGAATCATATAATATATTAAAGTCTTTAGGAAGAAAAGATAATTGTGGAACTGTTTTTAGTAAATTTAAATATAATGGAATCACATATAATAGTAGAAGATCAAATGCTATTAATCCTCAACAGATGTTTAAGTTAGCAGGATTAAATGCAAAACAAGTTGCAAGAAGTGGTTCAGTTAATAAAATAATAAAGAAATATCCTTATGGAAGATTCTTTTGTGTTAAGAGAGGTCATGCTTTTGCATTAATAGATGGAATTATTTGTGACAATCAAACTTCTCCTTACTCTCATATAAATTTTGCATGGAGGTTAACAAAATGATAGAGGCACAAGAACAAATAGATAACTTATCTCCTCAAGAGATAATAGATGACATAAGAAACAAAACTTCTAGATGCGAAAATTTAGAAGCAAAGAGACGACAACAAATAAAAGAGGGTCAGAGATGACCTCTTCATATTCAAAAATGGAAAATAAAAATATAATAAAAACAGTAGTAGTTATTGAAATATTAATTATATTAATATTTGGAATAGTATTTGCAATGTATTCTTCAAACAGAGCTGAGGAAATTAAATTAAAAAAATTATTATGTGAAGACTTTGAATCAACATTTTTAAGTCTTGAAGGAAAAGATTATTGTTATGCTGAATTTAGCCAAGGAATTATAATGGTTGAAATTATTGAAGAATGTTTTGATGATTATGATTTTTGTCAATTTAAATTTAAGGAATAATATTAATTAAATAAATAGGAGGTTAAACAAATGGAAGAAACACAAAGCAAATTGGATAAAGCAGTAGGCACAAAAGAGATTGTAACTCTTATGCCAAAAGCTGTTGAAGTAGCTAGTGTCAAGCTAGAGCCTAAAACTATAAGAGATAAGAAGACAGAAATATTAGTTGTAGGTTGTAAGCATCCAGATTCAGACAAACCTATAGAAATATCAAAGGTTAAGTTGCTTAAAGGTAACACTGTTAAGTCAACTGGTCTATGGTATTCAGAAGATGAAGATGGAAATATACAAAAGGGATCAGCTATTGCAACATTATTAAACTTTTATTCAGTAAGTAATCCTAGAGAGTTAATTGGCAAAACTGTTAATACCACTACAGAAAACGAGTCAAGTAACTATCTTGTTATAAAAGCTTACTAAAGGTTTAATACCAACTCTTTCCAGAGGATAGAAATATCCTCTGGTTTTATATAAAAAAAATGAAACAAAAAAATGAAACAAAACAAATAGACATGTTCTGGAAATTAGCTGCAATTGTGTTTGCAATAACAACCATAGCATTAACTATAATAATTATATATCAAAAACCATACGAAGGTCCTTATGCAGAAGTTTTATTGTTAGATGCAAATATTCAAGAAGCATCTGAAACATTATGGGATGCACAAGAATATTATAATCTTGCAAGCTTATCTTATGAGCAAGGCGATATGGATTATGTTGTAGTTCATTGTGAAAATGCTAGAGATAATTATTTAGAATATACACAAAAACTTAGAACAATAAAAGCATCAATAAATTCAAATGATAAGTTACTAACATTAAGAAAACAAATGTTAGAAAAAGAAATTTATAGAGCAGAAAATATGTTTGAAGCTTGCGAACATTTTGAGAGTGCTGCTAGATATTATGACATTTATTATGATCCAGATACACCATATGACGATCCAAGTTATGATATGGGTGGAACAGAAATAGATGCTATGAATGAAAAAATTGATGAACATGATAAGACAGTGAGAGAATATAATGATTTATTAGCAGAATACACTGTTGAATTAAAAAGAAGATTAGAGTGATACTCACCTAGTGAGAGGTTAGGAGTCATGTCCTATTAAGAGTGTTGGGGTGGTTTACACAACTCTTTTATCCACCCCAACACTGCCTACTATATAAAAAATGGATGAACTAAATAAATATAAACAAATAATAAAAGTTGAACACTTAAAAGATGTACTAAAAATAATCAGATGGTATTTAATATTAGCATTAATATTAAATATCTGGTTAGGGATATTAATATAATGGATACAATAACACCGAAACAAAGATTTAGAGAAAGAATTGAATATTGGTTAGATGAAGAGACATCTGCACAGTTTAGTAGGGATAAAGTTAGATTGCAGACATGTCAATCTGCTAGAAGAAGATTGTGTGCAGAATATAAAGTTAAATATGGAGAACATTATAGAAAATGAATGAATTAGTATATTATGTTGATAGGATAATCTTATATTTATTAGTTTTTATGGTATGTATATTACATAATTTAACAAAGTATTGGTGGGTTCCTTTGATTATGGTTTTTATAGTTTTTATTGATATTGTTATAGCATATAGTAGTAAATATAGTGAGGGAAAGGAGTTGAGTTAGAATGATATTTCCATTATTTAGTATTTTTTTTATTTTAGGAATAATTGGTTTAGCTGTTGATTTATATAAAGGAGAGAGGATTAGTTTTGGATTGATTTGGAATAATTTTAAATATTTTGGTTGGACGGTAATATTTTTTTATGTTAGCTTACAATTTGTTTTAATTATGTATCAAATTGAGGTTTTAACAGGAGTTATTTCAAAAATAAAAAGTTCTTTGATAGGACAAGTTGAATGGTTTTTATTGAGTATTGGTTTTTTATCAATTATTACATTTTTTATGTTAAGAGATTTTTTTGGAAATAAACTCTGCAAAGAAAAAGGAGTTGAAAAATGATAATAAGTGAAATAATAAACAAAGAGGAATTAAAAGGAAAAGTAAGGGTAATAGATATTCCAAGACTTCGCTTCGCTCACCAAATTAAATTTTCGCCAAAGGTTGCCTTCGGCAATTCCAGTCCTATGTGCGACTTGCTCGGCTTAACTTCACAAACGAAATGAAAGACAACAACATTCCTTCGGAACATTGTATAACAAAAGTTAAACCGAATTTGGAAAATAAAGGAGATTGGAAGATTGTCCTTTTAGCATTTTTAATAGTTATGCTTCCAGTTTATGGGATTTATTTCGTTTATCAAAATTATTATATGGGCGATTACATAATCCAAAGGCAATGGATTTCAAGCGTTCAAGAAAAAACAAATATTACCTATTGTGAAAATTGCCTTTGGATTGAGTTTTATGAAGGTTGTAATCGCTATTTAACTTACTATTTTGAAAATGAACACGAAATAAATCCTCGTTTTGAGAAGGGAAGTGTTGTAAACATAAACTGGAAGACAATAGATGGAAAGACATATATTGAAGGAATTAAAAATGCTAAAAAGTATAGGAGTAAATGTTATGCTTAATTTTCCAAACTACGCAACTCTCACGGACTGGAACGAAAATTTAACTCACGAGGACGCTTTGGGCGTCAGCTCGTGTTTTTTCCTATCGCAAAAAATCTTGGAATATCCGTTTAGCGATAAATTCTTTTGGCTTACGCCAATCGGCTTCGTGCCGACCAGAATTTATCCAAATTTTTCCTTACGGAAAAACTTCGCTAAACTAAATATTCCACGACAAGCCCAAATTTCATTTTTTTTTTACTCCCAAGCGTTGAGCAAATAAAATGGCAAATAAAATAATAACCAAAAGAATTAAATATAATGATAATCATTAAATATTAGTATGAAATATATATTCACAATTGCATTATTAATGATTTTCTTAATATCATTTATCTCAGCTTTACCCCAACCAACAGTCCAGGAAGTTGGTGAGTGGAAAGTAACTCACACAACAGATACAGACTTTACTACATGGATAGATAATTCTAGTGATAAGAAAACAGGAGGTTTTTTAGATGAAATGGATGAAAGAAAAAAAAATAATGAGAGCATTTATATATGAAAACTTTAATCAAGATGTAACAGAAGGGAGAGTGGAAGATGAGCAATAAATTATTTACAATTAGTTTAATTCTAGCAACTATCATATTAGCAACAGCATTAATTAGTGCAATGCCTTCCCCTATTCCAATAGATAATTCAGAATTAATAATAACAAAATATGATGGTATTGAGGCAGAAACTTATTTACCAACTACTGAAGGAAACCAACTATGTTTATACCATAAAGCTGGAACAGATGCAACTTCTTTAGAAGAATTAAAACAACTAATTGAAGAATCTCAAGAACAGGTTCCTAATTGGGATATTGGGATTTATTATTCTGTTGGTGATTTAGTTAAATATAATGATTTAATTTACAAGGTTTTACAAGCTCATACTTCTCAATCTGACTGGACTCCAAGTGCAGTTCCAGCTTTATTTGTTGAGTATGCCTTTCAAGAATTGGGAGAGGTTCCTCAATGGACACAACCAACAGGAGCACATGATGCTTATAACTTAGGAGATAGAATTTGGTTTGAAGTTAATGGAGAAAAACTAATTTATGAATCTAAAATAAATGCAAATGTTTGGAGTCCAACTGCTTATCCTGCTGGTTGGAAAGAAATAGGGAAGATTAAAGAAACTCAAATTTATGGCGATGAACAAATTACAGCAATTAATGAATTAGGAAATAGTATAGTTGTTCCAAGGAATTTGGAAGATAGTTTATCTACCTATTGTGTGAATGTTACTAAAACAATTCAAATTGGAGAAAATACAATTATTGCAGAATTTATTAATGATACAGATTACTTATACGAAACAGCTTCCTTTGAATACGAAGGTTTTGAAATAGATTTTTATTGTAATGATGAAAAGTTAGACTTTCCTACTGCTTCAATAATCTCCGAGGATGAAATAGGAATAGGAGTTAAATGGTCTTTAAACGTTTCTGAAAACTATTCTTGCATAGGTAACTTTACAGCGCAACATAATATCTTAGAAAAGAGGATACCTATTTGGGAAAATGATTTCGGAGGAGAATATTTAAATTATCATATAGATTATTCAGATTTTGAAAATAGTTCTTTCAATAATATTACTGAAACTTCAATAACAGAAATAAAGGACATGGACTTAAACACATGGG
>Ga0180433_10010643_pt1 | contig 11026 bp, 14 predicted proteins | sample SS_ome_8_FD_132980 | JGI IMG/M metagenome (GOLD analysis project Ga0180433, IMG submission 132980) | Hypersaline lake sediment archaeal communities from the Salton Sea, California, USA - SS_1_D_1 metaG | ecosystem: Environmental > Aquatic > Non-marine Saline and Alkaline > Hypersaline >...
CGGTGGTCTTCCCAAAGAGGAAAACAACTTAACAGAACTAGAAACAGCAAATACCCCGAATTTGGATAAACTAGCGAAAAGGAGCATATGTGGTTTACAACAACCTGTATGTACTGGTATTACTCCAGGAAGCGGGCCCGGGCATCTTGGCATATTTGGTTACAATCCTGTTAAATACCAAGTAGGACGCGGGATACTGGCAGCACTCGGCATAGGTTTTGACCTACTACCAGGTGACGTGGCAGCCCGTGGAAATTTTTGTACGATAGATGAAAAAGGAAAAGTCTTAGATCGGCGTGCAGGACGTATATCCACAGAGAAAAATCAGGAGCTCTGTGAACTTTTGCGTAGCATTAAAATACCAGATGTAAAAGTTTTTGTTGAAACTGTAAAAGAACACAGGCTAATTCTTGTATTAAGGGGAGAAGGGCTTTCTGGCGACCTTAATGACACTGATCCTCAGGAAATAGGTAAAAAACCACTTGATTTTAAAACAACATCACATGAAGCTGAAAAAACAGCCAATTATGTAAGGGATTTTTTGGAACAGACAAAAAATGTTCTATCTGATCGCCACCCAACAAACATGATACTGTTACGCGGTTTTTCCGAAAAACCAAACTGGCCCACTTTTGAAGAAGCTTTTGGTCTTAAAAGTGCGGCAATTGCAGCTTATCCAATGTACCGCGGTCTAGCAAAACTATTGGGAATGAACATATTGGAAACTGGGACAACTATAAAAGACGAATTTGCAACATTAGAAAATAACTGGAAAGATTATGATTTCTTCTATTTACATGTAAAAAAAACAGACAGCTATGGCGAGGATGGTGATTTCGATCGGAAGGTGTCAGTAATTGAAGAAACAGATAGGGAAATATCACGACTCCTGGACCTAAATCCTGATGTAATAATTGTAACAGGTGACCACTCTACACCTTCATTAATGAAAGCTCATAGTTGGCATCCAGTACCCGCACTACTCTATTCCAAATATTGCCGAGTTGACAAAGTTGATCATTTTGGAGAACGTACCTGCATGACTGGAGGACTTGGACCCAGATTCCCAGCCGTAGATCTGATTCCATTAGCCTTAGCTAATGCCAAGCGTCTAGGTAAATTCGGAGCATAAAAAAAATGTGAATTACACTTCATAAAGAGAATAATATTTGTCCTTTAGATACTCAATAAAGACTTTGGAATTTAACCCTTCGCCACATGTATTTTCAATTATTTCATCAGCAGTCATCAAGCAACCATACCTATGAACGTGCTCTCTGAGCCATGCAAGAATATTTTTGAAATTACCCTGCTCAATTTCCTCTGTTACGTCAGGTTTTTCCTCTGAAAGTTGTTTGAACAGCTGAGATGCATAGATTGTTCCTATGGCATAAGTTGGAAAATACCCAAAGCTACCACCGCTCCAATGCATGTCCTGCAACACACCTTCCTTGTCATTTTTTGGAGTTATCCCAAGCAATTCATTTATCTTTTCATTCCAAAATCCTGGCAGCTCAGATACTTTTATTTCTTCATCGATGAGAGCCAACTCAAGTTCAAACCGCAATATAACGTGTAAACAATACGTCAGTTCATCTGCCTCAACCCTGACGAGTGATGGTTTTACTTTATTTACATGTCTATACCATATGTCCAAGTCAATATCTTTAAGTTGTTCCGGAGAGATTTTTTCAAATACTGGATAGAAATACTTCCAAAAGTGTTTATTGCGAGCAACCATATTTTCCCAGAAGCGAGATTGAGATTCGTGCAATCCCAAAGAAGGGGAATCCGATATTACCGTATCTTTAAAATCACCCTGTGGAAGCCCTAATTCATACAATGCATGACCACCTTCATGAACTGTAGATAAAAACGAAAAAAGTGGGTTTTTATGCTCAAAATTTGTTGTAATTCTCACATCATCGTTTCCCATGGAAGTGGTAAATGGATGAGTAGAAACATCAAGTCTTGACCGTTCTTTTGGAAGATTCATTTTCCTAATGATCAAATTACATATTTCTCTTTGTTTTTCAACATCAAAATTATTATCGAAATTTTGTTGTTTATTGTAGATATTACTTGAGGTAATTTTCTCCAGAATACTGATAAGTTGAGGCTTGAGGTAGTCAAACTCTTTCTTTAATTTTTCAACAGTCATTCCCTCTTCATAGTCATCAAGAAGACTATTATATTCAGGACCAGGTAAATTGATAAATCCACAATATTCCTTTTCGAGTTTTACAATTTTTTCCAGATGCGGAGCAAATAAGGAAAACTTACTTTTTTCTCTTGCCTCTTGCCACGCAGTATAAGCAATAGTTGTTGTTTTGGCCATTTTTTCTACAAAATCAGATGGAACCTTTCGTGATTTTTCTATATCTTTTTCCAGTCTTAAAACAACGGCCCTATCTTTTTTTTCTAATTTTTCTAGATTATCCTGACTTGCGAGTTTTCTCACATGATCCCACAGTTCATCAGAAATAAAACGCTCATGGGAAAGTCGAGATATGAGCGATATTTGATCTGATCGTTCCGCTGCCCCCAGAGAAGGCATATATGTCATTTGATCCCATCCAAGAAGTGCGGCTATTCCTCCAAATTTTGTAAGTTCCTTCTGCTCTCTGTATATAAAGTCAAGCGATTCTTTCATGCATTTCCTCCTATTAAATTTCAATTTCTATACCAACGGGACAATGATCAGACCCCATAACGTCCTGCATAATAAATGCTTTTTTAAGATGTGGTAAAAATTCCTTATTTACAAAGAAATAATCTATCCTCCAACCAACATTTCGTTCACGAGATCGGGTCTTTAGATCCCACCAAGAATATTGATCCGGTTCTTTGTTGAAATATCTAAATGTATCAATATACCCGTGATCAACTAACGTGTCCATCCATGCACGTTCGATAGGTAAAAAACCTGAACGGTTCTCATTTGCCTTGGGATGTGTAAGATCAATTTTCTTATGTGCTGTATTAAAATCACCACATACAACAATGTTTTTTCCTTTCGCCTTTAGATTGTCAGCGTAGCCGAGAAAAGTATCATAAAAATTTAGTTTATATTCAAGTCGTTCATCATTCTTTTTCCCATTTGGGAAGTAAATATTAAAGAGGAAAAATGAAGGATATTCAGTAATTAATACCCTTCCCTCTTTGTCAAATTTTTCAATACCAAATCCCTTTTTTGTTCCGAGTGGCCGTTTCTTAGTAAAAGTAGCAACTCCACTGTATCCTTTTCTTTCTGCAGAATTCCAATAAACATGATAGCCAGGGGCATTCCTTAGATGTGGTGGCACCTGTTCAGGTAGTGCTTTTATTTCTTGAAGACATAGAATATTTGGTGACTCTTTTTTCAACCAGTTAAACATTCCTTTTCTGTCTGCTGCCCGAATACCATTCACATTCCAAGATAAGATTTTCATATACAACCATGAATATCGAACTTAGTGATAAGATTAGTCTTTAATTCTGGCAAAAGTAGTTGCGGATTGAATATCAACTTCCACTTTGTGGGGGTTTACATCCATAATAGGTGAAAAGTGGTATTCTGGGTGCAAAACTGAATAAAGGTACAAAGCCACTTTTTGGGAAAACTATATATAATAGTTCTCATATGAGTAATATATAGGAACGTAAAAACATGCCTGGATATGGACATAGACACAGAGGGCAGCGTGGACGATGTCGTGGGCGACGTTGGATTGAGCAACTCCCTGAAACAACGTATTTCAGACCATATGGTCAGTCACAAGCCATCACAAACACCGTTATAATCACAATAGAAGAACTCGAAGCACTTAGACTTGTTGACCTTGAAGACCTCACACAAGAAGAGGCAGCGGCAATGATGGGAGTCTCACGGAAAACACTGTGGAATGATTTACATCGCGCACGGAAAAAAGTAGTCAATGCATTGGTCAGCGGATCTGTAATTCGTATCGAGGGTGGAGATTACGTTCAAAGATGAAAAAGGAGGTGAAATGAAATATGCCAGGTGGCGATAGAACAGGACCTGCAGGCCATGGTTCAAGAACTGGACGAGGTTTAGGCTACTGTTCAGGATATGATAGTCCAGGTTTTACAAGAGGAGCACCTAGAGGTGGAGGCTTTGGTAGAGGCTGGGGTCGAGGTTTTGGACGAGGATTTTTGGGACGTGGAAGAGGATTTTGGCGTAGAGAGTACTACTCAGATCCTTACTATGGACCGGCACCATACTACAGAAACATTTATCCAGAACCCAGCAAAGAAGAAGAAAAATCCTACCTTGAAGATATGGTCAAAGGTCTGGAGAGCGAACTCAAATCTATAAAGGAAAGACTACAAGAACTTTCTAAAGAAAAAAAGGAATCTCCTTAAAAAGATATAATAGGGAGATGTCCTTTCACATTTTTCTTTAACTAATTAAACTTTAGTGGTAAAAATAGAGGAATAACATGGAAAAAAAGATGTATGACGAGACGAAGGTTACCGACAGCCTAGGGAAAATAAAGCATAAAATTGTTGTATTAAGTGGTAAGGGCGGCGTAGGGAAAAGTACCGTGTCTGCAAATCTTGCACTTTCATTAGCAGAAAACGGCCATGAAGTAGGATTGCTAGACAGCGATATTCATGGCCCCAGTATCCCAAAAATGCTAGGTCTAGAGGACAAAAAACCAGGATCATCTGAAAAAGGTATAGCTCCGATTCTTGCATTACCGAAATTAAAGGTTATGTCTATGGGATTTCTTATCCCAGATAAAGACGCCCCCGTTATATGGCGTGGACCTCTTAAGATGGGGGCCATCAAACAGCTTATAGGAGATGTTGACTGGGGAAATTTGGATTATTTAATCATTGATTTACCCCCCGGAACAGGAGACGAGCCGTTGAGCATAGCTCAATTGATCCCGGACAATGATGGCGCAGTTATTGTTACAACCCCTCAAGATGTTGCATTAGTTAGCGTAAGAAAATCTATTAATTTTGTTAAAAAAATGAACATGCCAGTAATTGGAATCGTTGAAAACATGAGTGGATTTAAATGCCCATATTGCGGTAAAGATATAAATCTTTTTAAAACAGGAGGTGGACTTAAAGCATCAAAGGATTTCAATGTTCCATTCCTAGGGAAAATACCGATAGATCCACAGATTGTAGAAACTGGAGACTCTGGGAAGACTTTTGCAGTCAAAAGTGAAAACTCAGATACTGCTAAATCATTTAAGCAAATTGTTGAAAATATTGAAGAAATTGTAAATAAAAAAGAGGTGAAATGAAATATGCCAGGTGGCGATGGAACAGGTCCAGATGGACGGGGGCCCGTAGCTGGAAGAGGTCGAGGAAGAGGCCAAGGACGTGGACTAGGTGGGGGGTTTGCCCGTGGTCCGGATGGTGAATGTAGATGTCCAAACTGTGGACACAGAGAACCACATCAGTTGGGGATACCTTGCTATGATAAGAAATGCCCGAAATGTGGTAGTCCTATGACAAGAGCTTGAATGCCAATAGTTATTAACGGAAAGTTTATTTGTGGCGAGAGGTAGAAAAATATGAAAATTGGAGTATCATCAACAGGCGAAAACCTGGATGCAAATGTTGATCAAAGATTTGGAAGATGTAAATATTTCCTTATAGTGGATACGGATTCAATGGAATTCGAAGTTTTATCAAATGAAAATGCAATGGCTTCGGGTGGCGCTGGAATACAAGCAGCTCAAACAATTGCTAGGACAGGTGCAGAAGTTGTAGTAACTGGAAATGTAGGACCAAATGCATTTCAAACATTATCAGCAGCTGGTATGAAGATATTTACAGGAGCGAATGGAACAATAAAAGAATCGATTGAAAAATACAAAAAAGGGGAACTAAAGGAAACAGAAGCCCCAAATGTTGGCAGCCACTCTGGAATGAGGAGGTGAAAAACTATGAAAATATGTATACCTACAATAGGAGAAAACGGATTAGACAATGTTGTCGGTGAACATTTCGGCAGAGTACCAACATACACTATAGTTGATCTTGATACAAACGAGGTGAAAGTAATACCCAATACTAGTGAACATATGGGTGGACAAGGATACCCTCCCGAAATCATGGCAAAGGAGGGAGTAAACGTTATGGTTTGCCGTGCACTTGGAAGACGTGCAATTGGTATGTTTGAACAGATGGGTATTGAAGTTTATATTGGTGCATCTGGAACTGTAAGAGATGTTATTACTGCTTTTAAGCAAGAAACCCTTCAAAAGGCTAGTGAAGGAGATGCATGCGCACAGCATGCATTCAGAGATAGACATCACCACTAAAACGCATTCAGCAAGTGAAATAATGAAGACATATCTTGATTGTATTCCCTGTTTTATAAAGCAGTCATTAGAAGCTGCACGCATGGCAACAGATAGTGAAGAGATCCAAGCAGAAGTATTAAGAGAGGTTATGAGACATCTCCAAGCCATTTCCTTCACTAATTCGCCTCCAGAGCTATCTAGAGAAGTACATGAAATCATCAGGAAGATCACAGGTTCAAAAGATCCTTATAAAAAAGTAAAAGATCAGTCAAATGAAATGGCAAAGAATGAGTACCCTTACCTCAAAAAATTGGTGAAAGATGCAGATGACTCTCTGCTTATGGCAATTAAACTCTCCATCGTTGGCAATGTCATCGATTTTGGTACAAGCAACCGTTTCAAAGTTGAGGATATGATTGATGTAGCGGCGAAGAGAGAATTTGTCGATGATGATTACCCGCGATTTAAAGAAGTTTTAAAACAGTCAAAAAGCATTTTGTATCTAGCCGATAACACTGGTGAAATATTCTTTGATAAAATACTTCTTGAGGAAATTTCTGATGGTGAAAAAAAGATTACCTATATTGTAAAAGCAAATCCCATCATAAATGATGCGACAATGGATGATGCGAAATTTGCAGGCATTGACAAACATGCAAAGGTTATTGCTGGTGATATGGGTCAGAGCAAATCAACTCCAGGGATGGTCCTTTCATACGCATCAAAGGAATTCTTAGAACTCCTCAAAACGTCAGATATGATTATCTCTAAAGGGCAAGGTAATTATGAATCACTAAGTGATATAGATCGGGAGGTGTTTTTCCTGTTAATGGTTAAATGCCCTCTCGTTGCAAATGATATTGGTACTGAAATGGCAAGACTTGTTTTGAAGGTGAAAAAATGATTATCTCTATTGCAAGTGGGAAAGGTGGAACTGGCAAGACAACAATTGCGACAAACCTTGCTTTAAGCCTTGGAAAATTGCAGTTGATTGATTGTGATGTTGAAGAGCCGAATGCGAATATTTTCCTTAATGTTAAAATAAAGGATCATGAAGATGTTACAGTAGAAATTCCAGAGATAGATAAAGAGAAATGCAACTATTGCGGTAAATGTTCTGAATTTTGTGCATATAATGCACTAGCCGTTGTTCCAACTGACGTGCTTGTATTTCCAGAGCTGTGTCATTCATGCGGGGGCTGTGAAATTGTTTGTCCACAGAATGCCATCAATTGGAAGAAAAAAACTGTTGGAAAAATTGAGCATGGAATTACAAACGGGGTTGATTTCTTTCACGGTTTGCTGAATGTTGGAGAGATCCAGGCTATTCCAGTGATTAAGGCATTAAAAAAAAAGGTTGACAAGGAAAAAAATGTAATCATTGATGCTCCACCAGGAACATCCTGCCCAGTTATTGAATCAATCAATGATTCAGACTATTGTATCCTAGTCACTGAACCTACACCTTTTGGACTTCACGATCTCAAACTTGCTATTGCTGTCGTAAGGCATTTGTATATCCCATTTGGAATCATTATCAACCGCGATGGCGTTGGTGACAAAAAAGTTGAAATGTATTGCCAAAAGGAGAAAATCCCCATTCTCATGAAGATACCTCACTGTGAGGAAATCGCAAATCTTTATTCTGTAGGAATTCCCTTCGTGAAAAAAATTCCTAAATGGCATGTAAGATTTTCTGAGCTTTTCAAACGAATACAAGAGGAGGTGGGAACGTGAAACAACTAACTATTATCAGTGGAAAGGGAGGAACGGGAAAGACATCCATTACTGCAGCTTTTGCTTCACTTGCAAAAAATGCAGTACTTGCTGACTGTGATGTTGATGCTGCAGACCTTCATCTTATTCTTAATCCTGCTATCAAAAAAACAATGGGTTTTCATGGACTCAAGATTGCATCAATTGACAAAGAAAAATGCATTGATTGTAAAAAGTGCTATGAGTCTTGTAAATTCGATGCAATCGATAAGGACATAACTTTTAACAAAGATTCGTGTGAAGGTTGCGGTGTTTGCAAGTATGTCTGTCCAGAGGAGGCCATCTCAATGGTTGATAGAGATTCAGGTTTTGCCTATGTTTCTGAAACGCGTTTTGGACCTATGTCACATGCAAGACTCAATACTGCTGAAGAGGCTTCAGGAAAACTTGTAACTGTGGTAAGAAACAATGCAAAAGATATTGCTGAAGAGAAGAAGAAAGATTTGATTATTATCGATGGACCACCAGGGATTGGCTGTCCAGTCATCTCCGCCATAACTGGTGTTGACCTTGTTTTAATCATAACTGAGCCTACACTTTCTGCCATTCACGATCTAGAACGAATACTTGGTGTCGCAAATCATTTTAATATTCCAGCTGTGGTTGGTATCAATAAATATACTATCAACAAAGAAAATACAAGAAAAATTGAGCAGTACTGCAAAGAACGGGATATAGATGTTGTTGGAAAATTACCATACGATGTTGCTATGACCGAAGCCATGATTAAAGAAAAAAGTGCGATCGAATTTTCAGACAGCGACCTAGCAGATAGGATTACCGACATGTGGATTAAAGTTGAGAGAAAGATGTTTGCATGAATGAAAGTGATGACTTTGAGAAAATGGTAACGGAAATTCAAAGAAAAATTGAGCGAGAAGAAGAGTTGACATATTCAAAGACTGTAATAGCTGAGTATCGGAATCCAAATAATTTCCGCAACATGAAAAGCCCTGATGCTCTTGGAAAAATAAAAGGATCATGTGGTGACACTGTGAAGATAAATCTCAGCATAGAAAATGAAATAATAAAAGATGCGTGTTTCTGGACAGATGGTTGCGGAGCAAGTATTGCTTGTAACAACATGCTGACAAAAATGATAAAAGGAAAAACAATGGAAGAAGCATCTGCTATAACAAGTACAAAACTTATTAAGATTTTAGGAGGTCTCCCCAAGGAACACAAGCATTGTGCAATTCTTGCAGTAAACACACTGCACAAAGCAATCAAAGACTACCATAAAGATTAAAAACATAAGGAAAATAGTTAAAAACTGATTAATTAGGGTGAAATTTGTGAAACATGTACATCATACAGAAGTAAAGTTAGAAGAACCCACTGAACATGGAGTAAAAGACGTAAAATTGAGATGGCTTATTTCAAAGAAGGATGGTGCAGAAAACTTTGCCATGCGTCTTTTTGAAATAAAACCTGGAGGATATACTCCATTACACCAACATGATTGGGAACATGAAGTATTCATCCTTGAGGGAAACGGTGTCACCAAAAACAAGACAAGTGAGGAAGCTTTTATTGAGGGAGATGTGTTTTTTGTCCCATCCATGGAATGGCATCAGTTTGTAAATACAGGCAAGGAGACGCTAAAATTTCTTTGCCTAATTCCGTATAAAGAGTGATCTTTAGTATGATATTTCTTGGACTTTTTAAACGAAAGAGAGGAAAAACCGGTTCCAATAAACAGGTTCTCCCAGTTAGTGAATGGCCAGATCATACAGTTACTCTGGATGGAAAAAACTTCGAAGAGTTTATAGGAAAATATCCATTATCTGCAGTGGATTTTTGGGCTCCGTGGTGTGGACCTTGCAGAGCAATGATCCCGAGATTTAGACGGCTATCTACAATTTATAATGGAAAAGTAGCATTTGGCAGACTCAATACTCAACAAAATGAAGATATTTCTAAGAAATACAAAATTATGGGAATTCCTCATTTGGCGTTTTTTAGTTACGGAAGAAAACTCACTAGTACAACAGGATTGAAGTCCGTCGGTGAAATTAAAGATGTAGTTGATGATCTCCTAAAGAAGATATAATGTCAAAAATATTGACGATACGATGCACAAAGTGCAAAAGCAAAATCTTTAGATATTTAAAGATTGGAAAAGGCAGAGTGCTACACTGTTGGAAAGGCAGGATTATTGAAGATTATAGCATTCATGAGGGAATGGAGATAAAATGCCAATGTGGAAATATAATTGGTATTGATGAGGAGAAATGGATTAAGATGAAACAGCATACCTTCAGCTATTAAAAACATACTTTATCTGAAAAAATAATATGAAATCGTATCTTTTGTGAGAGACTGTTGAAATGGAAATCGAAAGATTGAATGAAGAAATAAGGGCATGTAATAAATGTAGACTTTCTGAAACCAGAATTAATGCCCTATCTGGAGAAGGTAATCTTAATGCTAGACTCATGCTTATTGCCCAGGCACCTGGGGAGAACGAAGATCAAGCGGGAATAATGTTCATTGGACCCTCAGGAAAAGTTTTGAATGAATTATTGCAGATATCAGACGTTGATAGAAAGGAACTTTACATGACAAATCTTGTTAAATGTATGCTCCCAAATTATAGGAAGCCAAAGCAAGATGAAATCGATATTTGTAGCGATTATCTAGACAGAGAGATAGCACTGATAGATCCTAAAATACTGGTTCCCCTGGGACATTACTCAACAACATATATCTTTAAGAAATACAATCTTACTATTCCGTCTAAACAAGATTTTTACGAACTCTACGGCGGGCTTTTTCTATCAACTTCCAGAAAAATATTGCCATTGCAACATCCAGCCGCAATCCTTCACAGACCTGAACTTAAAGAAGTGTTAATAAAAAATTATCACAAATTGAAAATACTTTCCGAAGATTGTAAGTGGTATGCGATGTGTCCAATGAAAAGATTTTATGAAAAGGGCGTATTGGAAAGAAAATGGGTTGATTCATATTGTAAA
>Ga0180433_10010645_pt1 | contig 11024 bp, 11 predicted proteins | sample SS_ome_8_FD_132980 | JGI IMG/M metagenome (GOLD analysis project Ga0180433, IMG submission 132980) | Hypersaline lake sediment archaeal communities from the Salton Sea, California, USA - SS_1_D_1 metaG | ecosystem: Environmental > Aquatic > Non-marine Saline and Alkaline > Hypersaline >...
ATTGTGGATATGTGGTATTATATTGGTACTATTGGTATATCTGCAATGATTGTTCCAATTCTTATTGGATTTTTTTATAAAGGGAAAAAGTCGCCCCTAGCTGCGATTCTATCAATGGTTGCAGGATCTGGGACATCACTTGTTTGGGTAATACATGGTTACTTAAATGCTGTTGATGGATGGCCTGTTTATTTGGGAGGTATTGAGCCGTTATATCCTGGTCTTTTAGTATCTTTGCTGGTATTTGTAATAGTTAACTTTATTGATTTAAGGAGGATGAAATAAAATGGATCCCGCCTTTCTTCTCGTAATAGATGCCGTCGCTCTTATTATTTCAACAGCTGTTCTTACATATTTTTTTATAAAAGATTTTTTAGATGAAAAGAACAAAAAATAATTGGTAATAAAACCACTTATCAAACTTTTTTATAGCATTAAATCAAATAATGCAATTAATGCAACAACTATTGGAACGCACACAAGTGTTGTCCAGGTAACAATATGTGTGGTTGATTTTTTATCTATGCCATATGGTAAAAGAAACATGTTTGTACTTGTTACTGGCAGAATCGCGTTGATAAATATTACTGCGAGCCAGGATCCCGGAATTGCGCCCGCTGCATATAAAGGTCCAAATATCAATCCGATTATCAGTGGTGTTATGATTACTGTTAGGATAAACATGTTTCTAACCCATTTCCAATGATCGCTATTGTCTTTTTTTTCTAGACCTGCTAGTTTTTTGATTTCGCTGATTTTTAAATCAGATGGATGAATACCTGCACCTACATAGTATAAAGCAGCAGGAATTGTGATTGCAGTGTAAAATTTCATAACGAATGGGATTGATTCGTTCCAATCTATTGTTACTCCTCCAGGTCCGTGTAGCAGTACTGCTGCTATTACAAATGAAATTAAATACCAAGGATAAAGCTTTAAAAACCAAGGCAATGGATTTTTACTTTCTTCACCTTTTTTAATTTCTTTTTTATGCATGTGTGATAGAAGATATGGCATTATTGCAAATAGTGCGATTCCTACTAGTGCTATAAAAATACCTGCCTCGAGCTCCCAGAAGGCCATCATTGCACTTCCAATGAACGCTGAGCTTCTACCTTGGTTTGTAAGTACTGTTTTCAAATACAAACTTTGTTTGTTTTTTGACAAATTTTGTTTTTTAATTTGATGTTTTGCAAATAAATATGCAATTACATACATTGCAAGAATTACCAAAGAAACAATAATTGAAAACTCGATTTGTTTTGTTCCAAATGTTGTATTTACAAATATTCTAAAAAGAAGAACTGGTATGAAGAAATATAATAGTATCAGCCCTATCTTTTTCATTATTTTATCTATTTTTTCTCTTCCTGTAAACTTGGCAATTGTTATTGTTAGAAAGAAACCTATGATTATCCATGGCAGCGTGTACAATCCAGAGATATATGTTAATATATCTTTTAATATATCTATCAATATTTCACCTATGCTCTTTCAATTACTCTTTTTGTTTTTCCAGTACTTCTTTCAATTGTCTTTGGTTGTATTGCTTTTACAGGAACGTGTAGGTTTAAGATGCTGTATATTTCATCTTCTGCTTTTTTCTCAAAATCGTCAAGATGACCTTCTTTCCAACGTGATTCAGTTGGTTCTACTTCGACTGATAAGTTTGTTATATCTCCTTTTTTAGATTTAATGATTTGATAAAATTCGCTAACTCCCTCGACTTTCATAAGGCCTGCTTCTATTTGACTCGGGAATACAATTACTCCTTTGACTTTCATCATATCGTCAGAGCGACCCTTAATTCTTGACTGAATCGGAAGTGTCCTTCCACAGTTACATGTGTCCTCAAATAGAGCTGCTAGATCTTTTGTTCTAAATCTTATTGCCGGGAATGATTCTTTTGTAAGCGTTGTGAATACTAGTTCGCCTTCTTCACCGGGCTCGAGTGTTTCACCAGTTTTCGGGTCGATTATTTCCGCGAGGAAATGATCTGCGTTAACGTGTAGTTTTTTACATTCACACTCAGAGACTACTCCAGGTCCTATAATTTCTGTGAGGCCATAGTGCTCGGCTGCTCTGATGCCCCAACGTTTTTCGATACTATTTCTCATCTCTTCAGACCAAGCTTCAGCGCCAAATGTTCCAAGCGTGAGTTTAAAGTCATCTTTTGGACATAATCCCATTTCTTCTGCAACCTCAGCCATATATAGTGAATAAGAAGGAGTACAAGCAAGGACAGTGCTTCCAAAATCCTTCATGACATTGATCTGTCTTTGAGTGTTACCTGATGAAATGGTAATTACCATTGCGCCTATTTTTTGAGCACCTTTTTCAAAGCCATGAGCACCAGTGAACAAGCCATATCCATATGAGTTTTGCATTCTGTCTCCCTTTCTCATACCATTTGCATAAAGAGAACGTGCCATTACTTCTCCCCATAGGTCCACATCATTTGCTGTATAAGGTCCTACGACTGGTTTGCCTGTTGTTCCAGATGATGCATGGACCTCAACGATGTCATCGAGTTCAGTACAAACTAACCCAAATGGATAATATTCGCGTAAGTCATCTTTTGTTAAGAATGGAAGTTTTTCAATGTCAGATAATTTTCTAATGTCAGATGGTTTTACTCCTGCTTGGTCAAGTTTTTGTTTGTAGACTTTATTTTTTGAATATACTCTATTTATTAGCTCTTTTAATCTTTTGAGTTGAAGTTCTTTTAAATCTTTTAAAGGCATCGATTCATGTTTCTTATCCCAAAGGTCTATTACCATAATAAGCCTCCCTTATTTGAGCCTTGAATAAAGTAATATATTATAATATTTATGAAATCATTATAAAACAAATTGTTATACCCCTTTTTCTATGAAGCTTCTAGTTCTTGGCGCTGGAATGATGGGTCGAGCGATAGCATTTGATCTTGCTACTTTTTCAAAATTTGAACAAATTTCAATATCAGATAAAAACAAGAAGATTCTTGAATCAGCAAAGAACTTTCTTTCAAATAAAAAAATAAATTATGAACTTTTAGATATTGATGACCCAAAAAAAATAAGGAGTTTTTTCAATATTTATGATGTTGTCATTTCTGCAGTTCCTTATCATTTCAATTATTTTTTAACAAAAATTGCAATCGAAACAAATACTCATTTTATTGATTTGGGGGGCAACAACGAAATTGTTGAAAAACAACTAAAATTATCAGATAAAGCAATGAAAAACAGTGTAACTATAATTCCTGATTGCGGACTTGCACCAGGTATTGTCTCAATCATTACAAGAGATATTGCAGAGTATTTAGATAAAGTAGATTTTGTAAAAATTAGAGTCGGCGGTCTTCCTCAAAAACCAATTCCACCTTTTAATTATCAGATTGTTTTTTCGCCAAATGGTCTAATAAATGAATACATAGAAGATGCATTAGTTCTTGATAATGAAAAAATCATTGCTAAAAAATCAATGACTGAGCTTGAAGAAGTTAATTTTCCTCATCCTTTTGGTAATATGGAAGCATTTATTACCTCTGGCGGATGTTCAACTTTACCATATACATTTAGATACATAATTAAATATCTTGATTATAAAACCATAAGATATCCAGGTCACTGTGATATGATTAAGCCGGTTCTTGATATTGGGCTTGGGTCAGAAAAACCAATCTATTTGAACGGTGATGAGATAATACCAAGGGATATATTAATAAAATTGATAAAAGAAAAAATCCCTTCAGATGGAAAGGATGTTGTACTTTTAAAGACAATTAGTGAAGGATTAAAAGATGGTAAAAAACTAAAATTAGAATATATTATGATAGACTATTTTGATGAAGAAAATAATATAACATCTATGATGCGAACAACAGCATATCCTGTTTCAATAATTGCTAATATGTTATGTGAAAATGTGATTAAAAAACATGGTGTATACACTTGTGAAAATATAATACCTCCAGAAAAATTCTTTAAAGAACTTGAAAAAAGAAATATAAAAATTAAAAAAAAGATAATGTAGCCTATGAAAGAAAGAGATTTTATTGAAAATAAAAAACAAACTATATCAAAATTGAAAAATGCAAAAAATGAAAGTAAAGTTGATATTGACATAATTCCAATAATAGATTTAATAAATTCATATGATGAATATTATACCTCGAGCAGTTGTTATGGTCGTATAGTATTACTAGAGCTTCCAGAATTTGGAGATAAAAAAAATGCAAATTTTTTAGGTAAATGGCATAGAAAAATAGAAAAAAATGAACTATTGAAAGTTATAAAAAATTCATCAAAAGGACAAATTTGGTTTCTTGTGCAATCCCCTATAATACATGTTTTTTCTAAAGATTTAGGCTCAGGGGATAAACTTGTAAAAAAAGCGATATCATGTGGTTTTAAAAATTCTGGTTTTAGATCTGTTAAAAAAAATATTGTAGTCGAAATCACAAGTACTGAAAGGATAGATGCTCCTATTGGATTTGATGGACATTTATATTTCAACGATGATTATATAGATCTTTTGATATTTATCTCAAATAATATGATTGAAAGATTTTCTGAAAAATTAAACCGTCTTAGAAAGGAACTTATTAAATATTAATTATTATATAATTAGAAATATTTATATACTTTTAAGTTAACCTATATTAAAGGGAAATAATGAAAAATATTAGTTTCATAAAAGCGGTGTTTTCGTTCTGGGTTTTATTAATAATTATGTCAGTTTTATGGTTAATTTATATCTTATATAATAACTTAAATTTGATATATTCAAACATGTTAGTTTTATTTGCTTTCTTTATATCTTGTGTAAGTTTTACTTTGTCTATATCATTTATAATTTTGATTGTTTTTGATGTTAGAAGAGAAATCATAAAAGAAAGGAAAAAAGAAAAAAATATAAGAGACATTTATCAGTATAAACAAATTGCTGATTCACCATCAATGTACAACTAAAATATACTATTTTTAACTGCTATATGAATGAGTTAACCATGCTTTTTCAGGTATTTTCTTGTATATCATATAAGGATCTTTCTTACTTTTTTCGTAAGCTGCTTTCTTGATTGATTTATCATTAAAGGACCAATAATATTTTCTAACGATTTTGCCTTCTTCTTTATATTCTTCTCTTCTTTGCACAAGTATTTTTTTTCTTTGAAGTTCATAAAATAAAGAACGTGAATATTTATCGATTGACATGTCCTCAATTTCTTTTTTTCCATCGAAAATATTTTCAACTGTTTTTGCAAGAGCTTTTGCATCTTCTTTTTCCATTTCAAAAAGATTTTTTAAAGCTTTTACTAGTAGTTGTTTCATGTTTTTATTCCTCACTAACAATATTTTTTGTTTTTATCATTATTAAACAGTTATTGTACAAACCTTATCAGGATTCTTTACACGTCTTATCCGAATCATTTAAATCCTCTTTCTATATACACCAACTCAACCATTCTAATGGGGGAAAATTTATGACAAAAAGAGTATGTAATTTCTATGCAGGACCAGCAACCTTGCCACTACCTGCTCTTAAAAAAGCAAAAGAAGAATTGTTAGATTTTAACGGTACAGGTATGTCAATTATGGAGATATCTCATAGGTCAAAAGAATACGATGCAATACATCAAGAATCAAAGGATCTTGTAAGAAAATTAATGAACATTCCAGATGAATATAAAATACTTTGGTTGCAAGGTGGGGCTTCTACTCAATTTTGGATGGTACCTTTAAATCTCAGACAAGATGATAAACCATTTGAGTATGTTAATACTGGGGTGTGGTCAAAAAAGGCAATTAAAGAGGCGGGGTTTTATGGAAAAGTAAACGTTGTAGCCAGCTCAGAAGATGATAACTTTTCTTATATTCCAAAAAAAATTGAATTTAGTAAAAATATCTCTTTTGCTCATATTACTGGAAACAACACAATTTATGGTACTGAATATCATGATTGGCCCAATACATATGGTGATGTTCCATTAGTTTGTGATATGAGTTCTAATATAATGGATAAAAAAATTGATGTGAAAAGATTTGGAGTAATATATGCTGGTGCACAAAAAAATATAGGACCTGCAGGAGTTACGTTATTAATTGTTAGAGAGGATTTACTTAACAGAGTTAATGAAGAGATTCCCGCTATGCAAAAGTGGATTACTCATGCAAAAAAAGACTCATTATTCAATACAGCACCTACCTGGGCAATTTATATGTGTAAACTCAGCCTTGATTATTTAAAATCAATTGGTGGAATTTCTGCTATAGAAAAAATAAACAAAGATAAAGCTAAATTGTTATACGATATGATAGACAATTCTAATGGATTTTACAAGGGTCATGCAAAACCAGATTCTAGATCACTAATGAATGTCACTTTTAATCTACCAAACGAGGAGCTTGAACAAAAATGTGTAAAAGAGGCGTTAGATGAAGGTCTTGTTGGATTAAAAGGTCATAGATCTGTTGGTGGCATGAGGGCATCTATCTATAATGCAATGTCGATTGATGGAGTAAAAAAACTCGTTGATTTCTTAAAACAATTCCAAGAAAAAAATCAATAATCTTTCCTTTTTATATTTTATTTTTTTTACGTTATGACATTTTTACAGATTAGTTTTAAATACTTTTATCAACAAAAAATGATATGATAAAGGGAAGGTGAAATAATAAAATGATGAAAAGGATTATGATAGTAGATGATGAAGAAGACGTTTTAATTTCCCTTAAAACAATACTTCAAAGACAAGATTTTGATGTTATAACAGTTTCTAATGGACAAGAATGTTTAAAAGAATTAAAAAAAGGATTTAAAGGTATAATTCTAATGGATCTTATGATGCCAACGATGGATGGATGGGATACAATAAATGAGATAGTAAAAAGAGGTTACATAAATGATGTGGCTATATCTGTAATCACTGGAAAGGGAACAAAAGATTATCAGAAAATGAGTCTTCTTGGATCATATATATTTGATTATCTTGCAAAACCACTTGATACAGAGAAACTTATATCAAGTGTAGAAAAAAGTAAAAAATATCTATATTCAAAGAACAATTAAAGAATTTTATTTGTACTATTCTGATAAATAATGTAATTTTTACATTTTGACATAATGTCAATTTGTTATTTTATCGGATTATCCTTAAATAATTAAAAATACTTCACATTTCTAACATCCCATCCTATAAATACGTGGGTCTGGATCAAAATTAAGATTTAAAACATCATCCTATAATCACACTAAAGTTCCCTGCTTTTTAAAGGTTCAGACCCATTTTATCCCTAAAAATCATCAAGACTCTTGGTTTTTTTTCCATCTTCAAGTCTTTTTATTGTTTTCCAAGAGTGTCTAACTTCTGCTGGAAACTTATCATATTTTTTGATCCACTTTCTAAGAAATCTTATGGTTATGGGATCTGCGGGATATCCACTTCCCATAGGTAGCCCAATTTTTTTTTCAAGATTAAAGGAAATATCACGAATCTCTTCATCTCGCTTGATTTTTGCTAAAATAGAAGCAGCACCAACCACTGGATATATATCATCTGCTTTATGTTTTGATATGACTGTTGTTTTAAAAGTTAAATTGTTTGTAATATTGATACGAAATCTTTCCTCATCTACATCAGCTGAATCAACATAACATAGCTCTGGTTTTAATTTTTTAATAACCTTTATAAAAGCATTAACTTCAATTTCATTTAATGTCATAACTTTTCTCATGTCATCTATATCTTTTGCAGGTATCACAATTATTTCATAGTCTATCGCAAGTTTTTTAATCCTTTCTGCCAGATATTCTCTTCTCCTTGGGGTTAGTTTTTTAGAATCACGAACATGATTTTTTACAAGCTTTGAATCATCCTCAACATTTACACCTGCAACAACAAGAGGTCCTATACATGGGCCTCTGCCTGCTTCATCCACACCTGATATCATAATCACATGTAATAATGTTAGAATACTAAAAGATGTTGTGAAAAATAGATAGACAAGGTTTTAAAACTAAAGTTCATTTTAAAAAAAGGTTTTTCAAGCCGTCGTAGCTTAGTCTGGTGGAGCGTCTGATTCGTAATCAGCAGGTCGAGGGTTCAACTCCCTCCGACGGCTTTTTAATAAATATTGTATTTAATTTAATATTGTCCTAATTAACCATAGATCATATGCTTCTGACCCATCAATATCTTTATATCCTACAATATAAAAATGATTGTTCGAAGAATTTTGTATCCATATCCCACCATCACAATACTCTCCACCAATATATTTTTTCCAAACTTCGTTGCCATTTAAATCCATTTTTACCAACAATTGATCTTGTTCATTCCCATATGGTCCTATATAACCAGTTGATATATAGCCATCATCAGTGTTGGTTATTGAGCTTAAACCAACATCTGTTGTATCATTTTCAATTGTTTTTTCCCATATTTTGTTTCCATTTTCATCTGTATTTATTATAATTCCTGACCACTTATTGCTATAATTCAGTTCACTATGCCCAACAATTATAAGATTACCGTTTTCTGTTTTTATGATTTGATTTGGCATATCACTTTTTTCATAGCCATAAGTTTTGTTCCATTGTTCTACACCGGTACTATTAATGTTTAGAATCCATATGTCATTTCTACCTTCGCCATATGATCTAGTTGCTGCTGCTATTGTATAACCATCGTCATTATTTTTCACTATTGATCTTCCTTCGTCATCTTTTTCGCCACCTATTGTATGAAGCCACTCCTCTTTACCTAAAGCATTAATTTTTATTATTAGGACATCAAACCCTTTATTTTCAAAAGAGTCGCTACGACCAACTATCACATATCCTCCATCGTCTGTTTCCACTATTGAATTTGCTCTATCGTTTTTTTCTCCACCAAATGTTTTGTTCCATTGCTTTTCTCCTTCTTCACTTATTTTTACAACAAATACATCATTTTCTCCGTTTCCATAAGAATCAGTTTTTCCAACTATTATAAAACCTTTATCAGCCGTTTGAACCAAGGCTTTTCCTTCTTCGTCCCCATCTCCACCTATAGTTAGATTCCATTCTTCATTTCCATATTTATTAAATTTAATAATGAGCATATCTTTATTTTCATCACCAATTGATTCTTTATAACCTGTTACTATACATCCTTCATCGTCTGTAGAAAAAACAAAAAATCCCTCTTCGTTTTTTTCTCCACCAAAAGTTATTTCCCACTCCTCTTTCAATTCATCTTTATTACTTTGATTTGTAGGAATAATGGTTATTATGTAAAGGATAGATATAACAATTATAACTACTAATATTGGTGCGATAATTTTTTTTAACATGATTAACTGTTATTATTTTTGTGTTCTTTTAGTTTTTTGCTTTTATTAATTTAGTACATGTAACACATTGAGTTATTTAGAAAATAACTGAACTAAAAATATAACTTTTTTTCTAAAATCGGTGAGATTTGTCAAATAAAGTTTATAAACAATCAAAGAAGAATGGGTATTATAAATTGAAAATATAAACAAGGTTGAATAAAAATGAGAGATTGTTTAAATGAATACGTTAAGCATAAAATTCAGAAAAAAAACATATTAGATTACATAGGAGGAGATTTATATGAATAAAAAAATTATATATTTCACTATTTTAGTGTTATCATTATTTTTTATCTTAAATGCAACTTTGTCTATAGGGGTGATAGTAGATGATCCATTAACTTGTGGTCCAATTCCATTTCCACCTCAGGATGATGATGACGATGATGACGATGATGATCCACCAAGATATGAAAGAGCAATTGACGATCCAATCGCATGCTCATGTTGTATGGGTACATGGCCTCCATCATGGTGGTCAAATCAATGCAGTGATAGTAGTTTTAGTAAAAAAGTAAAAGATGCTGATTCTGGAATGCCCGGAAATTGGGCAGAATCAACTGAAGTTAATGTAGGTGAAAACATACAATTTAAAATAAGTTTTACAGCTGATAGAGATGTGGATGATAATATAATAACTGATTATTTGCCTTCAACTGTCCGTTTTATTGATTGTTCTGTTCCTTATACGAGTAAAACTACTGTCGCATTTTGTGGTTATACAGGAGGTAGGATACCTAGACATTATCTTATACCATGCAAATATGATCCTGTAGTGGTACCAACTACTCCTCTTAATAAAGAATATTATTTATCAAATGATTTAGATCAACCTTTGGGATATATTTATCCTTTTACTAAAATAGTATGGGACTTAGGTGATCTAGATAGAGGCGATAGTGTCGAGATATTAATCAATGGAAAAGCTGAATATCTTTCTAAATCATATTTTGGTATAGAAAGTTGTCCTTATTCTATAGATTATGTAACTAAAAACGTAGCGATACGAAAACAAACAACCTACTCACCTGGATGCGGCAATCCACATTCGATAACAGTTCATAACGATGCAACTTTTGTATTAAATAATCCTTGTACTCCTCCAAAAAATATAGAGGTTGAGAAAAAAGTTTGGGATGGATGCAGCTGGGTTGAATCAACTACTGTACAATTAGGAGAAACTGTTCAATTTAGAGCTGAGCTTTATAATCCTAATGATTGTTATGATATTCACTTTAGCGGAATTGTTTTTGATGAGTTTCCTGATAATCTAAGGTATGTTAACGGTAGTTCAACAATTTTCCCAGAAGGACATCCTGGTCATCCAAATGGGATAGGTCATCCTCATTTAAAATTTGAAGTTTATGATTGGGAGAATAATACAGTTATTTGGCATAGACCACCAACGATTCCCCCTCATGGTTATCTTAATTTTACATTTAGTGCTACTGCCGTTGATTGTGGCTTTGGTATCAATACAATAACTGCCTCACCACACTATCTTCAGAACATATATAATCCATCTGATATGATTTTAAATATTGATGGTTCACTTGACGTTTCCGATAATGCTTCTGTTGATGTATTATGTGAGTCTCCTGAGTTTGTTGTTGAGAAGTTTGTTTATGATGGTTGCGGTTGGGTTGATTATGTTCAGGTTTC
>Ga0180433_10010646_pt1 | contig 11023 bp, 10 predicted proteins | sample SS_ome_8_FD_132980 | JGI IMG/M metagenome (GOLD analysis project Ga0180433, IMG submission 132980) | Hypersaline lake sediment archaeal communities from the Salton Sea, California, USA - SS_1_D_1 metaG | ecosystem: Environmental > Aquatic > Non-marine Saline and Alkaline > Hypersaline >...
GAGCGAGCGAATTGGCCTCTGGCAAGGAGCACGAAGCAGGCGATTCGTCTCTGAATCGGCGATGCAGGGCGACGCCGCCAGGGGCCAATGCAGCCGCTCGAAGCCAGATCGGATTCGTCAGATAGAACCTAGCACAAGAGGGCAGGAGATGGCGCCAAGGATGAATCACGGAAAACGGCTGTGTGCAGCGGCGATGGCCGTGGCAGCGGGTCTGGCGGCGGCGGGGATCGGCGCCCCCCCCCCGCCCGCCGGCGCGGGCGAGAGGGATCCCACGCCGCCCCTGGCCCCCGCCTCGCTCGCCTCGAACGAGATGGCCGTCCGTTGGCACAGCCAAGCGCTGCTGACCCCGAATACGCATCTGACGGACCTGTGGATTCGGGGCGGGTACCTCGTCGGCCACGGGTCCGACCACCGTGTGTACGTCATGGACGCCGAGACAGGCGTCCGCCTGTGGTCGGCCGACCTGTCCGACGCTCACGAGACCCTCTGGCCCCCGGCGGTCCATCGCGACCACCTCTGGTTCGCCACCACGACCCGGCTGATGGGGTTCCAGGGGTCGAACGGCAAGAACATCGTGGAGGAAGTGTTGACGCCGGCACACGTGTTGGCAGCCTCGGTCCAGGGCGGTGAGGGCGAAGAGCCGGCCTCAGCGGAGCCGGCCTACGGAAAGGTTCCCGAGGCCCAGCGGCGGGCGGAGGCTGAGATCGCACGCCTCGAACGCTGCGAGGCCGAACTGAAACGTCTCCTAGCCGCCGACAAGCAGGCCATTGCCCTGGACTTCGCCCCCTCCGGGCCGCCCGTAGCCGGCGGCTCACACGTCTTCGTCCCGGACGCCAAGGGCTGGCTTCAGGCCGTGGCCATCCGCCCCCACCCTGTCTCCTGGGGGCGCTGGACCGAGGACGCCGTCACCGCCGGCCCCGTCGTCGACGACGCCCGCGTCTACTTCGCCGGCCATAACGGGATGGTGTATGCCTCCGCCCAGGACGTAAGGCGAATCCTCTGGCACTACCAGACCGAAGGGGCCATCATTGCCGACCTCCGACTGACCGACACCGGCACGGTCCTGGTCGGCAGCACTGATTACAGCCTGTACGCCTTTAACGGAACCAGTGGTGTCCTGGAGTGGAACCAACTGCCTAACCACCGGTATAATGCCGGCGAGCCCATCCGCAAACCCCCCTACACCTTCGGCGGGCAGGTCTTCCTGTTCACCCGCGGCGCCGGCCTGACGGTGCTGGATACGGCCACCGGCAGGGTGCAATGGCAACTGAAGGATGGCTCGAATCTCATCACCGCCGACGCCAAGACGGTGTACGTCCTCAGCCGAGGCAACGACCTGCTGGCCGTCAACCGCGAGACCGGCAAGGTCCGGTTCGCCATCCCCTTGCGGCAGGGGACCCTCATCGGCATCAACGAGACCGGGACGGGGATCTTGTACTTCTCCTCGGCCGACGGGCACGTGTGGGCCATCGCCAAGGCCGCCGAACCGGAGACGCCGGCCGGAGAAGAGTGACAGGCGCCCCGCCGAGGGCTCCGGGAAGGTCCTCGCCACTTTTTGCGCGGCGGGTCTCCGCACCCGTCGCGCATCTCTGGAAAGGGCGTTCCGGGCGCGGCGGGTCGGGAGACCCGCCGCGCACGAGTTAGCGCTGTCGTGTTCGACTCCATCGCCGAGGAACGCACCGTGCGGCTGGGTGTGTGCACGTCATGTTTCGGAGACGTTCCCCTGCCGGAGGTCCTCCGGTGGGCCGGCGGGGCCGGCTTCGATGCCGTCGACGTCCCCGCCCCGCCCGTTCGCCGCCCCGAGACCTGGCACGAAGGCAGCGCCCTGGCGGTGGCCGCCCTCGACGGGCCCGGGCGGGACGCCTTCCTCTCGGGCCTGGAGGAGGTTGGCCTGGAGGTCGCCTGCCTGGCCTGCGAGGCGGCGCTGCTGGACCCTGACGCCGACCGGGCCGAGCGGGCCCGCGAGCACCTCGTCCAGGCGGTCGAGACGGCCGGGACGCTCGGCGTACCGGTGGTCCGGTTTCCGATCCTTGGCGTCGGGCCGATGGCGCCCGGCGAAGCGATTGCCGAGACCGCCCGACGCCTGGAGCCGGTCCTGGCGAAGGCGGAGTCGGCCGGCGTCCGCCTGGCTGTCGAGACGGACCCGCACCTCGGCCGCGACCGGCCCGACGTCCCCGCCGCGGCCGCGTTCTGCCCCGAACTCTGGGAGAAACTCTTCACCCACGTCCACGCCGAGTCGGTCGGCCTGGCCCTGGACCCCGGGGCGCTGCTCTGGCAGGGCATCGACCCGGTCGCTGCCCTGACCGACTACGCCGAGAAGGTCTTCCACCTGCCCGCCCGCGACGTCGAGACGCTGGCGGTGCGTCGGCAGGACTGCGGCATTCTGCGGCCGGGCGGCGGGTGGTGGCGGTATCGCCTGCCGGGCCTCGGCGAGGTCGACTGGCGGAGGCTGCTCGACCGGGCCCGCGAACTCGGCGTCGGCGCCGCCCTGGCCATCGACCACGCCGACCCGACCTGGCGGGCGGACCTCGATGCCGTCAAGTCGGGCCTGGCCCTCTCTCGCCGACTGCTGGGGAAGTGGGTGGGGTGAGGGCCTGGGCAATCGAGCGGAGGGGCAACCGCTGAAAACAGGTTTCCCCGCACTGGAACAAGGGCACAAGCGATGACACGTTACCATTTCAGTCTTGGCAACTCCACCGAGGGGCCCATCGGTTTCTGCGCAGTGGTGGATGGTGCCTCACGAACCGAGGCGACTGCCAAACTCAAGCGTGCCCTGCGGAATATCTCCGGTCCGTCGGGCGACCTGGGGGTTAGCGACCCAAACCGAAACGTTGAGTACTTGAACGTGTACTTTAACCCCACTGTTATCGGCCTCTCGGATATCGACGGGGCAGAACCGCAGGGAACCCAATGATGATCGCGCGCAGGAATCCTTTTTATAGGTGGGCGCTCGTGTTGTCGCATTGCTCGCCGTGCTGGTCCTTCTTCAGCGCAGCAATGCAAGGAATGCTGGTTGCGTCTGAGCCACGAGCCGTGTAGCATGCAACTCGGTTGCCGTGCCAGTGAGGATGCGCGAACACGGCTTTGATCGGAGTAAGTTCATGCTGACTCGGCTAAAAGTCTCCGGTTTCAAAAATCTTGTCGATGTTGACCTGCGCTTCGGGCCTTTTACGTGCATCGCCGGAGCCAACGCTTCCGGCAAGTCAAACCTGTTTGACGCGATCCAGTTTCTCAGCGCCTTGGCGGACAAACCCCTGCTTGACGCGGCGCGCTCCGTCAGAGACGAGCGGGAGCGCACGACAGACGTACTCAGTCTCTTCCATCGGGCAGGCGAAGAGAAGGATGACACGATGCGCTTCGAGGCCGAGATGATCATTCCCAAGAACGGAATTGACGATCTCGGACAACCGGCTGAAGCGAGCAGCACGTTCCTCCGATATGCCCTTGAGCTTGCCTTTCGCAAGGGCGAGGAGCAGGGCATGCCCGATTCCTTGCGTGTCGTAAGCGAGAAGCTTTCTTACATCACTACGGGCGAAGCCCACAAGCACATCAAGTTTCCCCAAAGCGCTGCGAAATGGCGCCAATCGGTAGTTACAAATCGCCGGACGTCGGGAGGCTATATCTCCACCCAAGGCATGGGCTCCGACACCCTTGTCAAACTGCATCAGGATGGAGGAAGTCGGGGCAAACCAGTAGCCCGAAAAGCGGAAAGACTGCCCAGAACAGTCCTTTCCGCGGTCGATGCCGCCGAGAGCCCAACCGCGCTTCTGGCCCGCCGGGAGATGCAGTCATGGCGAATGCTGCAACTGGAACCCTCTTCGCTGAGAAGGCCTGATCACTTCACCTCACCCCAACGGTTGGAGGCAGACGGTTCACATTTGGCCGCCGCACTGTACCACTTGGCCCGTCAACGCGAGAAAGAAGCAGGGGGCAAGGGGGTAGGCCAAGCCCAAGTCTACGCCCGGCTAACCAATCGATTATCTGAATTGATCGACGACGTGTCCGACGTGTGGGTGGACCGGGACGAGAAGAACGAGTTACTCACACTTAGCGCGGCAACCCGAGACGGCACATCGCACCCTGCGCGGGCCCTTTCCGACGGGTCACTACGGTTTCTGGCCTTGGCTGTTCTCGAGTTGGAAACGGATGCCACAGGTCTTATCTGCCTGGAGGAACCCGAGAACGGCATTCACCCGGAGCGGATTCCCGCCATGCTGACGCTGTTGCAGGATATCGCCGTGGATGTGGAGGAGCCGGTTGGCCCCGACAACCCCCTTAGGCAAGTCATCATCAACACCCATTCGCCCGCGGTCGTTGGCGAGGTGAACGACGACAGCCTTGTCGTCGCGGAGTTGGAGGAGGTTGTGCGCGACGGTCACCGATTCAAAGGTGTCTCCTTCAGTTGCTTGCCTGACACGTGGCGGGCGCAGGCCGATCCACCCCCCACCATTCTTCCCCGCGGGGCTCTGCTGGCGTATCTTAACCCACATTCGCGGGGACGCCTCAAAACGGAGAGCGATACGCGTAGAAGACCACGCGTGGCGGAGAGGGAAGATATCCAGCCTCTGCTACCCTTTCAAGCCGAGGGCAAATGAGCGCCATCCGCTACACGCTGCTGGCCAATGGCGGCTCAGACCGCGCTCTCCTTCCATTGCTTGACTGGCTTTTGCAAAATCACCTTCCGGGGCGCGCGGTGCGTCCGCAATGGGCCGATCTTGCTAGGCTGGTTTCGCCACCTGGGTCGCTCGTCGAGAGAATTGAACAGGCGGTTGACCTATACCCCTGCGATATGATTTGCATCCATCGTGATTCCGAACGCGTGCCGCGCGAAGAGCGTGCCGACGAGATCCGACAAGCCGCCGAAGCCTCCTGCGTTGGCCCTACAGCGGTGCCGGTGGTGCCCGTTCGCATGACAGAGGCATGGCTCCTGTTTGATAAGCAGGCGATTCGAAGGGCCGCAGGTAATCCGAACGGGCAAATCCCGCTGCAACTGCCCCCGAATCCGGAAGGTTTGTCGGACCCGAAGTCCACGCTGCACGCGCTGCTCAAGACTGCCAGCGGGTTGTCGGGAAGACGACTCAAGAAATTCCGAGTGGCTCCGGCAGTGCACCGAGTTGCCCAACTGATCCAGGATTTCAGCCCTCTCAGAGGCTTGCCGGCTTTCAATGTCTTTGAGGACGAACTGCGACGTGCCTTGGGCTCACTTGAATCCCCGAGACAGAACCCGTAGCCGGTCAAGAAGCCATGACCACCGTCCGCGACATCCTGGCTGCCGTCGACCGCCTGGCCCCCTGGCGCCTGGCCGAGGCGTGGGACAACGTCGGCCTGCTGCTGGGCGAGGCGGATGCCGAGGTCCGCCGGGTGCTCCTGGCCCTGGACGTCACCGACGCCGTCTGCCGCGAGGCCGAGGCCGCCCGCGCGGAGGTGGTCCTTGCGCACCATCCGCTCCTCTTCCAGCCGGTGGACCGGCTGACGGGCGAAACCGTCCAGGGGCGGCTCGCGCTGCGTCTGGCCCGGGCAGGCCGGGCCGTCATCGCCGCCCACACGAATCTTGACTCGGCCGAGGGCGGCCTCTCGGATACCCTCGCCGGGATGGTCGGCCTGACAGGCACCGAGCCGCTCCAGCCCGGCCCCGCCGCCGCGCGATACAAGGTGGTCGTCTATGCCCCGGAAGATGCCCTGGAGGCGGTGGCCGAGGCCGCCTTCGCCGCCGGAGCGGGACGGGTCGGTGAGTACACGGAGGTGGCGTTCGAGTCGGCCGGCACGGGCCGGTTCCGGCCGGGGCAGGGGGCCGCGCCCGCCGAGGGCGAGGTCGGCCGCGCCAGCCGCATCCCCGAACGCCGACTCGAGACCGTTGCGGCGGAAGCCCGCCTCGGCGCCGTCCTGGCCGCCGTCTCCCGGGTCCATCCGTACGAGGAGCCGGTCATCGACTGCTATCCGCTGCACGACCCGCCCGCCCGCACCGGCCTGGGACGCGTCGGCTCGCTGAAACCTTCACGGACGCTGGCCGAAACGGCCGATAACCTGAAAGAGGCGCTCGGCTGCGAGAGCGTTCGCCTGGCCGGCGACCCGGCGGCGACGATCCAGCGCGCCGCCGTCCTGACCGGCTCGGGCGGCGGGATGGCCCAGGCCCTCCGCCGCGCCGGCGTCCAGGCCTACGTCACCGGCGAAATGAAGTACCACGACCTTTCGGACCTTGCGGCCGGCGGCATCGGCGTTATCCTGGGCGGTCACTGGCGGACCGAGCGTGCGGCCCTGGAGGCCTGGGCGCCGCGCCTGGCCGAGGCGGTTGAGTCGGCCGGCGTGGAGGTTCGCCTGAGCGACCGCGAACGCGATCCGGCGGTGTGGCGCTAGCGGCGCCCAAAAACGGCAAAGGCGGCCTCACGCAAAGTTCACCCGCCGGAGGCGGGCCGCCAAGCCGCCAAGACGGTAACAACGATAAAGCAGAGAAACGGCAACCAAGTACGGGGCGCCACATTTAGCCGCCGGGCTTGCCCGGCGCATCGCAGCGAACGGCAGACGCATCCGGCACGGGACCATAGATGTCAGCGCAAGCATATCTCTATCCGTTGGCGAGCGGCAGCCTGGGCAACGCCCTCCTGGCCGGCGCGGACGGCACGCGGGTCCTCCTCGACGCGGGCCTCGGCCGGCGTCGGCTGACGGCCGCCCTGGCCGAGGTCGGCCTTCGGCCCCGCGACATCGACGCCGTCTTCCTCACGCACACGCACGGCGACCACTTCCGGACCTCGTCCGTGGGCTTCTGCCTGGCGGGCCGCGTGCCCGTGTACAGCGCGGCCGAGAACATCGCGTACCTGGCCGAGGCGATTCGCGGGTTCGGCAAACTCGTCCGCGCGGGCCTGGCCCGGCCGATCGACGGCGAGGCGGTGACCGTCGGCCAGGTCAGGGCCGAGCCGTTCCCCGTGCCGCACGACGCGCCCGGCGTCTGCCACGGCTTCCGGCTGACGCTCGGCCGGGGGCGCGGGAGGCGGCGGGCCACCGTCGCGACCGACCTGGGGCACCTGCCGGCCGGGGCGGCACGCCACTTCCTCGACGCCGACGCCGTGGTCCTGGAATCGAACCACGACCCGCAGATGCTGCGGACGAGCGGCCGGCCGGCCGACCTCATCGAGCGGATCGCCGGCCCCGAGGGGCACCTCTCGAACGGGGCGGCCGCCGAGGCCCTGGCCGAAGTCGCCGGCCGGAGCCGGCCCGGGCGGGTCAAGCACGTCGTCCTTGCGCACCTCTCGCGGGAGTGCAACACGGCCAGGCTGGCGCTGGAGGCCCAGGCGTTTCTCGCGCGCCGGCCGGGCGATCGCGTCCGCCTCTTCGCCGCCTCCCAACACACCCCCGGCCCGCGGGTTGGGCTGTAAGTTCTTGATTTAGAGTGATTTGGGTGGCGTCCCGGGCGGGGCACACGCTATGGCCACAAGCCACAAGCGACAGGCTGCAAGCCCAAAAAAGTCACGCCCACCATCCCTTGCCGTTGCTTGAGGCTTGCGGCTCGAGCGCTTTAACTCCGGGTGGTGGCGCGGTGGTTCTCCGCAGGCCACCGCGCCTCACGTATCCCGACTCCGTGCGCGGCGGGTGCGGAGACCCGCCGCGCTACCATGCGAACTTAAAATGCTCTCGCAGCCCGCGGCTTTGTCACCCTCACCCCGACCCTCTCCCATCGAGGGAGAGGGAGAACACGGCCATGCACGCGCGACCAGCGAGCACTCCTACCGCGACCGTTTCTTGCCGCGGCGTTTGCGTTTGTCTTTCTTGCGTTTGGAGCGTCGGCGTTTCTTGCGCTGGGGGCCGAAGAGGTCAATCTGCGACATCTGCTGGGCCACCGCCGCCCGGCCCTTGCCGAAGGCACCCTGCCCCTGCATCTGCTTCATGAGGTCGCGAATCTGTCCGAACGATTTGACGAGGCTGGATACGTCCTGCGTCTCGGTGCCGGAGCCGCGCGCAATCCGCCGCCGGCGGGAAGCGTCGATGCGGTCCGGCCGGGCGCGCTCGGCGGGCGTCATGGAGTTGATGATCGCCTCGGTCTGGTCGAGTTCGCGCTCCTCCACGGGCAGGTCCTTCATGGCCGACCCCATGCCGGGAATCATCGCCATAATTTCCTTGAGCGGCCCCATCTTGCGCATCTGGCGAATCTGGCCGAGAAAGTCGTCGAGGCCGAACTCGGCCTTCCGCAGTTTCTCCTGGAGCCGTGCGGCCTGTTCGGCGTCGACGGTGGCCTGGGCCTTCTCCACGAGGCTCACGACGTCGCCCATGCCGAGGATGCGGCCGGCCATGCGGTCCGGGTGGAACGGTTCCAGGCGGTCGAGTTTCTCGCCCGTGCCGGCGAACTTGATGGGCTTGCCGGTGACGGCCTTGACGGAGAGGGCCGCCCCCCCGCGCGCGTCGCCGTCCAGTTTGGTCAGGATCACGCCGTCCAGTTCGAGGGCGGCGTTGAACTCGGCGGCGCTCGTGACAGCGTCCTGGCCGGTCATGGCGTCGCAGACGAGGTACACCTGGTCGGGGTTGACGCGCTTGGCGATGTCCTTGATTTCGGCCATCATGGCCTGGTCGATGTGGAGGCGCCCGGCCGTGTCGACGATGGCGACGTCGGCCCCCTCGGTGCGGGCGTGCTTGATGCCGCCGGCGGCGATTTCGACCGGGTCGCCGAGGCCCTCGCTGTAGACGGGGACCTCGGCCTGGGCGCCGACGATCATCAACTGCTCGACGGCGGCGGGGCGATGGCAGTCGCACGCCACGAGCATCGGCCGGTGCCCGTCCGCCACCACGAGCCGGGCCAGTTTGCCCGCGGTCGTCGTCTTGCCCGAGCCCTGGAGCCCCGCCAGCAGGATGACCGTCGGCGGGCTGGAGGCGTACGGAATCCGCGCCTCCACCGGCCCCATGACCTCGACGAGTTCGTCGTGGATGCACTTGATGAAGACCTGGTCCGGCCGGAGCGTCTTCAGAACCTTCTGGCCGAGGGCCTTCTCGCGGACACGGTCGACGAACTCGCGGGCCACCTTGTAGTTGACGTCGGCCTCCAGGAGGGCAGTGCGGACCTCGCCGAGCGCGTCCTGGATGTTCTTCTCCGAGAGGCGGCCCCGGCCGGAAAGGTTCCGGACCACCTGGTTCAGTTTCTCGCTGAGGCTTTCGAACATGGAGGATTTTTGCTCCCTTGCCGCGCACCGTACCGCCGAGCAGCCGCGATCTGACGATCGCGGCTCAATGCCAGTGTATCAGACGCGGGACGGCAGGGAAAGGGGGGAGACGCGTCCCTTCGGAAACCGTCCCGACAACAATCATGAACAAGGAACACTGAACTTCCAACACCCAAGGAACTGGCTTACGGCCGGTGTGTGCGAGCCGTTGTACCCAGCAACGGAAACCTCGGGACGTGCTGCACGCGATTCTCGGCCAAAGGGGCCCGGCAGATGCTGGCGGCGGCGATCGAGAACGAGGTGGCCGAGTACATTGCGGCCCACGCCGACCTGCGGGACGCCGACGGCCGGCGCTGGGCGAACCCTCCCGATTGACCGGCGGCCGGCCCCGCGCGTATCCTGTAAAGAAGCGGAGCCGGCGAGGACATGACGAGGCACCGGCACAGACCCCATGAAGGCCCGGAAGGCCCCGACGAGAGCGCCCTCTGCCACGGCGGGCACCGCGGTCTCTCCCGCCGGAGGTTGCTGATCTCGATGGCGCTGACCGGCGGGATGATGGCGGTGGAGTTGGCTGGCGGCCTCCTGACCGGAAGCCTGGCCCTGGTCAGCGACGCGGGGCACATGGTCACCCACTTCTTCGCGCTGGGCCTGAGTTACTTTGCGATTCGGATTGCGGCACGCCCGCCGGCCCGGGAGCAGAGTTTCGGGCTGTACCGGGCCGAGATCCTGGCGGCATTTCTGAACGGCCTCTTCCTGGTGGGAGTCACCCTTTACATCGCCTACGAGGCAGTGATGCGATTCCTGGAACCGGTCGAGATCGCCGGACGGGAGATGCTGCTGGTTGCCGTCGCCGGGCTCGCGGTGAACCTCCTCTCGGCGGCCCTTTTGCGAGGCGCCAGCCACGGTGACCTGAACGTCCGCAGCGCCTTTCTGCACATGCTTGGCGACACGCTCTCCTCAGTGGCAGTGGTCGGCGGCGCCGGTGTCATCCTGGTCACTGGACGGGTGCAGATCGACCCCGTCCTGAGCCTGATCATTGCTGTGGTCATCGGCTGGTGGGCCTTTCGGTTGCTGGCGGCCTCGGTGCGGATATTGCTCGAGGCCACGCCCCCCGGCGTGGACCTGGGGGCACTGGAGGAAGCGCTGGTGACATCGGACCCGCGGGTCTGCGGCGTGCACGACCTCCACGTGTGGCAGATCACGAGCGGGATGCTGACCATGACGGCTATTGTGGAGGTAGAAGGGACACTGACCGTCGCCGATGCCACCGGCCTGCAACGACACCTCCGCCGCACGGTGCACGAACGCTTCGGCGTCCACCACGCTATCTTCCAGACCGAGGCCGCCACGCCGAACGCCGGGTCCGCCCCGCGCCGGAGCGGCAGCGTCCGTGGCGAGGCGCCGGCTGAGGCGCGCTCACACGAGGGCGGGCAAGGATAGAGGCTGCCCCCTACCGGCCCGACCGCGCCGCCGCCAGGGCGCCGCCGACGCCGGTGCCGGCGCCGTCGGTGCGGGCGGCCAGGCGGGCCTGGAGGCGTTCGCGGCACTGGTGCATGAACGCCTCGATGCGGATCATCTCGGTGGCCTGTTCCAGCCCGTCGTACGCCACCTTCAGGACCGGGATGTCGTGGTCCTTCTGGAACTTGGTCAAGAGGGCGTTCACGATGGTGCCGGGCATGCAGTTGAACGGGTGGACGTTGACCACGCCGTCGCACCCGTCGTGGACGTACTCGGCGCAGCGGCCGATGGAGAGGATCGGCTCGCCGCGAACGTCCGGGTGCAGGTACGGGCGGGCCAAGTCGATGACCTCCTCGGACGGCGCCTCGCAGAAGAAGTGGCGGACGGCCCCCTCGAACGGGCGGAGGACGCGCTGCTTTTCC
>Ga0180433_10010647_pt1 | contig 11023 bp, 11 predicted proteins | sample SS_ome_8_FD_132980 | JGI IMG/M metagenome (GOLD analysis project Ga0180433, IMG submission 132980) | Hypersaline lake sediment archaeal communities from the Salton Sea, California, USA - SS_1_D_1 metaG | ecosystem: Environmental > Aquatic > Non-marine Saline and Alkaline > Hypersaline >...
AGGATAAAAGCCATGATCCTAAATAAGATGACAGAACAGACGCTGACGGCATGAAAAATAAGAGATAGAAGAGAGGTTATTCTTGTTAAGCCGTGAGACTAAAAAGAGTTATGCAACACACCCTGAGTACTTCGAATTTTTTAAATTCTAAAATCAGTAATGAACACGATCCCGATCTATTACCCCATGAGTAGAGACCTAAAACGCTCATTGCTACCAATTCGTTTTCCAAGGAATTTTCGATTAGTTGTAGGTTACCATTGGCCCATTTACAATCGATTCAAATATGCCCATCAGTTGCTTTTAGTTTACACTATGGGATATAAGAATAATTATGAAAGTAATTGTAATTGGAGCTGGCGCTGGGGGATTAGTTGTTGCTATTGGCGCAGCTAGAGCCGGTAAAAAGGTGATCCTTGTCGAAAAAGGGCACTTCGGGGGAGACTGCACAAACTTTGGGTGCATCCCTTCAAAATCTCTCATAGCATCGGGACATGTGGCCCATGCACTCAAACGCAACCTTGGCGTCGATTTTAACGCCGATGCTTTCAATGCTGATGGGGCATTAGAGCGCGTGCGCAGTATCGTCAATCAGGTGCGCTCTCACGAAGAGCCCGAGGCCCTTGAAAAATTGGGCATTAAGACCATCAAGGGGTGTGCGACATTTATCGATCCCCGCCATATTTCGGTCAACGGTGAGACAATTGAGGGCGATCGTTTCGTCATTGCGACAGGCTCCCGCCCACAAATCCCCAATTTAAACGGTTTGTCCGAAACCCCTTATTTAACCAATGAGACCGTGTTCGATCTTAAAAAGGTCCCCAAGAGTTTAATGTGTCTCGGGGGAGGTCCCATTGGGTGTGAGCTCGCTCAGGCGCTCAACCGTCTAGGGGCCAAGGTCACCCTATTGCAACACTCAAAGCATTTGCTCAAAAGAGAGACGGCGGCAGCACAAGCTCTCATTGAAAAGACATTCATCGACGAGGGGATTGATCTTCAGCTAGGCATAGAGATGGAGAGTGTCTCCTACGATGGCACTGCCTTTCACCTCAATGGCCTTCAAGCTGAGGCGCTCTTAGTCTCCACGGGGCGCAAGCCCAATATTGAAGAGCTCAATCTGGAAAAGGCTCAGGTGCACTTCTCTCAAGATGGCATAGCGATCAACCGGGCGTGCCAGACCTCTCAAAAGCACATTTTTGCTGTAGGAGATGTCACAGGCCCTCCCTTTTTCACCCACCGCGCTGAATTTCACGGGCGGACCGCCCTCAAAAATATCCTTCTGCCCATCAAATCGAAATGGCCCAAGCAGGAGATCCCAAGGGTGACGTTCACCGATCCCGAAGTGGCAAGCATCGGTTTGAACAAAGAGGAGGCCTTAGAGCAATACTCCGAGAAAAAACTCCACATCTATGAGCTCCCATTCACCGAGATTGATCGGGCCCTTTGTGTCGGCCATGAAGAGGGATTCATTCAGATTGTGACCAAGAAGTGGAGTAGCCAAATTTTAGGAGCGACCATTGTGGGAGAGCGGGCCGGCGAGATGCTTGCCCCCATTTCCCTGGCGATGCAGCAGAAGATCCCATTGCGCAAATTTGCCGCAGTGATCCCTCCCTATCCAACCTACTCGATTGGATTGCGCAAGCTGGGTGATCGCTACCTGCTCGATGTGATTCTCGCCTCACTCAAAAAAAGTTAGATAGTGTCGTCAAAAGTGTGAAATTTAATCCCCAAAGCCTTTTGAGAACGCTATCTAATTGATTTTTTTTGAGGGGTAGGCGATAGTGGACTCTTATGAAAGAGTCTGGTTGGATATATCGAGTTGGTGATGAGGAAAAAGGTCCCTTCACTTTAGAGGAAATCACACACAAGCTCCAAGAGGGGGAGATCGATGAGGAAACCCTCGTTAAAGGGGGCGGGTTTGTCGATTGGAAACACCTCAAAGAGGTCAAAGAGCTCAACGTCGATTTTCTCGATCCCCATCCCCCTGTGAAAAAGCCCGAACTCGAGGAGAGGGACCGGGAAAAAGAGGAGACGATGAAGCGGTGGACACGCCCTTGGGTGCGCTTTTGGGCCCGCATGATCGACTACTCCCTTTTCACCCTCTTGCTCCTCGCTTTCTTCAAAGTCTTTAATCTCTACCCATACAGTGTCCCCATTTATATTCATCCCACTCTCATGACCTTGGTTTGGGTCTTTGTCGAGGCGGGCCTTTACACAACGTGGGGGACCACCCCCGGTAAGTGGTTTCTCGCCACACACGTTGAATGTGAGGATGGGAGCAGACCCACATACTGCGTGGGACTCGCTCGGAGTTTTTGCGTCTGGTGGCTTGGCTTTGGAGCGGCGCTCCCTGTCATTGCGATCATCACTTCAATTGTCGCCAATGTTAAACTCTCCAACAACGGAATCACCACGTGGGATAAAATGTACCACTACAATGTGATCCACAAAAAGATTGGGTTTATCAGAACTTTTGCGACTGTGGTCTATTTTCTCCTTTACGCCTCAGTCTTTAGCGAGCTGATCCCCTAATGAGAGAGATTTACTCAAAGTCGGGGACCTCTCTTTTCATGTTTGAGGCCCTTTCCGATAATTACATCTATTTGCTCAAAAATGCATCGACCACAGTGGTTGTTGACCCCGGCGAAGCCGGACCTATCGATCCCCCAGTCACGGCTGTGTTGCTCACTCACCACCATCCCGACCACATCGATGGCGCCAAGGCGCTCAAGGCCCCAATGTATGGCCCAGATACAATCCCGTTTGTGACCAATAAGGTGGTCGATGGGGATCGCTTCGAAATAGACCCTTTTAAGATCGAGGTGATTGGCACACCGGGTCACACGATGGATCATGTGGTCTACTTTTTGCCCAATGAGGGGATTCTCTTTGCCGGGGACACTCTCTTTGGTGCGGGGTGTGGCCGCCTCTTCGAAGGGACGGCAGCGGATCTCTTTGCCTCTTTGCAGAAGCTCAAAAGCCTGCCCAAAGAAACAGTGGTCTGTGCTGGCCATGAGTACACCAAGAAAAATCTTGAATTTGCCCTGGCTCAGTTCCCCTCAAGCCAGGCGATCAAAAAACGGCTCAAAGAGCACCCCTTCCTCCCGACGACAATTGGAGTGGAGCTCGAGGTGAACCCCTTCTTTCTTGCCAAGGATGCGACGGAATTTGCCCATTATCGATGGCTGCGCGATAACTTCTAATGTGTTATAATAGTTCCACAGTAGCATGGAACGCAGAAAATATTTTAATATCTTGGTAGCCTTTGTAGGCTCCTCAATGGTGGGCTTGGCCCCTCTTTTTGTCCGCTTGACAGAGCAGGGGGCGATCGGTGCGGGATTTTACCGCATTCTCTTTGCTCTCCCTTTCCTTTTTCTGTGGATGCGGCGCGAAGGTGCATTCACCTTGGGTAAGAGGGATGTCGCTCTGCTCACTCTCTATGGCGCTCTCTTTGCTTTAGATCTCACCTTTTGGAATCTCTCTTTGAGGATGACCAAGGTGCTCAATGCCTCTTTATTCAATAACTTTGCCGCCCTTTTTGTCCCTATTTTAGCCTGGATGTTTTTGAGGGAGCGGCCCCGCAAAGAGCTGATCGCTGGCCTTGTCTGTGCTTTGATCGGATCGGGCTTGATCATGGGTGGGGGGATCGATATTTCCCGCTCCACGGCTCAGGGGGATGGACTCGCTATCCTATCAGCCCTTTGCTATGCGGGGTATTTACTCATCATTAAAGATCTCCGCCAACGGCTCGGTGCAGGGACGACGCTCTTTTTCGGCGGTCTTGTCGCGACATTGGCTTTTTATCTTCTCTCTTTGACGCAGGGTGGTCTGAGTCTCCCCACGTCGTGGAAAGAGGGGGGGTGGCTTCTCGCTTTTGCCCTGTGTTCACAAATTGCGGGGCAGGGTCTCATTGCCCTCTCGTTGCGGCGATTGAATGCGTCGGTTGTGGGACTTATTTTGCTCTCGCAGCCCTTGATCTCCACCCTTGTAGGGTGCGCGGTTTTTGGGGAGTCAGTCTCCTATTTGACGGCGATTGGGGCCCTTGTGATCCTCAGCGGTCTCTATCTTGCGCCTCGTAACGCATGAGTTTATTTCTCAGTGTCCGAACGTGGATGCCCAGTGCCTTGGCCGTGTGGGTTTTGTTGTGCTTGCACTCTTTTAACGTTTTCTCAATGAACCATCTCTCGAGCTCCTCTAAGGTCATCGAATGGGCCATTTGTGGGAGATAGTGCTTGACACGCTGTTTGATTGGGAGATCTTCTGCTTGAATGATGGGGCCCCGGTCGAGGACAACGGCATGCTCGATAATGTTGGAGAGCTCGCGGATATTTCCCGGAAAGTCGTAACTGATCAGCCGCTCTTTGGCCGCTTTGCTGAGCGACTTGGCCCCTTTGTGGTTCTTTGTGCAGGCCCGGGTGAGAAAATGCTCAGCGAGGGGGATGATATCCTCTTTTCTCTCGCGCAAGGGGGGCAGGTGAAGGGGAACGACATTGAGTCTGTAATAAAGGTCCTTGCGAAAGAGCCCCTTTTCCATTGCCTCTTCCATGTTGCGGTTGGAGGTGGAAATGAGGCGGACATTGACGTTGATAGGGTTCATCCCTCCAAGCCGTTCAAATTCCCCCTCCTGGACAGCTCGTAACAATTTTGCCTGGAGTGAGAGGGGGACTTCGGTGATCTCATCGAGGAGGAGTGAGCCGAGATCGGCCCGCTCAAAGCGACCGATGTGCCGTTTGATCGCCCCCGTAAAGGCCCCTTTTTCGTGGCCAAAGAACTCAGCTTCAATCAACGTCTCGGGGAGGGCGGTGCAGTTGACCTTGATAAAAGGGTGCTTTGATCTAGGGGAATGGTCGTGAATGAACTTAGCGATCACCTCTTTGCCCGTCCCCGACTCGCCGCTAATAAAGACGTTGGCGTGGGAGTTGGCAATTTTTAGGGCATCGGCGAGGAGCTTTTGCATGATAGGGCTCTTTGCGATCAAGTCATCTCTTTGACTCACAATCTGTTGACATGCCTCACTCAAGGAATTCTCATGTGAGCGGCTCAACATATCGAGCAGAAGGAGGTGGCTCTTTGGGGCGTGTTTTTTGATGTCTTCGATTAGGAGTTGATCGCAATTGCGATCACATACAATCAAATCGTACCCCGTCTCTTTTATTTGACACATGGCATCGAGATCATCGAGCGCAAAATGGGATTCAAACGCCTTTTCCTTCAAGAAAGAAGCTAAGTGTTGACACTCAGCAATTTTTGGACTTAATATAAGGGCTTTATGAGACAACACAACACTTATTAATTTATATAATTTTATTACCTGTTAATTACAGAAATATAATGAAAATCAATTTTTTTCAATTAAACTGGTATATTATCTGCATATTTATTGCATTTAGTAGTTGCACAACACCTCAGGAAAGGGAGCGGAAAAAGATTTTAGAGGCCAATCAAGTGCACGAGCGGATCCATCGCCATCACTATGAGGAGTTTGCTTCTTACGACTTGCCCCGTCACCGCCTCCGACCGAGTTATCCATGGGAAGAGCGGCTCATTGGTGAAATGGTCAAGATTTCCAAGGAGCACTTTCGGTGCCGGGGGCATCAAACCCACCCAATCAAGAGGACGACCAACAGCCGGGGGGAGACCATCTGTCTTGTTGACTGTGGGGGGATCGATCGCCACAGCCTCCCCGTCAGAGAGGGAAAGGAGTTCATTTACCCCGCCTTGATCGAGCTTCTCGGCTATGTCCAAGAGCGTCTGAAGAGGCCAGTGATTGTCACATGTGGCCATCGGTGCCCCGCTCATAACCAATATGCCGATGACTCCAAGAGGGCCCGGACATCGAAACACCTGGTTGGGGCCGAGGTCGACTTCTATGTTGAGGGATATGAGGAGAGTCCCGAGTCTGTGATCGAATTGCTTGTTCAATACTATCGGGAAAATGGGGAAATGGGCCCTTTAGCGACCCACCGCGGGCTCAGTAGCCTCGCTCGGGTGCCCCTTTCTAATAGGGAGGTTGTGGTTAGACTCTATGGCAAAACTGAGGGGCGCGACTTTGACAACGAGCACCCCTACCCCTACATCAGCATAGAACTTCTTTACGACAAGGAGGCTAAGAAGCGGGTCCACTACACATGGCATGGCTCATTCAATGGGTACATGCGCTATTGAGGAGAGGTGCGTGTAAGGGAAGGGGAGCGCTTCTATAAGTTGAGGGTGGTCATCCGGGCAGATCAAAATAGGCTCCACTCCGGCAGCGTGGAGAGCCTTGAGCCCCTTAACCGTGTCTTCAAGACCAATAGCCCGGTTTGCTTTAAAGAGAGAAAGGGCCTCAAGATAGCCATCGGGGGCGGGCTTGGGATTTAAGTAGCGCTCCCGCGTGATCCAACGGTCAATTCTCTGCAAGATCGGATGATGCGCTTTAATGGGCGCTATTTCCTCTTGTGTCGAATTTGTCACAACGGCAATATTTTTTCCTTTGAGTATCAAGGTGTCGATGAACGACTCTACACCTGGCATGAGATCTATGGCATCATGTTTGAGTCCCTCTACATACGCCTCTTTTTTCTTGGCGCGGAGAGCTTGAAAATTGGGCTGGCGCTCTTTGAGGATGGGGTAATCGCGATAAAAAGCCTCTTTATGGCAGTCCCGGTGCGCGTAGTTGAGGTAGGTTGCATAGTCCCACTCTAGGTCGACGCCAAAGTGGGCGAGGGCGGCCTTATAGGCGGCAAAGTGGTGGGGTTCTGTGTTGACTAAGAGCCCATCAAAATCGAGAAGGTAGGTCATATGCCGATGACTGGACTCGAACCAGCACCTGATTGCTCAGAGTAGATTTTGAGTCTACCGCGTCTACCAATTCCACCACATCGGCAAGGGGTAAAATAGATAGGTCCAGTATTTCATAGGTGAGGGAAAAATTGCAATTAATAAATGACTTTTGCAAGGAAGAGGCCGTGGGGTGGCGCGCACCGCCCGCCCGCTCGGCGATCCTTTTTTTGAAAGATCCCTTCGAGTTCACCTAAAGACATTTTTCCTTGCGCGATGTCGAGAAGGGTCCCCACGATATTGCGGACCATTTTGTACAGAAACCCATTCCCTTCAACTTCAACATAAATGCCCCCTGGCTCGTCGAAAATATCGAGCCGGTAGATGGTGCGGGTTGAGCTCTTTTTTGGGTCTTTGAGGGTCGATTCGTTGGTGAAAGAGCGGAAATCGTGGGTGCCGACAAAAGCTGAGGCCGCTTGTGTGAAAAGATTGCGGTCAAAGGGGCCCCTTATGTGGGTGCTTTTGGCCCGTTTGAAAGGGCACTCGATGGGGTCTAAGTGGAGGTGGTAGCGATAGATTTTTCGTTTGGCACTGATTTGAGCGTGGAAAGTGGGGAGCGCCTTTTCGAGGGAGAGAATGCGGATTTCGGGGGGAAGAAGGGCATTGAGGCTATGGAGTGTGCGATACTTATCTATCGGTTTTGGAAGGGAAAAGTGGGCCACTTGGGCCAGGGCGTGGACGCCGCTATCGGTGCGCCCCGAGCCGATCACTCTAGGCGATGTGCCAGTGCAGGTGGAGAGGGCCTTTTCGATATGTTCCTGGATAGAGGGGCTATTGGGCTGGATTTGCCACCCACTGAAGGGGGCCCCGTCGTAGCAAACTAATATTTTATATTTTGTGAATTCATGCATGGCGAATGAGTCTCCGCCATGCATTTTACCCTAAAGTCGTAAATTATGATAGGTGGTTGTTGATATGTTTTGTCATTTCAAACATATTAACTGTCTTTTTACCGCCAAATACTTTTTTTAGTTTATCATCGGCAATGATGTTGCGGCGGTTCTTTGGATCTTGGCGATCGTGTTTTTTGATGTAGGCCCAGATCTTTTTTGTCACTTCTGTGCGGGGCATAGGACCTTTTCCAACAACTGCTGCTAGGTCATCGCTTAGCTTCATCGGCTGCATAAACTTTGTGTTTTTCTGTTTAGCCATTGATATGTCTCCTTGTGTTGTCCTACCTCAACGTGGTTTCCGAAAGGGGTAGGCTCCTTAATTACGCTAATGTGACTATTTGTATCCTTCGGGGGATATATTAGTCAAAAAAAATGTTTTTAACTTGACGTTCTTTGCTCTATTCTACGCCAACTGAGGACAAAATGTCCACGACCATAAGACAGAGAGTGAGATTTGAGGTTGTGTTTTAGTCCTATCACATGGCAACTTTAACTATCATGACAAGTATCACAACCCCTACACGACTGCTTCCAAAAGTTGCCGATCATCTCGCATCGCTGGGCACTTTAAAAGAGGCTCTGCTCACTGCCAAGGGATTAAAAGCCAAAGAATCGATTCTAAAAGGGGCCTGCCAAACATTTGCGCTCAATCACATCGAAGTGAACCTAGCCATTGAAAGTCTTCCCCTTTCAAAGCGGTATCTTCTCAAGTCTCTCATTGCCGCCAAACAAGAGCACATCGTGTTGGCAAGGGGGGATCAACTCAAGGCTCTTTGCGATGAGCTCAGCCCCATCGAGGCATTTTATGCCGATATCGGCGGACTCGTCGGCTACCAGTGGGCTATTTTGTCCTTATTACACCGGACAAAAGAAGAGACGAATGTGCGCTATATCCCCCCCAAGGGGATTGACATCTCTGGATCGACACCCTTTGTGCGGCGCGCTGTTTTAGAGGGGCTAAAAAATCTTCCCAAAATGGCGGAGATCTATCCCATTGGAGGGGCTGCCGACCGTTTAGGTCTAAAGGATGAGAGTGCTGGCAAGTCGCTACCCGCTGCGCGGTTTCACTTTATGGAGACCAATCTCCTCGAGCGCTTGATCCGCGACTTAGAGGCGCGCGAGGCCCTCTACGCCAAGCTCTTTGGCCACAAGGTGATCACCCCTGTTGCCATGATGACCTCCCACGAAAAAGAGGGAGATGCCCACATCCGCGACATCTTAGAGCAAACGCGCTATTTCAACCGCCCCAAAGAGAGTTTTCGCCTCTTTTCGCAACCACTCATCCCCACTTTCAATCGAGAGGGGAGGTGGTGTATGGAGAGATCAAGGCGCCTCAAGCTTAAGCCCGGTGGGCACGGTGTGATCTGGCAGCTTGCCCTCCAAGAGGGGATCTTCGACTGGCTGGAGAGCTTAGGGCGGAAAAAAGCCCTCATTCGTCAGATCAACAACCCGATTGCGGGGACAGACAATCTTTTACTCGCTTTCGCCGGTGTCGGATTTATGGAAGATCGCCCCTTCGGGTTTGCCTCATGCCCCCGCCTTGTCCACTCGAAAGAGGGGATGAATGTCGTGCGCGAGCGGCGGGATCAACGGGGAACTTTTGCCGCCCTCACTAATGTGGAGTACTGCGATTTTGCCGCTCATAACATCGAGGATATTCCGGAAAAAGAGGGGGGATGCACCTCGCTCTTTCCATCAAATACTAACATCCTTTTTGCCGATCTTATGGCCCTCAAAGAGGCCGCGCTCAGCACCCCATTCCCAGGTCCTATCTTGAACTTTAAGATGGATGAAGAGCAAAACGAGCCCATTGCGCGCCTCGAGACGACAATGCAAAATATTGCCGACGCGTTGGAAATTCCGTTAAACCACTCATTTGTTGAAGGGGATGAGACCCACCTCAAAGCCTTCCTCACACATAGTAAACGGAGAAAAACAATTTCCGTAACTAAGAAAAGTTACAAAGAGGGGGAGTCCCTTCTAGAGACCCCTGCCCAGTGTCTTTTTGACTTTTTGAAAAATAGTTACGAGCTTCTCTCAGAGCATTGCCATGTGAAAATGCCGCCCCCTCAATCTCTCGATGACTATGTGAAAAAGGGCCCCTCTTTCCTCTTCAATGCTCACCCAGCGCTCGGGCCATTATTTTCCATCATCGGGCAAAAAATTCGGGGTGGACGCCTTCACATAGGGTCTGAGCTCATGTTGGAGATTTCTGACCTTGTCCTCACCGATTTTTTTCTTCAGGGCTCTTTAGTGATTCACACCGATCACGTGATTGGTGATGATGATGAGATTGGACATTGCACATTAAGCGGCGTGACCATTGTCAACAAGGGTTTGGGGGAAAAAAGGGAGGGATTGATCAGCTCAAAAGCGGCTTTTCGTCACGAGGCACTCACAATCATTCTTGGAAAGAACAGCCACTTCATTGCCGAGGATGTCGTCTTTGAAGGGGGGCATACAATTGAGGTTCCAGACAACACCACTGTGAAGGCGCTATCGGACGGCACGCTGGTCCAAGAGAGGGAAGGGGGTCCACCCCGCACGGAGTATTCGTTGGGGAAAAAGGGCGAAGTCAGGCTCCGCCACAGCAGGCGGAACCTGAAATAAAATAACGATTAAGAGTTATTATTTTTGTTGTCGTTGTTGGTATCGCTGCCTTCGTTAGAAACGTCTGCGAGGTTACTATTTTTGTTGTCTTTGTTATTCACGTTTTCGCCCTCGTTATTACCTTCTGGTGTACTCTCGGTTTTTCTAGTGAAAGCGCTCACAGCGTAAATACAGGCAGCTGTGAGTCCAACGAGCACGACTGTGCCACCGATAAGCCAGCCTGCTCCTGGGTTTTCGTCGAAGAGTTTGCCTAGCTCTTCTAGGATAAACGCTCCCCCATCAAATAGGAAGTCCCAAGTTGCGCAAAGGCCGTCACCGATAGCTGTAAAAGCCCATCCTGCATAATCACAAGTTGTGGTAAAGGCATTACCACCAATTTCTAAGGCCCAATCAAAATAACTGCCTGCTGCTTCTGGTACTGCTTCTGTTGCCATTTTTTCCTCCTAATAAAGTTTGTGGGCGTCCCCTTCTTTGTCGTTTGAGAAGGGAGTTTTTGCCCCGTATTTTTTTGTAATGCCGCTCATTATACGGGGTCGGTAATTTATGTAAAGGGGTTATTAAGTTAATATAAAATCCTCAGACCCTGATTGCTACCAAACCTCACTTAGGACTCGTTTGGAGAGACCAGATACAACTGTAGCGATGATGACAAGGGTCTTCCCTTGTCAAAGAGCTACGGGCCGTAGATGGTCTCTCCAAAC